>ERZ773145.1852-NODE-1852-length-16199-cov-36.575012_pt1 | contig 16199 bp, 14 predicted proteins | sample MGYA00580848_ERZ773145 | MGnify/ENA primary metagenome ERZ773145 (study PRJEB29015, sample SAMEA2737858) | human gut metagenome | biome: human gut; feature: human-associated habitat; material: faeces | place: China | collected 2012 ... | reverse complement strand
TCGAGCAGATCGAGCGGATGTGCAGCAAGGTGGCATGGCTGAGCCACGGCCACCTGAAGATGAACGGCGACACCAAGACGGTCTGTGACGCTTACAAGGCGACCCAGCGCGGCGAGGCATGAGATGAATGTACGACTGAAACGCGCCAAGGAGCTGGCGGGCTATGCTGTCCAGCTGACGAAAGATGAGGGCCTTGGCACCATGCTGGCGCGGGGGGCCGGCTTCGTCAAGCGCCGGTGCTTCGGCAAAAAGGCCCGGTATCTGCCCACGAAAAAGGTGCTGGAAGCCCAAAGGGCCGAACTGGCCGGGCAGACGGCGGACTCCTGCGGGCTGCCCACCATCTCGATCTTGACCCCGCTGTACAATACGCCGGAACCATATCTGCGGGAATTTCTGGATTCTTTTGTGGATCAGACGGCTCCCAACGGCCAGCTCTGCCTTGCCGATGCGTCTGACGCGGAACACGATGCCGTAAAACGGATCGTGGAGGAATATCAGGCGAAGAATCAACGCATCGTATACAAAAAGATCGAAAATAAGGGCATTGCGGCGAACACCAATGCCGCCGCTTCCCTTGCCACCGGAGACTATCTGGCCCTTGCGGACCACGACGACATTCTGGCGCCCCACGCGATGTACACGATGGGCAAGGCCATCCTGCAATTGCGGGAGCGGGGGGAGCCGGATGGCTTCCTTTACAGCGATGAAGCGCTCTTCTCCAAGAGCATCCAGCGGCCCATCGTAGCGCACTTCAAGCCGGACTATGCGCCGGATTACCTGCTCTGCTGCAACTACATCTGCCATTTGGCCGTGTTCCAAAAGGCCCTGTGGGATGCCGTGGGCGGCGAGCGGCCGGAGTGCGATGGCAGTCAGGATCATGACCTCTTCCTCCGGCTCATCGAGCAGGTGGGCGGCGCGGCCCATGTGCCGCAGGTGCTCTATTATTGGCGGGTCCATGCGGGGTCTACTTCCGGCGGCACCGAGGCCAAGCCCTATGTGGCAGCAGCAGCCAAAAAGGCGCTGGCCGACCACTTGGCCCGCACCGGCCGCACCGGTACGGTGGAGGACGGCCTCTTCCCCAGCACTTACCGGGTGAAGTGGGACATCGAGGGCGATCCGAAGGTGAGCATCCTCATCCCCAACAAGGACCACACCGATGACCTCGAAAAGTGTCTGCAAAGCATCTGGAAAAAGACGACGTGGGACAACTACGAGATCATCGTCATCGAGAACAACTCCACTGACCCGGCCACCTTCGCCTACTACGAGAAGGCGAAACAGCGATACGACGGCCTGAAGGTGGTCACCTACCCGGAAAAGGGCTTCAACTTCTCCGGCATCAACAACTTTGGCCGGAAAGCGGCAGCGGGGGATTACCTGCTGCTCCTGAACAACGATGTGGAAGTCCGCAACGGGGACTGGCTGACCGAGCTGCTGCGGCAGTGCGCCCACAAGGGCGGTGCGGCCATCTGCGGGGCCATGCTCTACTACCCGGACGAGACGCTCCAGCATGCGGGCGTCATCACGGGCCTTGGCGGCTACGCGGGCCACAGCCACAAGTACAAGCAGAAGGGCGGCAGCGGCTATCTGTTCCGCATCGCCACCGTGCAGGACTTCTCGGCGGTGACGGGGGCCTGTCTGCTGGTCAAGGCCAGCGTCTACGACGAAGTGGGCGGGCTGGATGAACAGTTCGCCGTGGCGTTCAACGACGTGGACTTCTGTCTGCGGGTGCGGGATGCGGGCTACCGCATCGCATGGACCCCCTACGCCGAGCTGACCCACTACGAGAGCAAGAGCCGCGGCGGCGACGAAAAGGATCCCGCCAAGGCTGCCCGCTTTGCCGCCGAGCAGCAGCGGCTCTATACCATCCACGGGAAGGAAAACATCCTCGACGACCCCTACTACAACCCCAACCTGACCCGCGACCGGGAGGATTTTTCGGAGAGCGACGATCTGCGCGGGCTGAAAGCGGGGAAGGTGACAGTGCGTTTTCGCGGAGGCGAAGCATGAACATCCTAGGCCATTTTGAGACCATCACCCGCCACAAGCTGCTGGTGATGAAATACTGCTTTGAATGCGGCCTGTACGAGCAGGGCTTGGCCCACGACCTGAGCAAATACAGCCCCACGGAGTTCATCCCCGGCTGCATCTACTATCAGGGCGACCACAGCCCCAACGAGGCCGAGCGGGACGCCAAGGGCTACTCCTCGGCGTGGCTCCACCATAAGGGCCGGAACAAGCACCACCTCGAATACTGGATCGACTACAGCACCAATAAATCCGGCATGACCGGCATGAAGATGCCGCTGCGGTATGTCTGCGAGATGATCTGCGACCGGGTAGCGGCCAGCCAGATCTATCTGGGCGAAAAATACACCGACGCCTCCCCGTGGGAATACTACGAGCACAGCAAAGATCATTATATGCTCCACCCGGAGACCCGCGCCCTGCTGGAAAAGCTGCTGAAAATGGTGCGCGACCTTGGGCAGGAGCGGACCTTCGCCTACATAAAATTATTGCTGGGCTGCTCGGATACCTACTGAGAACAAAAGGAGCTGCTGCACATTCGGCGAAACGATGTGCAGCAGCCCCTTTTTGTTTTTTGAGATCAGTCCAAGGTGACGGGTACTTCCGGTTTGTTGGCGGTACGGGCGCTGGTACGGCCTTCCGGTTCGATCTCACCGGCGGCGGTCAGGCTGAACTTGGTCAGGGTCGGGCCGACCAGCTCATACACGAGCACCGAGAAAAGCACGACATTCCGCACCATGTGGCCGTCGGAAAGCTCGGCGGCTTCGGCTGCCATGCCCAGCGCCACCTGCGTGATGATGCCGTAGCCCTCGACCTGTGCGATGCTCCCGAAGCCGATGCCCCAGCCGCTCAGGCCAAGCTTGCCCAGAAAGAAGGGCCCCAGCAGCAGACCCGCCACCAGATAGGAGGTGACGGCGGGCAGATGAACGACCTTGGCAAGGCGGGACATCAGGAGCCCGGCGATCAGCGCGAGGGACAGGGAGATGAGTAATTGTTCCATGTGTTGTGTTGGGAGCCCGCCGATACCGCAGCGGCTTCCCGATCCTCCTTTTGAAAACGATGCCTAAAAATTATACTCCATCGTCGAGGAAAAGGCAACAACATTTCGCAAAGCTCAACTCTGAAGTTTTCTTAACGAGCTTGTATCCAAACAAAAACCGGGCTGCTGGATTTGACCCAGCTGCCCGGTTCGGCAACATTATTCCAAAAGAAACAACAAGTTTTATTTTAGTTGAATTTGAAGAGCTTCTGCGCGATGCGGTAGCAGCCGATGACGATGGTATCCCCCTTGGGGAAGTTGAGGTTGGTCACGCCGCCGAAACCGTAGCGGATGGAGTGGAAGACGGTGGGGCTGGTGTGGGCCTTGAGGTAGCTCCACAGGTCGGCCTTCTTGGCCTTGGCCTCGGCGCTGCCGTCCAGCAGCAGGAAGATATCGCTGACGGCCATCATCATGGACAGGTAGTGCAGCATATAGCTGCGCAGACGCTTCTCGTTCTTGAGGGCGTCGAGGTCCTGACAATCGATCATGTGCTTGGTGACGCGGAGCTGCTGGTCTACACGCTTGACCATGACGCTCTCATTCACGCTCTGGTCGGAGCGGCCGATGAAGTAGCGGTAGAGGTCAAGGTTCATGTAGTACATGCTCTTGACGTAGGGCAGCGGCTGGTAGACGAAGATGTTGTCCACGTAGAAGGTGTGCTTGGGCAGCACCATGCCGCAGTCCCGCAGCACCTGCGTGCGGTAGATGACCGAGTGCATCAGCAGGTTCTGGTCCGGGCGGAAATGGCCCACGTGCATCCAAGTGAAAAGCCGGTTCTCCGGGAAGACGTTGGTGTAGCGGACGGTGTGGCTGGTGTTGTCCTCCACATGCTCGTACACGTAGTTGCAGATCATCAGGTCGGGGGCGGTGCCGCGGGCCGCGAGGGTCTGCAGCTTGGCCAGCACGGTCTTGAGGGCGGCGGTGTCGAGCCAGTCGTCGCTGTCCACGACCTTGTAGTACAGGCCGGTGGCGTTCCGGATGCCTTGATTGACGCCCTCGCCGTGGCCGCCGTTCTCCTGATGGATGGCCTTGACGATGGTGGGGTACTTCTCGGCATATTCGTCGCAGATGGCGGGGGTCTCGTCCTTGATGGAACCGTCGTCCACGAGGATGATCTCGGCCTGTTCTCCGGCGGAGAGCAGGGTCTCGATGCAGTGACGCATATAAGCGGCAGAATTATAGCAGGGGACTGCAAATGTGATCAATTTCTGCATGGTTTAAAATGCTCCTTTTTCGTTGGGTCCGGCACAAAAAACAGCCGGGATGGAGATATGTAGTCTCATTATATCATTTTCGCGCCTGAAAAGCTATCAATTGTAAAAAAATCCTTGTGACATTTCGTTCGTTTTGCCAAAAAGGAGGCCCTCCGGCGCGCAAACCGGCGTTTTTTGTGGTATACTGGTAAGGCTCCAAAGGCAGTGCTCATCTATTATAACGGAGGAACTCATGGAAAACCCGCATTCGATCTTAAAAAAAGTATTCGGCTATGACGGCTTCCGCCCCGGACAGGAGCAGATCGTCTCCCGGCTGCTGGCCGGGCAGGACGTTCTGGCCGTGATGCCCACCGGTGCGGGCAAATCCATCTGCTATCAGGTGCCTGCGCTGCTGCTGCCGGGCATCACCATCGTGGTGTCGCCGCTGGTCAGCCTGATGAAAGATCAGGTGGGGGCGCTGGTACAGGCCGGCGTGGCGGCGGCGTTCCTGAACAACAGCCTGACCGATAACCAGAAGGCCCTGATGCTCCGCCGTGCGCGGGAGGGCTGGTATAAGATCATCTATGTGGCCCCGGAGCGGTTGGAGATGCCGGGCTTCCAGCGGTTTGCGCAGGAGCGGGAGATCAGTATGGTGACAGTGGACGAGGCCCACTGCATCAGCCAGTGGGGGCAGGACTTCCGCCCCAGCTACCTCCGCATCAAAGAGTTCGTGGAGACTCTGCCCAAGCGCCCGGTCATCGGAGCCTTCACGGCCACGGCCACCGCCCATGTCCGGGACGACATCCGCAGCCATCTGGACCTCCACGACCCCTATGAGGTCATCACCAGCTTCGACCGCCCGAATCTCTACTTCGGCACCCGCCGGGCCCTGCCCAGCGAAAAGCCGCGGGTCCTGCTGGATCTGGTGCTCAAAGAGCGGGACAACGCGGGCATCATCTATTGCAGCACCACCAAGCAGGTGGACGAGACGACCCGTCTGCTCCAAAGCCGGGGCATCCGGGCGGCGGCGTATCACGCTAAGCTCGACCCGGAGACCCGGCGGAAAAATCAGGACGACTTCCTTTACGACCGGGTGCAGATCATGGTGGCCACCAACGCCTTTGGCATGGGCATCGACAAGCCCAACGTCCGGTTCGTCATTCATTACAATATGCCCAAGGATCTGGAAAGTTACTATCAGGAGGCGGGCCGCGCGGGCCGCGACGGGGAACCGGCTCGCTGCACCCTGCTCTACTCCGGCACCGACGTGCGGACCATCCGCTTCTTCATCGACAAGGAGATGGAAGCGGACAACGGCCTCCCGGCGGACGTCAAAGCCGAAGCGGCCCGCAAAGCCGAGGAACGGCTCAAGTATATGACCTTCTATTCCACGACGCCGCGCTGTCTGCGGAGCTTCCTGCTCAACTACTTCGGGGAGGCTGCGGCCACCAGATGCGGCAACTGCTCCAACTGCCGGATGTCGGAACAGGCCGCCGAGGAGATGCAGCAGCAAGCCGCACAGGCCAAGGAGCGCGCCGCCGCCAGCGCCAAGCGTCTGGCCGGTGCCCGCCGCCGCGCAGCCGATGCCGAACCGCTGAGCGAAGCCGACGAAAAGCTGCTGGCCGGGCTGTATGCCCTGCGCAAGCGGCTGGCCGCGAAGCAGAAGGTGCCCGCATATATGATCTTCAACGACGCCACCCTCCGCGAGATGACACAGAAGAAGCCCCTCAGCCTCGACGAGCTGCTGAACATCACCGGCGTGGGCGAAAAGAAAGCCGCCCACTATGGCCGGGACTTCCTCCGCATCATCGAGGACGCGGTGGAGTCACGATAAACGAAAAGCGTTCTGGTTTCCACATTGCCCTGCCGGGCGGTGGAAAACAGAACGCTTTGTTGTTACATCGTATGCGTGGCGAAGACCTTCTCATCCTCCCACCAGACCGGCTGCCCGGCGGCAAGAGACTTGGGCACATCCAGCAGACGCTGATTGGAGCTGCCGCGGAAGCGCAGGGAGATATCGTGCTTTGCCTCGACGAAGCGGCCGTCTACGAGGACGTCCAGCAGGGCCAGCAGCTCGTCGGTGACTTCGCACCGGGCGGGACAAGGGTCCTTGCCGGTGAGCTGCTCCCACGTATAGCCGGAGTAGCACCAAACGGTCTTGTTCGGGTAGAGGGCTTTGAAATTCCGGACGAAGGGGAGAAGCTCCCGCTGGTTTTCCGGCTCCATGGGCTCGCCGCCCAGAAGGCTCAGCCCGGTGATGTAGGCGGGCTGGCAGGAGGCAAAGACCTCGTTGCGGATGGCCTTGTCGAAGGGCTTGCCGTAGCCGAAATCCCATGCCACCTCGTTGAAGCAGCCGGGGCAGTGGTGGCGGCACCCGGAGACGAACACACTCGTCCGCACGCCGGGGCCGTTGGCGATGTCATAATATTTAATCGTTGCGTAGTTCATAAAACACTCCAATAAAAAGCTCCCCCTCTTGGGGGAGCGGGCGATAACTTAAAAAGTACGAACAATTCGGAGAAGTGTTAACAATCGTTGATACACAAAGGTTTTTCAAATTGTTTATCGGATTATTTTTTGAACATTAAACAGGCGATGAACAATATGGTTTGTTGTTGATTTGTTCATTTCGTTGTTGCTTGGGACGGCGTACTTTGAAAGGGATAATGTTTATTTTTTGCAGTATTCCGTACTAAGACTATGCAGTCAATAAGATTGTACCGTATCAGCAGCCACTCCGCAGCATTTCAGGATACGCACCGGATTTACAGAGCGCTTCCAGTTTCTCCATTACAATCGCCCGGTCTTCCTGATAGGTCATGCCAAACCACTTGTCCGCAGAATGAAGGACGGCAACCTCCAGTCGGTTCTGCTTCATTAAGTCGTCCACCATGATGGGCAGCAGACATTCTGCTTTACTGTCATTCCCGGCTTTCTTCCGCAGGAAGTCGTTAAAATATTCCCGCAGCACTGGGAAGATGCTCGGCATAAAGCACCAAAAGTTCATGGATACGATGGCATCAGGATCGAGCGTTTTCTGGTCGGTCACGCTCTCCAGTCTGCCGTCTGAGTACAGCTTGATCTGCGGTGTCTCCTGCACTGCTCTCAGCTTACCACTCTCCACCGTACAGATACCCCGAGTGACGCTTCCGTAGAGACTTGCTGTGTTCTTCAGCAAGTATCCTACCATGGCAGCCTTACCGGCCTCTGGCATCGTCTGAAGGGCATCATAGGCCGTTTGGTAGGCATCCATGCCGTAGTAGTCGTCCGCGTTGATGACACAGAACGGCTCGTGGACCACATCCGCCGCGCAGAGCAGCGCGTGAACCGTGCCGAAGGGCTTTGTGCGGTCTGCCGGAATCGGATAAAAGTCCGGGATGGACGAGAAGTCCTGAAAGGCGTATGCTACCTCAAACGGCGTGGCGTCTTTCGCCGTCTTCTGTGCCAGATAGTCCCCACAAAGGCGGTGCATTAGCTCCTCCATTTCGGGTTTGATGATGAACACGACTTTGTTGAAGCCAGCTCGGATGGCATCATAGATAGAGTACTCCATCAGAATTTCGTTGTTGGGGCCGACACCGTCTACCTGCTTGTTGCCGCCGTAGCGGGAGCCGAGACCGGCGGCCATAATAACCAATGTGGTTTTCATTGCTTTTCCTCTTTTTCTATTTCCTCTTGCAGGAGGTCACCCGCACAATTCAATCCTTGGAGCCATAGGGAGCAGGGGGGCGTTTCTCATTTTCCCTCTGTTGCTTAGCTATCTATTACTTCCCCTTGAACGCAAAGAACCGCTGTCCCAGATAGTTCAAGCCAGTGTACAGACACATCCCCACCAGCATGGCCACATTCTCCTGCACATTGACTGCCTGTCCCTTCAGCAAATGCAGCACCAGCGGTTTTGCCAGTCCGTAGCCCAGCAGATAGCACGCGGTCACATTGACGGCAAACTTCCAGACTTGAGACCATTCCCATGTCTTATTCTGAAACGTAAAGTATTTGTTCAAAAAGAAGCTGACGATGCCGCCGACCACATAGTTGGCGGCAGAGGAAACCCAGTAGGAGCAGTGGGCCAGGTTGTATAGCAGGAACATGGTTCCGCAGCCCACAAGCGTATTGACCACGCCAACAGCCAGGAATTTGATCACGGTCTTATCAACCAGTTGTGTCTTCATGGCAATCCTCGTTGGTCTCCGCTACGATGTAAATGGGGCGGTGCTTAGTTTCCAGATAAGTCTTGGCGAGATACTGCCCCAACACTCCGATACAGAGCAGTTGAATGCCGCCCATGAACATAATCATACACGCCAAGGAAGGCCAACCGCCCACAGGGTCACCCAGCAGCAGGGTCTTCACGACGATGGCTACGACCATAAGAAGCGCAATCAAACAGAGCAAAATTCCCGCAACCGACGCAATCGCCAGTGGGGCGGTAGAAAAGGCCATAATACCTTGCAGAGAATATTTGAACAGTTTCCAGAACGACCACTTGGTCTCTCCGGCCACCCGCTCCACATTTTCGTAGGGCAGCCATTTGGTCCGAAACCCTATCCAGCCAAAAATGCCTTTGGAAAAGCGATTGTATTCTCCCATGGCAACAATCGCATCTACCATCTCACGCTTCATCAAGCGGAAGTCGCGTGCTCCGTCGACGATGTCTGCATCTGAAATCCGGTTAATAATTTTGTAGAAGCACCGTGCAAAAAAGCTGCGGATCGGCGGCTCACCCTTTCGGTCTGCCCGTCTGGTTGCCACAGAATCATATTCTCCGCTCTGCAACGCTTCATACATCTCCGGCAGCAAGGCCGGAGGGTCCTGCATATCTGCGTCCATGACCGCTGCGTAATCACCGGTACAGTTTTGAAACCCCGCATACATTGCCGCTTCTTTTCCAAAATTTCTGGAAAAGGATATGTACCGCACCCGCTTGTCCTGTTTTGCCGCTTCACGAAGAATGTCCAAAGTCCGGTCCTTGGAACCATCGTTCACAAACAAAAATTCAAAGGAAAGCGGTTTGGTAGCAGACATCTGGTCTGCTACCTTCCTTATTTCTCGTAGAAAATAAGGAAGCGCGGCAGCTTCGTTATAGCAAGGAATTATGATCGAAAGATGTTTCATTCTATGATACCCTTATATTATTTCTGTCTTAACTATATAACTGAATCCACAGAGACAACCTCATGACAGTTCTGCCACAGGAGAAACTTTGACAACCACAATATCACCAATTTCTCTTATTGCCCCGCTTTCTGGGTAAGATGGCATATTTTTAAATTCTTCTGATGCAATAATCTCTCGAAATTGTGTCTCTGTACACCAATTCTCTGTTGCCCCCAAGTATCTGCGAAAAACCTGACGCCAACAGTTCAGAGAACCGTCTGGAGTTGACCAAGTTAATCCAAATTTTGCATAATTATTTGCGCTATTTGACAAAGTTGACACTACAGGATAATTGCCTTCTGAAGCGGCTCCCGCAATCATCAGCGAATGCCCTGACTGAATATCATCTCTTTGTTCCAACGTGGTACAGATGCGATTGGCTAGTGCGAGGGTTTTATCTGTCTCCTCCCTCATTACCAAACCGTCGGTATTCACCACCAGAATATAATTTGCTATCAGAAGGAGTGATATTGCTCCAGATAATATATACACTATGCAATTTCTTTTTGACCGGCCACTATCCGTATTGGATACAAACTTTATTTTCATTGAGCAGATTGCCAACATTGCAGGTGGTAAAATGGCCAATCCACCAGATGTTAATAAAATAATTCTGGTATCAGGAGCCATAATGTCAATCACATTGCAGGCTACTGGAAGAATAGCAATATATAATACAGCGATAAGCAAATTGGAAAATTTAATTCGTAAATTAGTTACTCCCATAACGCATGCGATTACGAATAAAATCCATAACGCAATATAACAAAAACCAACCAAGTAGCTATTCACCATAATGCTGTTTTTTAAGAAGTACGCATAGAAGTCAATATACGCATGCGGGATACTTTTTGCCATGCTTGCAATGATGTAGCCGATACCTATATTGTCAGCACCTTTATACGCCATCATGCTTAACCCACGTATGTTCAGCACAACCTGTAAGACCGTGTAATACAACACAGTACCGATAAAGCCAACCATCAACAGTCTTCCAATATAATTGATATTCTTTTTTGTGTTTTGCGGGTTTTGAAAAATTTGAAATATTCCAAACAAGGTGCCAAGTCCAGCCGTTACACCCAAACCACTCTGGTATATGCTAAGTGAGCATGTAACACAGAGTATAGCAAGGACTGTGGCAGTTTTGGTTCTGTTTTTCAAAGTTAGTAACCACACTGCCACTACCGCCAAACAGAAACTTGCTGCATAGGCATCTGCACAATAATAATAGGTGATTGTAACGGATACTAAAGGATTTGCTATGATTATTAGCGGAACAATAACACGAACAGCTCTACTATTTACCTCAAATATTTCGTTAATTAGTATGCCTCCAACCGAAAACCAAAATAATGCAATCATTGTTATAATAACCGGCGCATTTACTCCTCCATGCAAATAATCGAAAAATTTTAACCCCCACCGGCCTAATGCAACTTCCCAGTCTGCAATATACTTTTCCCCCAACCATATAGCATCTGGATTCATTAGTCCATATCCATATATTGAGAAATGAATAATCATCCCTGCAACTATTGCTGACAGGAAAGCTTGTTTGTTGTTATTCCAGATATGTAAAATAGTTGTTGTACAATTATGTCGCCTCGTGGACATTGTTCCCATAGTCTAACCTTCCATCTCCAGATAAATAACTTTTCAACACTCTTTATGGCAATATTCTTTTAATCAACGGTAATTTCTTTCCAACGAATACGATTGCCACACATGCAAAGTAGCAAATAAACGGCCAAAAGAAGTACCATTGAACACTGTATTTCGCAAAGAAAGGCATTGCCGCCATTTTGTCAAGCAACAAGTTATGGAGCAAATACACACCAAAACTACACGATGATAACACTGCAAACACCCTGCTGTACGATTTTAAAATTTTAGAAAGGTGCTCGCATACATAGCGCACAAAAACGAAAACGCCTAGTGCTAAAAAGAGTGCAGGGAACCCCTTATAATCCATATACAATTGGTTCGTCACACCATCTCGCTCACTCAAAAAAGCTAGTCCACTGTACCGCATTACGGCACACGCCATTGCGACAATATAGCAAAGAATACGCTCTCTTTTCGTAAAATTTCTTGTAGCCGCCCAATACCCCAAGATCGGGTAAATAAGGTAGCTCCCCAACACTGGCAGTTCTAACGCACCATTCCATCCGATTCCAGAAACCAGAAAATATTCCCTCACCATCCTATACAAGAAAGGAATCACTGAAATCGTCAAAACACCGACTCCAACTAGATAATCAAGTTTCTTCCTGTTTTTGGGCTCGGAAAAGACCGATAACGCAGGTATGCACAAATAAATTCCAAAGATAACTGGGAAGAACCAATAGATGCTCTCCATTTGATTATGTAAAAACAAATCCGAGATTGAATATAGCAACTGTGAAATCTTCCCGTCATATGGAATTTGTATGCTTCCTCTTTTTATTTTTACAAGTGATATAATCGCACCCCAAAACAAATACGGAATGACTGTTTTTCGAAATCGTCGAATAAAAAATGTCTTTGTACTATATTTTTTCTGGTAATCCATAAGAGTCGCCCCAGTCAACATAAAAAATACTGGAACCGCCCAATATGCAATGACCTGTATAAAGAGACACCAATACCACACCGTGGACCCGTCATACCAATGCACTTCATTCCCAAAATGAATCCACACGACGAACAGTGTACCTAATACATTCAGAACATCAAAATATAGCGTTCTTGAATCTTCCCTGTCCTTAGTAATTAGCAATTTTTTACTCATAATTTCAACTTTTTCCTTTGAAGATACGTCTGAGCCAATACATAAACGACCATTTTTTTAGTTGCTGTAATTGTTGTTCTAACAGCGCTATATTTTGTTCTCCTGTATCCACTTGTTCCTTCAAAATACTGTTCTGCTGTTCTAATTCCTGTATCATATACGACATCTGGCCCAAAGCCTCCATGGTCGCTTTATCTTTAGCATCTATACCGTCTAAGCGAAGCCGATGATCCTCAAGTTGATCCCACTGCTTCTTTTCGGTAACCACAGATTTTTTGTAGTCCTGCTCTAACCTGTTTATCCGATCATCCTGTTCACCATTTCTGGCATCCACACCGTCCAAACGCAACCGATGATCTTCAAGCTGCTCCCACTGTTTTTCATCTGTCTGGTCTAAAATATATGTAAAAACATACTCACCTCTAGGCACACGTTCCTCACCATCAGCAATGAGACGTTTATACTCCGCGTCAAGCAGCAAGAAAACGGGGTCCAGCACCACTTGTGCAGTTGCCCCATAGTATTTTTGACAATGGACTTACTGCGCCGACGTTCCAACTCATTTTCTGATGTTTGATAAATTTCGTGGAGTCGTTTGATCTCTCGCACCACCAAAAACATCGTCATTTTTGTGCTGACTTCATACTCACACTGAGGGCAATTTTGGATATCGGGATGCGGACACACCTTGCCCATAGCCGTTTACAGGAGGGATTATCGGCAATCATCAAATCGAGGAAATCAATGATGGTGGAGATGCAAATGTTAACGGTACTTTTGGCTCTATGGGTTTCTTCATCATCATCTGGAAGTCGACATAGGCCGTAGTCTGTGAGAAACTCTTTGACCATATCGAGATCTATATCCGTGAGTTTCTTGATATGATACCGCTGGAAAAACACGTAGTTGAGTAACTTCGAAACATAGACGCACCGCTTATCCTGTCCTGCATCGACACTGCGGGATAACGCCCGCTTGCCACTCCGGGCATACCTGTGGTAATCCGTCCAGCCAACGATGTTATTGTCTTCATCTCGAATAACCATTAGTTGCTTTCGCAGGAGCGTTCCATCATTACAAACAATATGGTGCTTGTACACTCCAAATCTTAGTGCATCCATTGACTACCTCTTTTTTTGAGAGAGCTTCAATTGATAATCAGTTTTCCGAATTTTTATACTATGTATTATAACAAAAACGGACGCCAGCTTCAACCTCCCGCGTCCGTTTTTTGTTCATTTTTTGTGTTTACACTTGAATAAAGTTCATTTTTGTGGTAGACTGGTTAGAAAAATTTTTCGGTTATATTTAATATTACAGATGCAGAACGCGGTCCTTGATCTCCTGCGTGCGGCCCTGATTCCAGAACTGAGTGCCGATGTAACCGCAGGTGCGGCGGGCGACGTTCAGCTTATTCTGGTCGCGGTTGCCGCACTTGGGGCACTCCCACACCAGTTTGCCGTCGTCCTCAACGATCTTGATCTCGCCGTCGTAGCCGCAGCACTGGCAGTAGTCGGACTTAGTGTTCAACTCGGCGTACATGATGTTGTCGTAGATGAACTGCAGCACGCTTATGACGGCTTCCAGATTGTCCTGCATGTTGGGCACTTCCACATAGCTGATGGCGCCGCCCGGCGACAGCCTCTGGAACTCGCTCTCGAACTTCAGCTTGGTGAAGGCATCGATGGGCTCGGACACATGGACATGGTAGCTGTTGGTGATATAGTTCTTGTCGGTGATGCCGGGCACGATGCCAAACCGCTTCTGGAGACACTTGGCGAACTTGTACGTCGTGGATTCCAGCGGGGTGCCGTAGAGGGAGTAGTCGATGTTCTCGGCCTTCTTCCACTCATTGCACTTGTCGTTCATGTGCTGCATCACGCTCAGGGCAAAGGGCTTGGCACCGGCGTCGGTGTGGCTGCGGCCGGTCATATACTTGACGCACTCATACAGGCCGGCATAGCCGAGGCTGATGGTGGAGTAGCCGCCGAAGAGCAGCTTGTCGATCTTCTCGCCCTTCTTCAGACGGGCCAGCGCGCCGTACTGCCACAGGATCGGGGCAGCGTCGCTGGGGGTGCCCAGCAGCCGCTTGTGGCGTGCCTGAAGGGCACGATGGCAGAGGGCCAGCCGCTCGTCGAAGATCTTCCAGAACTTCTCAAAGTTGCCACCGGAGGACAGGGCCACATCCACCAAGTTGATGGTGACGACGCCCTGATTGAAGCGGCCGTAATACTTGGGCTTGCCGGTCTCCGGGTCCACATACGGGGTCAGGAAGCTGCGGCAGCCCATGCAGGTATAGCAATGGCCCTCGCCATTTTTGTCGATCTTCATCTCCAGCATTTTCTTCTCGGAGATGTAGTCGGGCACCATCCGCTTGGCGGTGCACTTGGCGGCCAGTTCGGTCAGGTAGTAATACGGGGTGCCGGGGCGGATGTTGTCCTCTTCCAGCACATAGATCAGCTTCGGGAAGGCCGGGGTGATCCAGACGCCCGCCTCATTCTTGACGCCCTGATACCGCTGGCGGATGGTCTCCTCGATGATGATGGCAAGGTCGGCCTTCTCCTGCGCGTTCCGGGCCTCTCCCAGATACATGAAGACGGTGATGAACGGAGCCTGACCGTTGGTGGTCATCAGGGTGACGACCTGATACTGGATGGTCTGGACGCCGCGGTTGATCTCGTTGCGCAGACGGCGCTCGACGATGGCCTTCTTCCGCTCGGCGGAGACGTTCAGGCCCTCCATCTCGGTCTCGACCTCGGCGGCGATCTTCTTGCGGGAGACATCCACGAAGGGGGCGAGGTGAGTCAGGCTGATGCTCTGGCCGCCGTACTGATTGGACGCCACCTGTGCGATGATCTGGGTCGCAATGTTGCAGGCGGTGGAAAAGCTGTGGGGCTTTTCAATATAGGTGCCGGAGATGACGGTGCCGTTCTGGAGCATATCTTCCAGATTGACCAGATCGCAGTTGTGCATATGCTGGGCAAAGTAATCGGAATCGTGGAAGTGGATCAGGCCCTCCTGATGGGCCTTGACGATCTCCGGGTCCAGCAGCAGACGGGCGGTCAGGTCCTTGGAGATCTCACCGGCCATGTAGTCGCGCTGAACGCTGTTCACGGTGGGGTTCTTGTTAGCGTTCTCCTGCTTGACCTCTTCGTTCTGGCACTCGATCAGGCTCAGGATGCGCTCGTCGGTGGTGTTGGTCTGGCGCTTCAGGCTCTGGACATACCGATAGGTGATGTAGTGGCGGGCAATGTCGTGGGCTTTCATGTCCATCAACTTGTTCTCCACCATATCCTGAATCTCTTCCACGCTGACCGCACGGTTCAGGGACTGGCACTGGTCCGTGACCTCCGCAGCGATCTGGGTGATCTGCTCGCGGGTCAGGCGGCTCTTGCCGCTTACGGAATCGCTGGCTTTGGTAACAGCGGTGATGATCTTGGTAATATCGAAAGGAACCTCCGAGCCGTTGCGCTTGATGATCTTCATGGCTTTCCTCCATCTTTTTATCGGGTTGCACTCTTTGCCGCAGTTCAAACGGGCGTCCCCTTTTTGCCAGAGCCGCCCGCAAAATGCCGTAGAATCAATTCGTTTGAATGTGCTTCTATCATATCACTATTTAGTGATATGTCAATGGATAGACCACTACATTTTGTGTTTCGGAAGTTTGACCAAAAATACGGAGAGATTTTCGGGGCAAAATTTGAACGAAAAGGTCTTGACAAGCAGTGCAGGGATAGTATCCGCATTCCGGCTCGTAATATCCGTTGGCATCTATACGGAGCTCTTATATTATTACATTATATAGGGACAGAACAGCAGGAAAAGCCCCGAAGAAGACCTTGTATCCAAGCTTGTCAAAGAGAGAGCTAAAAAGAAACAAAAAACTAGCAAAAAGAGACAAAGCGAAAAAAGAGGGCAAAAAAGTTGAAAAAGGGGTTGCCAAACGGGCGGGCATGTGGTATTATACTTGAGCGCCAAGCGCTGAGGCAAAAGAATGACTTCCGAAGCC
>ERZ773145.1826-NODE-1826-length-16394-cov-6.804456_pt1 | contig 16394 bp, 25 predicted proteins | sample MGYA00580848_ERZ773145 | MGnify/ENA primary metagenome ERZ773145 (study PRJEB29015, sample SAMEA2737858) | human gut metagenome | biome: human gut; feature: human-associated habitat; material: faeces | place: China | collected 2012 ... | reverse complement strand
GGCGTCGGCAGCAGGCTGGGCGCACACAGCCCGCTGGAGGACTTATGCTGAAGGGTATCGACATCATCCTGTACGAAAAGACCAAGACCGGCGAGGACGCTTTCCACGCGCCGATCTACACTGAAACACCAGTCACTGTACACAACGTGCTGGTGGGCGAACCTGCTACGGAGGACATCGTCAACGATTTGCAGCTCTACGGCAGGCGGCTGGCCTATACGCTGGCCCTGCCCAAGGGAGACGCCAACGACTGGCACAACGTGACGGTGGAGCTCTTCGGGCAAAAATTCCGGACTTACGGCGATGTGGTGCAGGGCATTGAGAACCTGATCCCGCTGTGCTGGAACAAGAAGGTGAAGGTGGAGAAGTATGGGTAAGCTGCGCATCAAACTCAACCGCAAGGGCGTGAGGGAGCTGATGCAAAGCCGGGAAATCATGGACGAGTGCGTGCGGCTTGCCAAGGAGAAAGCCTCCGCAGCCGGGGACGGTTATGCGGCGGATGACGGTTATGTGGGCAAGACCCGCGCATCGGCCATCGTCTACCCGTCCACATCTGAAGCCCGCAGCGACAACTACCGCAACAACACGCTGCTGAAAGTGTTCGGCTGCGCGATGAAAGTGAGGGGCTGAAAATGATTGAAGCAACAATCCTGGAGTACCTGTCCGGCGCACTGGACGTGCCCTGCTATATGGAGCGGCCGCCCGGTGCGCCGGGCACCTTTGCCGTGCTGGAAAAGACCGGGGAAAGCCGGGAAAATTACATCAACACCGCAATTCTGGCGGTGCAGTCCTATGCACCCACGCTGCTGCACGCGGCAGAACTGAACGAACAGGTCAAAACGGCCATGTTTGGAGCAGCACAGCTGCCCGGCGTAGCCGCCGTGCACCTGAACAGCGATTACAATTTTACTGACGCATCAAGCAAAACATACCGCTATCAGGCGGTATTTGACGTGACCTACTACGATTAACTGAAAGGATATTACTATGCCTACAGATGTAACCAAAGTGACCGCCGGAAAACCCAAAGTCGGCGGGGCTCTGTTCCGCGCCCCGGCAGGCACTGCCCTGCCTACCGATGCCGTCACCGCACTGGCCGAAGCTTACAAGTGCCTCGGCTATGTGTCTGAGGATGGCGTGACAAACTCTACGTCCATTGACAGCGATGAGGTCAAGGCGTGGGGCGGCGACACCGTGCTGACCCCGCAGACCGGAAAGACCGACACGTTCAAGTTGGCTTTGCTGGAATCACTCAACGTGAACGCGCTCAAATCTTATTTTGGCGATGATAACGTAACAGGCACCGACACCGGATCGGGTCTGGTTGTCAAGTGCAACAGCAAGGAGCTGCAGTCCAGCGTCTGGGTGGTGGAGATGATTGCAGCCGGAAACATCCCGCACCGTGTGGTTATCCCCAATGCCAAGCCCACCGAGATGGAGGACATCACCTACGTGGACAACGATCCGGTATCCCTGGGCATGACGCTGACCGCCCTGCCTGACAGCGATGGTAACACGCACTACGAGTATATCGGCGGAACCGCCAGAGGCTAAGGAGGCACCATGCAAATTACAACTACATCCGGTTTTACGTGCGAGATTGACCCCGATGTGCTCAACAATGCATTGCTGATGGACGCTCTCGCCGACTTGAAGAGCGGCAACAGCCTGGAATATTCGACCGTCAGTCTGCTGATTCTTGGCAAAGATATCCGTGCCAAGCTCTACGACCATCTGACCAATGAGGCTGGCCGCGTTCCGCTTGAAGACGTGGACCGTGAGCTGACGGAGATCCTGCAGGCACTGGGCACCCCGGCAAAAAACTGATTGTCCTTGCCGCCATGCTGGCCGCTGATCGGGACGCGCTGATCTGCGACCTGGCCGAGACGTACCACGTGCTGGATATGACCGCCCTGCCAGTACCGCTGCTGGCCACGCTGGCTGCGGGCCTGCGGGGTGATTCCCGCATCCGGTTGGCGATGTCCGGCGAGCGCGTGACGAACGCCGAGATGCTGCAGGCCGCCATGCTCGACCGGCTGACTACGCTGTGCTGGATGCAGAGCAGGGACGGCGCACATGGGCGCAGGCGGCCACCGTCAGTTCTGGACGCAATCAGCGGCAAGGAAGAGCAATCCGATAGCAAGCCGGTTGCCTACAACACACCGGCTGACTTTGAGCGGGCACGTGCCCGGATCATTAAGAGAGAGAGAGGTGACAAGTATGGCATCCGATGTGGCAACCGCGTATGTGCAGATCATCCCATCGGCTCGAGGCATCAGCGGAGGGATTGAGCAGGCCCTCGGCGGGGATGCTGCGGTATCCAGCGCCGGTGCGAGCATCGGTGGCAAGCTGGCCGGGGCAATCAAAGTTGCTATTACCACAGCGGGGCTTGGCGCAGCGCTGGGCAAGACGCTGACCGAGGGCGCTGCCCTTGAACAAAGCATCGGCGGCGTTGAAACGCTGTTTAAGGGCAGCGCTTCCCAGGTGACTGCGGCGGCCGATCAGGCATTCCGGACGGCCGGTGTATCGGCCAACAACTACATGGAGCAGGTGACTAGCTTTTCGGCCACCCTGCTTCAGGGCCTGGGCGGGGACACCGCCGCGGCGGCCGGGTACGCAGATAAGGCCATTGTCCAGATGTCGGACAACGCCAACAAGATGGGCACCGATATGTCCGCCATCCAGTACGCATACCAGGGTTTCGCCAAAGACAACTACACGATGCTGGACAACCTCAAGCTGGGGTACGGCGGCACACAGTCCGAGATGGCCCGTCTGATTAACGACAGTGGTGTACTGGGTGATTCCGTCAAGGTTACGGCCGACACGGTCAAGGACGTGCCGTTCAGCTCCATCATTGACGCTATCGGCGTTATCCAGGACAACCTTGGCATCACCGGCACCACAGCCGAAGAGGCTGCGACAACGCTGTCCGGCTCGTTTGCATCCATGCAGGCGGCCGCCAGCAATGTGATGGCCAACTTAACGCTTGGCCGCGACATCGGCCCGGCATTGCAGGGCCTTGCACAGACTGTAACCACCTTTTTGGCAGGCAATCTGCTCCCGGCAATCGGCAATATCCTGTCTGCGCTTGTGCTCCAGGTGATACCTGTCGGAACGCAAATGCTACAAAGCCTGGGTGCAGGGCTGGCGCAGGGCGTCCCCAACTTTTTGGCACAGGCGCTGCCCATGGTGCTGCAATTCACAGAAACCCTACGCACCAATTTCGGAAACATTGTGGATGCCGGCATCGACTTGCTGCTAAACCTTGCCCAGGGCATCGCCAATAGCCTGCCCACGCTGATCGAATATGTGCCGCAGATCGTCACAAATATTGCGGGATTGATTAACGACAATGCCCCCAAGTTGTTAGCGGCAGGGCTGCATATTATCGTAACGCTTGGGCTGGGGCTGATACAGGCAATCCCCACGTTGATTGCCAATATCCCCCAGATTATACAAGCCGTTGTCAGCGTGTTTACGGCATTTAACTGGATCAGCCTTGGCAGCAACATTATTACGATGCTCAAAAACGGCATCACAAGCATGGTCAGTGCCGTACAATCCGCAGGAACATCTATATTCGATGCTGTAAAAAATGCAATTACAAACCTGCCTTCGGCATTGCAAAGCATCGGCAGCAATGCGATTCAGAGTTTGGCCGGTGGTATTCGCGCGCTAATCTATGATGCACAAATGGCGGGCGTGAGTGTGTTTTCCGCTATTCAAACGGCAGTTTCTCAGTTACCTGCTGCGCTTCTTTCCATTGGTAAAAATGCCGTGTCAAGTATGGCAAGCGGCCTGCGAAATATGCTGAGCAGTGTAGTAAGTGCCGCGCAGTCTATTCTTTCAGGAATTGTCGGCGCTGTTCAGGCGCTGCCCGGGCAATTATGGTCTCTCGCAAAATCCGCAGCCCAGAAACTCTGGAACGCATTCATTGTAAATGATTGGAATGGTCTCGGAACCAATATCATCCAAGGCATTATCAACGGCATCGGCTCCATGGCGGGGGCATTGTGGGAGGCGGCAACCAACGTTGCAAAGTCGGCCCTCAATGCCATCAAGAGCTTTTTCGGCATTGCGTCGCCGTCCAAACTCATGCAATTTGAAGTTGGTCCCTACATTCCTCAAGGTCTGGCACTTGGCATCGAAAAAAATGCCGGGTATGTCACCGATGCCATGGACGACCTGGGGCTGCAATCCACAAGCCGCCTCCGCTCGACCATCGCGGCCGGTACACCGTCCGCCAATTCCGTCGGCAGCCAGGCCGACCATGCTGTGCTCGACGCCATCAACGCAGCCGCCCGCACCATCGTGCAAGCGGTGCAGGAAAACGGCGGCGACATTGTCATTGGTGACGACGTGATCTATCGCAGCTTCAACCGCGCGCGGCAGTCACAATCCATCATGCTGGGGGGTGCCTACTGATGCTCAAGCGCACTTCTCTCTTGCAAATCGACAGCCATTCCCTACCGGTTCCCACCGGCTCCCCCACCATCAAGTTTTCGGATGTTGAGAGCAGTGACAGCGGCGCTGACGAGATGGGCGTCTACCATCGTGAGGTGCTGCGCTATGGCGTGCTGACCGCCTCGCTGGAATATTCATACCTCGATAACGCCGACTGTTCCTACCTACTCGGACTGCTGCAAAATAAGACCACATTCCAGTTTACCTGCCCTATCCCCGGCGACGCCGCAGACGTGGCACAAACAACCACCCGCACCTGCTACTGCTCCAACTACGGGGCGGCCCTGCAGCGGCTGAAAGCCGGTGTTTGGCGGGACATGGATCTGGAAATCAAAGAATGTTAAAGAGGTGCCTGAATGGTTAAGAACATCCTGGTGCTGGATGACGGCACTGAGATTGCCGCCGGCACCGTTGGTCAGAATGCCATCCTTTCCCTGACCTGTACCGAAACAGTATCCAAAACCACAGACCTGTGCCCCGGCGCGGCCTGCTCCAATAAGCTAGAAATCACAACCTGGGTGGAGCCGGGAACCGATCTGCCGATCACATCCGGGACCCGGCTGACCCACTACCGGGAGACATCCGGCCAGCGCACCCTGGCGGGCACCTACTGGGCCGTTAAGCCTACCAGCCAGACCCGCAACACCTACAAAATCTACGCCTATGACGCAGTCTCCCTGCTTGATGGCGTACAGTCTACCTGGCTGCGATCCATCCAGGATCAGTTCCCGATGACATTGTGGAAATTCGCCGGGCTGGTAGCACAGCGGTGCGGCGTAACCATTGTCAACAGCTCCCTGCCCCGCAATGGAACCTATCTGGTACAGGCTTTTTACGCTGACAATCTGACCGGCCGCCAGCTGCTTGCCTGGGTAGCCGAAGCGTCATGCACTTTCTTGCGGGCTACACCGGACGGAAAAATCGAATTTGCCTGGTACACAGATTACACATCGCAGAGCATCGGGCCAACCGTATACATAAGGGACGGCCTGTCGCATGACAAGTTTCAGACCGCGCCGGTCGTCAAAGTACAGATCCGGCAAAGCGATGACGACGTGGGTGTGCTGTATCCGTCCGACGAGAGTGGATCAAACGCCTTGATTATTCAGGGCAACCTGCTGCTGACATCCGCCACTGCGGAAGCACTGAAGCCGGTCGCGCAGGCAATATTTGAAACGATGAAGGGCGTGACCTACACACCACTCAAAGTAACCGTCCCGGCGGATTTCCCCCTGCCCGCGCCTGGAAACATTGTATCTGTCACTGATGCCCGCGGAAACGTGCTGAGTTCCTATATCATGACCCGGAAAATATCCGGTCAGCAGGTCACGCTGGAATCCACCGGCAACGCCACACGGGACGGAACCGCAGCCGTAAATGAGCAGAGCTACAAGAACCTGACCGGCAAGATGCTGGAGATCAAGACCAGCGTGGACGGCCTGGAAGTAAAGGCCAGCGACCTGACCGGAAAGTATACCGACCTGAAAGCAACGGTGGACGGGCTCTCCTCTGAGGTGAAAAAAGACACCAAAATCACCGGCGGCGGCAACCTGATCCTGGGCAGTGAGAGCTTCAAGAACGCCCTCTCTGGCGGCCCTGGCAGCAGCGTTGTGTATGGCGATGATGGCAGCGCAACAATAACCAATGCGAACACCAACGGGTATTTTATGTTCAACACCGCGGGCGCTCGCATTATAAAAGGCGTCACATTATGCATGTCCGTTATGTACAAACTCATTTCCGGCACCGATGCGCTGCGGCTGGGCATTACGTTTACGGGCGATAATGGCAAATATTACATTGCTTACATAAAAACCGCTGACCAGCTCGAAATTAAGCAGACAGACGGCTGGGTGCTGCGGTATGGTACATGGACCCCCGGCCAAAACGGTGTTTTGGAAAAAGCCGATTTCGACAGCAATGACAACTGCACCAATAAGTTTTCGCTGCTTCACCCCATGCTGCAATACGGCAACGCCCCTACTGCCTGGAACGCCAGCAGCGGGGACTACCTGACGCAGGAAAGCGCAAAAAGCTTATTTTCGCAGACCGCTGACGAGATCAAAACCGAGGTCACCAAGTCAGTGACCGAAACGGTGACGGCCAACGTGAAGGATACCGCCACCAGCGCTGCCAATGATGCCGTTGACAGCAAGCTGAAGGACTACGCCACCACAGCAACGGTGAACAGCCTGAAAGAAGATGTCTCCAGCATCAGCCAAAAGGCCGACAGCATCAGCACCAAAGTCCGCAGCCTGAAAGAAACCACCACAACCATTTCCAACGACCTGGACAGCACAAAGCGGGAATTCAAAACCGTTAAAGAATCAGTATCCGCGATCGACCAGAAAGCCAACAGCATTACCCAGACGGTAACGCAGCGGATCACCGGCGGCAACAATATTATTGTGGGCACCGACGACTGGAACAATGCGACCCTGGATGCAGGCGGCAATGACCTGAGCAAAAAAGGAACATACACGATCACCGGTGAATCCGTCCGAGTGACCAATAGGGCGCAGAACACCCGCTTCCACTTTGGTGCGGATAAGTCACTGGTTATTGCAAAAGGCATGACCTATTGCGCATCCGTGCTGTACAAGCTCAATTCAGGCACAGACAGTCTGTTCCTGCAATTTGAAACAAAATCTTCCAGCGGCACAAAAAGTTATTACGGCTCCGCGTTCAAGCAGGCCCAGCAGGACATTGCGCTGGATAATGGCTGGAAGCTGCGCTGGGCAGCCTTTACGGCGACCGCCGACGGCTATGCTGACGGTCTGTTCGTCAGCACTGCAAATGACGGCGCCACCGTTACCAATGACCTGACCATCATGCACCCCATGGTGCAGATGGGCAACGCACCCACCGCCTGGACGGCCAGCACCGGCGATTATCTGACCACTGCCGAAACCAAGACCGAGATCAAGCAGACGGTAAGCGAAATTAAGCTGACGGCCAGCACAAGCGGAACCAGCAGCACCATCAAGCTGACGGCAGGCGGAACAGAGATCACCAGCGCACAGATCAACCTATCCGGCGTGGTGACATTTTCGGATCTGAGTACCTGGAACCAGGACAAGACAATCATCAACGGCGGCAACATCACGACCGGGCAGCTGCATAACCTCAACTACACCACCGTGTATGACCTGGACAACGCGTGGATACGTATGGGCACCGAGGCCGGTGAGCGCGTGTTTCTGGACAATCGGCACATTGCCTGGTACGCAACCATCAACACCGGCAGCATCGGCCTGACCGGCGTGCTGTACTCAGAGGCTGGCAGCTCCTACATTGGGGCGTGCAGCAAGTACGCCAAGTACGGCTGGGTTGACGGCCTCAACCCGACATCTTACGTTGGGATGCAGATCACCTACAACCGCAGCGATGACAGCGATGCCGATTTTAACACAACCCGGGTGGGTGTTTCCGGCAAGCTCAACGTGCACAACCTGGACGTTTGGGGCAGCAAATCCCGTGTGGTGCCTACCAGCTTCGGCGCGCTGAAAATGGCCGCATTTGAGACGCCGCTGCCAACCTTTGCGGACTGGGGCAAGGGACAGTGCGGCCCCGAAGGCTGGTGTCTGATTGCCCTTGACCCGCGCTATGCGGAGACCATCGCCCAATATGGGCAGCCCGCCTGGCTGCTGACGGATTGCGATGGGACCGGCCACCTGTGGGCCGAAAACTGCGGCCAGTATGCCATTATACACGGCGCACCAGGGCAGTGCTTTGCCTGGCTCTGCATGGCCGCCCAGCGCGGCTATGAGGGCAGCTATGCCGACCGCAGTGACAGCAGCTACCCTGCCGGTGATCCGGCAGGCATTGAGCTGGCCGCCAGCACCGCCGCCCGCGCCCAGGACGAAAGCACCGCCGCCGCAGATGACCTGTTAGCTATGGACACCGGCGCAGATGAAACCGCAGACATTCTATTAGATGAATCGGAGGGATTAACATGAAGAAATTATCTGGCGTGGCGGTCGTTACGACCGCCGAAGGCGAACGCGTGAGCTACACATACATGGAACTGGACGACAACGGCAACATCACCAGCCAGAACAACCGGGGGTCTTTTGTGGCCCTTGACGAAGAGGTTCTGGCGGCCATTGCCACGCTGAAAAATGCCGTGAACGCGCGGCTTTAAGGAGGAAACACCATGACCGATACCAAACGCATCAAAGAGTGTAGGCGCAAGATTATTGCCGCGATCAACGAAGCGAAAATCCCCTTTGCGGTATCTGAGCTGGTTCTGGAAAACGTGCTTGCCGCCGTGCGGGAGAACATGGCCGCCGAGGAAGCAGCGGCGGCAAACATCGAAACTCCGAAAACAGAGGAAGAAAAGCTGCCGAACTAGGAGAAAAACGAATGAAACAGGGAACGCAATTTGTGCTGCCCGTGGAAATCGGCATGAGCCTGGACGAGATAAGCCGGATCGAATTTGTATTTAAGCAAAAAAATTATAATGGCTTCCCGGCTATCAAATCCAACGTCTGGCCGGATGACTGCACCCGGCAGGAAGGGCAGAACATCATCCTTATCCCCTGGACGCGGGAAGAAACGTACAAATTCATGGGCGGCGAGACGCTGTACATGGACACCCGCATCACGTTGCGGGACAGCGCTGACCAGCCGCAGACGGAAATTTTGGCGCTCAAAATGAGTCCGACCTTATTCCAAGAGGTTGATGGTGCATGATCCAGGTGCGAGTGGCCCAACAGAGCGCCGTATCAGTGCGCATTACAGGCACCGCAGTGGTTAGCGCGCCGGAGTATGCAGGGCCATATGACATCACGCCGTTGCTCTCGGCGCAGACCTTGCCCACCGCAAAGCGGTTATTGCAGCAGAACATAACAATCAAAAAGATACCTCAGTACGAGGTAACCAACGATTCCAACGGTTACACACTGATTATAGGAGAGGAGTACTACAATGCCCAATAAATACGTAAACAAGGTTGTTATCGGCAAGGAAACGAAGCTTGACCTGACTGCCGATACCATTACCCCGGACAAGCTCGCAAAAGGTATCACAGCGCACGACAAGTCCGGCGCCCCTATTACCGGTACCAGCACGAAAGACGCGGATACCAGCGATGCTACCGCAGCTGTGGCGGAGGTTTTGAACGGGAAAACATTCTACGCGCGTGGCGCTAAAATGACCGGCACAATGCCCAACAACGGCGAAGTCAACGGTGAAATCAGCACCGTTTCTGGTAAGTACACCATTCCCATGGGCTTTCATGATGGCGCGGGCGGAGTGACTATCGCAGCGACCGAACAGGCCAAGCTGGTGCCCACAAATATCCGCGAGGGCGTTACGGTCCTGGGCGTGAAAGGCTCTATGAGCGGCAGCGAAGGTATGAAGCCGCAGGCCAAGAGCGTTACGCCGACCTTTGAGCAGCAGGTTGTGCTGCCCGACAAAGCGTATAACTGCCTGTCTCAAGTTACTGTGCAGGCGATCCCGGCCACATACGTTGATAATGCGGCTGGCGGCCAGACGTTGACGATCGGAGGCTGAGCATGGCCGTAAACAAGGTTGTTATCAATGATGAAGTTGTCCTCGACCTGACCGGCGATACGGTGCGGGCTGCCGACCTGCCGAAAGGGGTAATTGCCCACAGTGCCACAGGGGCCAAAGTCACCGGAACCACAAACTATGCCGGTTCCAGCAACGCGGGCGGCTCCGCAACGAGCGCCGAAAAACTAAATAACAGCCTGACCATCAAACTGAACGGAACCAGTCAGGGCGCATGGGACGGCAGCAGCGCAAAAACCATTGACATAACGGCAGCCAGCGTTGGCGCGACAAGCGTTACGCTCAGAAGGTGGTGACAGCTGCATGGGTGTGTATTTAGGCAGCAATGCCGTTGATATGCAGGGCGGCTTTGTGACGGGTGGTGCAAGTGGGGCGAGTTTGCAGAGCAAGACCGTAAGCCCCAGTGAGAGCGCACAGACGGTTAAGGCCGACAATGGCTATGATGGTTTGAGCCAGGTTACAGTGAATGCAGTATCAAAAACTTATGTGGGAAGCGGCGTGACGAAAAAAAGTGCTGCGACTTATACGCCGGGAACGAGTGACCAGAGCATTGCATCCGGCCAGTATTTGAATGGAACCCAGACGATTAAGGGTGACAGCAATTTGACTGCGGCCAATATTAAGAGCGGTGTAAAGATTTTTAATGTGACAGGCAGTTATGCCGAGAGCAGCAGTGGCGGAAACACGCCAAACTTGCAGACCAAAACGGTTACGCCCAGCGAGAGCACCCAGACGGTAAGCCCGGACAGCGGATATGACGGACTGAGCAAAGTGACCGTGAATGCGATATCGAGCACTTATATTGGCAGTGATGTGACCAAAAAAAGCGCAGCAACTTACATCCCGAAGACAACCGACCAGAGCATTGCATCTGGGCAATACCTGAGCGGGACACAAACAATCAAGGGCGATGCAAACCTGGTGGCCGGGAACATTAAGAGCGGTGTGAGCATTTTTGGTGTGACAGGTACTTATACCGGCGGCGGGAGTTCCGGCGGCAGTGGCAATAACAATGTAGAGGCTTATGCCGTTACCAGCACCAGCCCAAGCGTTAGTTTTAAGCGCACTGACGGGACAATCAAGATTTGGGGCTACGGCACCATGACCAGTTCCGGCGGCTGGGGCGGGCAGGTTACAAGCCTGATCGCGTTTGAGGGCGATAAGTACCACAAGAGCGCCATGTACGGCGGTCCAAGCAGCACCAATCTGAGCCTAAGCATCAGCAACGGTAAGCTCTCCGGCCTGCCGAGTGGACTGACGGCGATCAGCGCGATTGTAACAAGAGGTATATGATTATGGCAACTGATACAAAGCTGGACAGCCTGGTGATCAACTACCTGACGCAAGCCCAGTATGATAATGCTAAGAGTGAAGGAGCGCTGAACAGCAACCAGATCTATATGACACCGGCCTCTTCCAGTACCCCTGCGCTGCCTGCCGCTACCAGTTCAACCCTGGGTGGTGTAAAGATTGGCCGCAATATTACAGTGAACAGCGGCACGATCAGCCTGACAAAGGCGAACGTGACAAGTGCTTTGGGGTACACACCGCCAACAACCGACACCAAGTACACACTGCCGACAGGTAATGCTTCGACCGCGGGCGGCGTGAAGCTGAGCGATTCGACCAGTTCAACCAGTTCAACCAGCGGAGGAATTGCAGCAACACCAGCAGCGGTTAAAGCAGCCATCGCGGAAGCAAAACTTGCGGCCTGGCCGATTGGCAGCATTTACATGAGCGTAAACAGTACAAGCCCGGCAAATCTATTTGGTGGCACGTGGGAAAGAATATCTGATACTTTCCTGTTTGCTGCTTCCAGCAGTTATCCCGCAGGTAGTACTGGGGGCGAATTCGCCCATACGCTTACACAAAGCGAGCTACCGAATTATTCGTTGTCTGTGACCAACGGAAGCAACGTAATACGCTCCAAAACCGGAAGCACTGCGGATGCGTATGTCCAAACGCAATCAAGTGGCTGGGGTATCCCGAACTGGGAATCCAAAACCGTAACAGTCGCCTCCGGCGGTTCCGGGGCAGCCCACAACAACATGCCGCCTTATTTATCGGTATGGATATGGAAGAGGACAAAATAAGGAGGATAAAAATGCGGCTGAAGAATGAAGAAGCCCTGCTGCATTGGCCCCTGGCCCAACACATTATCACCGCAGGCTGGCTCTACAATGACGGCAGCCTGCACCGGGCGCTGGATTTCCGCGCGGCGGTGGGCACGCCGGTATACGCCGCAGAGGGCGGCACAGTGGAGACGGCCTACCGCTGGAACGGCAAGCGCACCCAGGGGGACATCAACAGCTATGGCAACATGGTCAAGCTGCGCCACACGACCTACAAGTATGGCACCCTCGAAACCCTGTATGCCCACCTGAGCAAGCTCTGCGTGACTCAGGGCCAACAGGTGCAGGAGGGGCAGCTGATCGGCTACAGCGGCGATACCGGCAACTGTTATGGAGCACACCTGCATTTTGAGGTGCGGTGGAGAGGCAACCGCACCAACCCGCTGAACTGGTTGGACAACGATTTCAGTACGGCCAGCGGCGCGGTAAAATTGGGCAGCTACAGCAGCGTAGCGCACAACATGAAGGAAGTGGAATACATGAATTATGCTATTGACGTAAGCAAGCACCAAGGTAAATTTGATTGGCAGGTGGCGTATGACAAGGGCATCCGCCATGCTATGCTGCGCGCCGGGTATGGCCGTTACAGCAGCCAGAAAGACCCCCAGTTTGAGCGCAACGCGGCTGAGTGTGCCCGGCTGGGCATCCAGTACGGCGTGTACTGGTACAGCTACGCCAGTACCCCGGCGGAAGCCCGCCAGGAGGCCCGCTGCTGCCTGGCCGCGATCAAGGGCAAGCACCTGTGCCTGCCAGTGGCGTATGACATCGAATATGAGCCGTGTATCTTGCGTCTGACCAATGCCCAGCGCACGGCACTTGTCCTGGCCTTTTTGTCTGAAATTGAGGCCGCAGGGTATTACGGCATCCTGTATGCCAGCTGCGATTTTATCCGCAACCGGCTGGACTACGAGGTACTCTCCAAATATGATATCTGGGTTGCCCAGTACGGCAATGCCTGCACCTGCCCGCTGCCGTATGGCATCTGGCAGTATTCCAGCCGCAACGCCCTGGGCATCCCCGGCTACGGCACCAGCCTGGACTGCAACCGGGTCTATAAAGACTATGAGCAGCTGATGATCCAGGCGGGCCTACAGGGCCACACCGCGCCCACACCGGAGGATACCACCCCCAACAAGCTGGACAAGCAACGGATTACCATTGGCCGTATCTCCAGCGGCGACCGCGCAACCATTCGCGCCCTGTGTGAGGGGCTGGGGCTTATCTCCGCCGGCCTGTACCGCGAAACCTGTGCAGCTGGCAACCAGTGGATGCTGGACGTTGGACCGGTATCCAGCGGCGACGCCTGGTACATCATGCGCAAGTGCGCAGAGCTGCAGCTGATTGATGCAGGGCTGTACAAAGCTGGGTATGTGGAGTAAAGTTATGAAAAAATTGTTTATCTCCCAGCCGATGCGCGGCAAGACCGACGAGGAAATCCTCAAAGAGCGCAAGGCGTTGATTGCTGATGTGTGCATGAACACCCATGAGGAAATCGAGGTCATCAAATCCTTTTTCGCGGACGCCCCGGCTGACGCAACGCCGCTGTGGTATCTGGGCGAAAGCCTCAAGCTGCTGGGCACCGCTGATTTTGCAGTGTTCGCCCCTGGCTGGCAGGATTATCGCGGATGCCGTATTGAGCATGATGCCGCCGTAGCCTACGGCATCCCCATCGTGGAGGTATAAGCGTGCTGGACTGGATCATCAAATACTGGGTGCAGTGGCTCTTCGGCCTAATCTGCGCTGCACTGCTGGCAGGCTACCGCCGCCTTGCCAAGCGCGTCAAAGAACAGGAAGAAGAGCGCAAGGCCATCAAGGCCGGACTGCTGGCCATCCTGCACGACCGCCTGTACGCCGAGTGCTCCCGCTGCCTTGCGCAGGGCAGCATCGACACGGACGCCATGCGGAACCTGGAATACCTCTACCGCAGCTACCATGCCCTGGGCGGCAATGGTACGGGTACAGAACTGTACAACCGCGCCAAGGCCCTGCCGATCAGAAACGATTGAACACGAATACATAGGAGGAAAAAATCATGGATTTTGCATCTTTTGGCATCGCATCCGTTGCCTGCATCACCGTTATCTGCTACCTTGCCGCAACGGCTGTCAAGCAGACCCCGCTTGCTAACAAATGGCTGCCGTCCATCTGCGGCGCCCTTGGCGGCCTGCTGGGCCTGGCTGCCATGTACATCAACGTGCCGGACTTCCCCGCCACTGATCCGCTGACCGCGCTTGCAGTTGGTATTGTTTCCGGCCTTGCGGCTACCGGTGCGGATCAGGTTATCAAACAGATCGGCAAAGACAACTGATCAGCAAGTTACCGGCAAATTACCAGCAAGTTAAATAATCCATAACAAAAGCGGCGGGCTTTCCCTCTTTTCAGGGATTGCCCGCCGCTTATTTTTTTTATTTTTGCTGGTCTTTTTGCGCATTGTACCACGTTAAAAACTCACCAAAGAGGCGCTGCTCTGCCTCTTTGCGGGCGGCAATGGCTTTATTTTTGTCGGCGCCGCAATACAGGTGGTACCGCTCCCCCTTAAAATAGATGTATGCGACATATTTTCCGTCTTTTCTGCACGACACACCGCGCACGCCTGTGGTGTTGTTCCGTTGGGCTTTGCTCGATGATATTCGGCTAACGTTGGTGCCGTCAACCTGCCCGAGCTTATCGGCAATGGGTTTGGTGGTCAGGTTGCGGTTTTTTATGCACCCGCAGCTGATCTGCTTGGAGTGGGCGATGGTACGGCTCGGCAGCTCCACGATTTTACCGCAGTTAAGGCAGCGGCAGCGGAAAACCCGGTTGCCGTCTTGCCTCTTCGCAGTCGGCTCGATAACGTACAGATAGCCAAATGTTTGCCCGGATAAATCCTTAAACGGCGGCATGGCTTAGCCCTCAAGGTAGGCACGTAGCGCAGCGCGTACAACTTCGCTGCGGTTGCCGCCGCCCGCAGTGACACGGGCGTCCAGCTTGTCCAGCAGCTCCTGCGGTAGCAGGACGTTGAGGCGGGCATCCTCTACCACCTCGCCAAACGCCGCCTCGTAGGTGTTGCCGTCAAGGTACTTCTCTGCCCACTCGCGGGCGGCGTCCTCGGTGATGGGGGTGATCTCCTCGCCCCAGCCCCAGTTGCCATCCTGTTTGGGGAAACCGTTGCCGTAGTTGTGTATAAAATACTTGCCCGCCTTGGTGCGGTATAAATCTTGTCCGCGATAGTAGATGTCATTGGGCAAGAAATTGTTTTCGTGAACACCGAGCCGCTGGGCGGTTTCGGTGTTGTAGCGGCTGCCGTTGATGATCTTTTTCATGGTGTGGCTCCTTTTTTATATTACATCTGCTTTGCGTCAAAAAGCGACGATACGGATACGATCTCAAAGGGGATTTCTTCGCGCTTGCCGGAGCTGGTCGGTGCGGTTATGGTCAGCGCCTGCAGCGCCTCGTCAATGGCTTGATCATAGTCGCCTGTCACGCGGATGGCGGGGACGAAGGCAAGGACCAGATCGATGTTGCCGTCCTTGGCTTTGTAGTCGGAGCGGATGCCGCCCGGCACAGCGTGGATGAAGTCGGGCAGGGAAACCGTCACGGCTTTGTGGTGCGGTATGCCTTTGGGTTCGTGACCTTCGTAGCTCCAGCCTTCCGGCAAGCGAAAGTTTCTGTAGGTGTCGTTCTGTACGGCGGTGAAATAGGCGTTTTCGGCGGGGGTGTAATTGCCGGTGCGGTGGGATGCCAAAGCGATGGTGATGATAATCTCGGTAGTCATAGTGTTTTCTCCTTTGTTTGTGTGGGGTGTTTCGTATCTCTTATGTTGTACTTATTATAGCACAGATAATATTTAATGTCAATGCGTATTTACAAAAAATATTATTTTATGTCAATAGGAGACTTTGCCGCCACCGCGGTCAAGCAGACCCCGCTGGCCAACAAATGGCTGCCGTCCATCTGCGGCGCCCTTGGCGGCCTGCTGGGCCTGGCCGCCATGTACATCAACGTGCCGGATTTTCCCGCCACTGATCCCCTGACCGCCCTGGCCGTGGGCATTGTTTTCGGCCTGGCTGCGACCGGCGCGGATCAGATCATTAAGCAGGCGAGCAAGTAAGCCAAAAAGGGCCACTAGGCATTGCGCCTAGTGGCCCTTTTACTTTTTAGCGAACGATTGATAGTTCTGCGGCAATCAAGCCGTAATCAAGGACTGTAATCGTTTCGCATATGGATGGCAGGGGTAGAAGGATTCGAACCCTCGGCACGCGGTTTTGGAGACCGCTGCTC
>ERZ773145.1811-NODE-1811-length-16452-cov-26.594621_pt1 | contig 16452 bp, 17 predicted proteins | sample MGYA00580848_ERZ773145 | MGnify/ENA primary metagenome ERZ773145 (study PRJEB29015, sample SAMEA2737858) | human gut metagenome | biome: human gut; feature: human-associated habitat; material: faeces | place: China | collected 2012 ... | reverse complement strand
CCTCTTTAAGGATAACGGATGAAGGAGTGAATTTTACTTTTACACTAGTCATAAACAATCAATTATTAGTTTAACATATGGAATAAAAACAGGAAGTAATTCAAAAAACTTCAAGCTGTTATGTATATCTCCAGCTAAACTATTCTTGATTGATAAAAGACGCTTTAATTATTTTTATCTAAAGCATTGTATTGAGTAATATGACATAATAAGTAGATGTTGAAAATTAGTTTATACTATTCTTAAGAATTAGTTATACTTAAAATCACGTTCTTGCACCGCATCTGCTCGCCCTGCACTCAGTCACATAGCTGAGTACAGAACAAGCAGCTACAGTACAATAACGAAATTTTAATGTATAACTAATTTCCAACATCTACTTATGATAAAGTAAAAGACCGCGTTCTGTATATTGAGTGAAGACTTGAAACGGAGTGTCAGAGCCAATGCAAAGAATATCTTGCCATATAGAAAATGGAAAACTCAAAATGGAGAGGCTGTTTCCTAAACTCTTTCCATTCAAGCGAAAGAATTTATAACTGCTGACCTGTCTATATGATTATCGGGTTCACTTTCATCGTGTCCAGATTCAGGTACAATCCGTTATGCTCGATCACTCCGTTTCGGAACATCTTCCATAGGATGCCGCATCCGAGTTGTGCCAGTGTGGAGTTAATAAACAGGTCCTGTCTTTCCAACGCTTCAGCCAGCGAACAACTCGGGCCGGAATCGGTTTCCTTCACTCTCGCGTATTTCACCATGCGGGTGATGACTTTTAGCGAATTGACGGTTTCATAAAGTTTGGACGCCGGCTGTTTGATTTTCTTCGGTACGGTACCCAGCACGACTTGCCCCGTGGTCTGCGTGTTTCCGAAATCCATCCAGTACAAGGGGGTCTCGTAAGTGCAGTATGTCGGTTGCGGCAAAGCCCTCAACAGATTCCACAAGTCGATCCGTGACTTGATGTTATCGGTACAGGTAATCGTGATATTGGCCAGGTTGTCCCGTCTGGTATCCTTCAATACTGCCGGATAGATGTCCGCTTGCGCCTTCCAGTCATTCCCGAAAAAGTTGTTTATCCGGGTGACGAGGCATTGTGCCTTGTTCTGTCCCAGGTCGGACGGTCCGAAAAGCTGGCGACCGATGTTGGCTTCCGTCACGGTGTCGGGGTCATACAGTGTAACGAACAGTCCCGGGTGTCCGAGTCCCCTCAGAGCTGTGTCAAGACGTGCCAGGCAGGTGAGTACCTGCGACCCGGTTCCTCCCGCTCCGATCAGGTTTACCGTTACCGGATGCTGCGGACTCATCAGGTAACTGTCGGTATAATGTACTCTTTTCATGTCAGTATGTCTTTAAGTTTCATATTGTTCAACGGTTTCAACTCTTTGAGGTCGAATGGTTTGTTCCTGGCCGCTTTCGTTACTAGCACAAGGTTCGACCGGGTCGGATTTCCGTTGCCTCCCAAGTGCGAAAACTCCGTCAGCCAGAATTTCTTTTCCCAGTATTGCAGCAGGCTTTCGTATGTCAGGTTCTTTGGCAAGTCTATATTGGCAGAGCCCAGGCATACGCTGGAGCCGGTCACGTTGAAGAACGGCGCGACATATAGCAGCGTATCCTTGCCGGGCATGTCATCCTTGTAAGCATATATCCTCATCCCATGTTCCCCCGCCTCGTAAATCACTCCCGGCAGGTTGTATTCCGCATTTTCTATTTTGAGGTCGGAGCTGAAGAACATCATCCGCTTATGCGGGGGATTGTACCATACATACCGCTCGCTGCCCTTGCGTGAATCGCAATAGATTAGGTTGGACGGTACTTTTCCGTAAGGCGTGCTGCTATGCCTTTCCGAATATCCCTTTACAAGCTCGTTCATGAATTCCTGCGTTATAGGCCTGCCTTCCGCCATGTTTCCACGATCGTTTATGTCCCGTATCTCCAGAAAAAAATTCTTGTCATCCTCCGAGGCGTAGGCTATCAGTGCCGCCTTGGGGATAAGCTGGGTCTTCAAAGTTCTTGTAAGTTCGTTTGTCTCCATCATAGTGTTCAAATTATTATGTTGATGAATTTGTCCGCCCATTTGAAAAAGCGTTCCGGGTAGTCATCCATGCGGAACAGCTCTCCCGTTTCGGGAGACAGGGCGAGTGTCGTGACCGGTATGATGTCGTAAGTCTCCCTACTGTGGGAATTGTAACAATTCACGAGATAGTCCGTCACCATATCGTAACTGTCATAGATTACACGTATCTGTTGGTAGAGGTACATGGGGTGGAACTCCGGTTCCTCCTCATAAAAAGGATCGTAGCAGTATTCCATGATGCCGCGTTTCGGTGACAGGAATTGTAACCCCTCCTTCATGGCGGAAACCAGCGACCGTTCGTAGTCGTTCCGAGCTTTATACCTGTCAAGTGCCTTCGGCAGGTTCTTGTAGTAGCACTTGCGTTCCACCCTTTGGAGCAGCCTCTTTATTCTGCCGTTCTCGTAGGAGTGCAGGAGCCTCAGCCGTTTTTTCCTTTCCTCCGGGGCCTCTTCCGGTACTTCCTCTGAAATCCAGGTCAGAACATATTCCGTGTCGTCCTCGTCTAGAACGGTCTGTATTCCGTTTGCCTTCATCAATTCATGGATGAACGTGATGGAGATACGCCTCAATTCCGGTCCGAGAGCCTCCACGAATTTCATCGGGAAATAATACAGTGTCAGTTTTCCCCAATGATGGGCTTTCCAGAGCTTGAACAGCAACCGTCCGTCTTGCTCTTCAATATTGACGTTCAGCCCCTCACCGACAAGGTCATCCATCTCCTCGTGCAGCCTTGCGATCCCTTCCCCGAACGTCCGGCCCGGGGTATGTACCGCCTCCTTCTCCATCAGATAGGCATATCTGAAGAAGGAGTCACGCAGAAATCCGTAGTTCTCCCGCGTGATGAGATTATGCCTTTTCCCGTCGGAATCTTCCACGACAAGACTCGGTAAAGGTTTTGGCTGAAACGTGGCGTTCAGAAAAGAGGAACGGCACCCCCCGGTGCCGTAATCCTTTCTTTCCTGTCCGTACTGTAACGGATATTGCGTACGGTCTGTCCGATGATGAGCCTTGCAAGCCGTTCCACCTGCTGTTCGTCCAATGGTACACATGATTTCTTCTGTTTTTTATTGTCCTTTCCCATTACTTTTATCCTTTTATCCCGATGGTAGTTTTGAATTCATACACCGCCTTGTCTTCCTTGATGACCGGCCCGTGCACCGTTGCCGTGGTCAGTTCCGGATAGAAGTTCGAGTAGTAGTTCATGACCATTTCGGGGCTGTCCGACGTGTTCGGGTCATCGAGTGTGATCATACCGTTGCCTTTCTTGAATGTGAATGAACGTGTCATTCCCTTGATTTCTAATGCCATAATATTAAATGCTTTGATAATGTGAAACATTGGGTTCTAACATGGATTGCGGAAAATCGGGATATTCCTCATAATCTTCCGGGCGGTAGGTAGGGACTTCCTGTCCCCTCTGATAGTACGGATAGAGGTCTTCGGGATTTTGCTCCTGTTCCTGCCGGTATGAAATCTGTTGTTCCGCATATACAGGCTGTGGAGGGAGCTGGCGGCTCATCGGCCGTTGTCCGGCGTATTGCGGCTGTGGGGGAGCCTGATGCGGTGCCGGCCTTTGCGCAGGCTGCTGTGGCGGCCACATTGTCTGCTGCTGCCCGTCAGGAATTTGTCCGCCCGCCGGTCCTGATGCCTGGGATTGCGGTGGACAGTGCGGTGCAGGCTGCAACTGTTGTGCCGTTGCTGCCGGTGGTTGTGACCGAAGCTGTTGCGGTGCAGGCGATTCTTCCATCAGCTCGAACAGGCTTCCCCGGTTCATGGCCTTTTTCTGCTGCTCAAGCATCTCGTCAATCTTCTTCTGGTCCTGCGGCTTGGCATAAAGTCGGGCCTGTCCGAGAGCCGTCACTGCATCCTTATGGTTTCCTGCGGCAATCAGTTCCTCAGCTTTCTTGAGATGCTTCTCGTACTTCTCCCGTTTCTCTTTCTCCTCTTTCGTCTCCTTGGCCTTTGCATCCTTCGCCGCCTTGCTCTCGGAAGCGGCCTTTTCCGTCTGTGCCTCGAACTGCGCCATGTTGGTGATCAGTCCCGTGGCTTTCTGCACCGGCCGGGCGACGGCTTGCAGGAATCCGGTATCCAGTTCCTGCGGAACTCCCTTGAGGGTCAACGGGATAATGTGGTTCTGGGCTTCGTCTTTCAGCCCGTTTGACTTCGGCAGTACGGATACCGCCATTTGTCCGTTCGCTTTACGGATGACGAGTGTCAGGTCGACTCCTTCTGTCATCATCTGGTTGATTGCTGTAAAAAACATAATTATATGGATTAAAGTGTGAATAACCGTATTCTTTCTATCTGTTGAAGAACTCCGCCAGCAGCCTGTTCCGGTCAGGATGACTGCTTATCTCCAGTATCGGGTCCAGCAGTGTGGAGATGTGTACGGGTCCGCCCTTTTCCCGTGGAGGGAATTTGACGGTCGGTTCCGGGACATGGTACTTTCTTCTTGCCGGTATCGGCATTGGTATCTGTACCGGTGCCGTCGGCGGTCTTGAGATGATTGCTTGATTCATGACTTTATCATTTTAATTGTGGATACTCGGGCTTTGGCAGCCCGTTGAACTACATGGGCTTTACGGCAGACGCTTCCGGAAAGGCAAGGCTTTCGGGAAAAATACCGCAAGCCCTCCGGGCGAGGATGATTTTTCCGCGAAACCCGAAGGGTCCCGGCCTTGCCGTCCGAAAAGAAGCGTTTGCCAACTTTGCCCTGTAGTTCCCGGTCTGCCAATGGCTGTATATGCCTCTCTTTCCTTTCCGTCCCTGATCCCGTCATCCTTGTCTTCATAAAGTATGGGATACCAAAAGAGCCGTCCGTTGGGACAGCCCTGTCCTGCAAGGTGTTGCAGTGGTTTATATGCCGCATTTGTTTCATTTCCCGATATTGTATGCCGGTGGAATCAGAATACCAGGCAGCTGAGGATGCAGAAAAGTATCGCCGCCGCTACCAGAAGGCAGGCGATTTTATAGAGGAAGCTGAAGAATCCCCTGAAACAGACGATGGCGACTGCCGCCCATACCGGTGAAATCCCTCTTGAATAAAGATAACTGAACATTATGAAGGCTGCGGCGGCCAGTGCCATTCTTTTTATCCATTTGCCGGTTCTCGGTTTTTCGATACATTCCTTTGCTTTCATGATCATTTGCTATTAAAAGGTGAAACATGTCATTTCCAATTTCAGGGGCCAGGATGCGGACCGCCTCCACAGGCAAGGTTTTCGGGGAAAATACCGGAGCAGGGCGAGGATGATTTTCCCCCGAAACCTGCAAGGCCCGACCTTGCAGGTGGAAACGGGCGGTTCCGCTACCTTTGCCTCGGAATTGGAATGACGGTATCATTTACCTTTCCCACCCTTGGATTTTGGAAAAGAAAGTTTCAGGTTAAAACTTTCGTCAAAAATGATTGCCGCATCGAAAGACACCCCTTTCTTGCCCTTGAAACCCTTGATCAGTCGGGTGGAACCGGAAGAGAAAAGCTGTTCGAGATGCTGGTCCGTCAGTTCCTTGTTCAGAAAACGGCGGAACACCAGCAGTCCGCATCCTTCACGGTCGCATTTCGCGACTTTGGACTTCACCACCACGTTGCCGGTCTTGCACTTGGGGCAAGCAAGGACGCATGATGACGGCTCCGGAAATTTGAGACGCAGTATCTCGCCGGTCACTTTTCCCGTGTATTCCCTGATGGAGAGCATGAAGCTTTCCGGATCGAGGGTACGCCCCTCTATCTGTTCCAGTGCCTTTTCCCATGTGCCGGTCAGCTTCGCGTCAGCCACCATCATGTCCTTTACCGATTCATAGAGATAAAGCCCCTTTTCCGTCGGACGGATACTCTTGCCGGAACGCTCGATGTAGTCACGTTTGAGCAGGGTCGTGATGATGGCGGCACGGGTGGCAGGCGTACCGATACCCGTATCCTTCACCGCTTCGCGTGCCTGTCCGTCAGTGATTTCCTTGCCGCAGTTCTCCATGGCCGTGAGCAGGGTGGCTTCCGTATAAAGAGGTTTGGGCAATGTCTTTTTCTGTGACAGTCCATGTCCCATGACCGGTATTTCCTCACCCTCTGTAAAAGATGCTGTGCCTTCGTCTCTTTCCGGCTCGTCCTTTTCCCGGTCCTCCTTTCGGGAGAACACCGCCCGCCAGCCCGGATTGGCGATAACAGTGGAACGGGAGTGGAAGTCCAGTCCCCCGCATACGCACTCCATGAGCAGCAGTTCTTTCTCGCAAGGGGGAGAGAAGGCTTCCAGCATCCTGCCGGCTATCAGAGTATAAACCATGGATTCCGCTTCGGACAATCCCTCAGGGACGATACCGGTGATAATCAGCGCATGGTGCTCGGTCACTTTTGCGGCGTCCACGCTTCGTGTATTCAGGGCGGAAAGGTCTAAGCTCCTTCTGTACTCACGGAACTCCGGCATGGCTGTTATCTTTTCCAACAATACCGGAATGTGCGCCATGACATCCTGCGGAATATACCTGCTGCCTGTCCTCGGATATGAAACCAGTTTTTTTTCGTACAGGGACTGTGTGATGGCAAGGGTCTTGTCTACCGGAAGGTCGTAATGAATGTTACAGTCCTTCTGGAGGGCTGTCAGGTCGTAGAGAAGCGGGGGCTGTTGGAATGCCCTCTTGCGTTCCGCCTTGGTGACTGCCGCAACGGATTCGGAAGATATTTTTCGGTATGCCGCCTCTGCCGCTTTCTTGTCCCTGAACTCCTTCGGGTGGATGAACTGCCGGTGCGCCTCTCCCTGCTTCAGCGTGATGTGCAGCTGCCAATAGGGAGTGGAAATGAAGTTGCGGTTCTCCTTGAAGCGTGCGCATATCATGGCGAGTGTAGGGGTCTGTACCCTTCCGATGGAGTTGTTTGCCGATCCGGAGGCTATCGCCAACGCGCGGCTGGCATTCATGCCCACCAACCAGTCCGCCTTTGCCCTGCTGTCCGCTGCGGCATAGAGGCTGTCATAATCGTTTCCGTCCTTGAGGTTTGCCATGCCTTTGCGGATGGCCTCGTCCGTGAGCGAGGAGATCCACAAGCGTTGGAACGGCTTGGTATAACCCAGATAGGCATATATCCACCGGAAGATAAGTTTCCCTTCACGGCCTGCATCCGTTGCCACGATGATGTCGTCGCACTTGGAGAACACCTCGTCGATGACCTTCAACTGCCGGGAGGCGGCAATGTCCGTCACCATCCCCCTGTCCGTCCTGATTTGTCTGGATACCAGCCGGAACGGGTCCGGTATCATCGGGAGGTCTTCGGCAACAGCCTTTGTGTAGCCGTATGTGTCGGGCAGTGCCAGCGACACGAGGTGTCCAGACGCCCATGTGACCATGTACCCGTTGCCTGTACAGTAGCCGTCCTTTTTTTCCGTTGCGCCGACCACACGGGCTATGTCCATACCCACACTCTGTTTTTCTGCTATGATTGCTTTCATGTTAGGATAAAATTTAAGCCGTTCCCCGTGACCGGAACCGGAAAACAGGAAACGGCGGTTTGACATTTTTTAATTTTAACTCGTCGGATTGACCGGTAACGTGCCGCTATGCCGACGGCTTGACACCGAGGATCTCAATCAGCGGCCCGCCGTCCTTGCGTACCAGTTGCAGGGTGGCGTCCATCACCACGTCCACGCCGAGGAGCACGAGGCTGAGCGGCATCACTTTCGTTTTCTCTCCCCTGAGCAACGTGTCAAGTTCTCCCGACATTTCCAGTTCGTCCTTCAATATGCCGATGCCTGCCAGCTCGTCCCAGTTCACATCTTCCGCCTTGAAAGGCGTGGTGTTTCCATTGTTCATTTCCATATTTCCGATTTTTTTAGGATTCCACATTCGTTTGATTCACGCATCATGCGATACTTGCGCCTTTGGATTTCCGGCTGCTTTGTTCCTGGCCCTGCTTCTGTACGTTTGCCACCACGTTGCGCTGCGAGGCATCACGCTTGCGGTCCGGATTCTCGTTGTAGAAGTCCAGTCTGCCCTGGTTGAAGTTCGCCTTGACATATTGGAAGATGGTCTTGCCGTCGTAGCCCTTGATGCCCTCTACCAGTACTGCTTTGCCGCTCTGGAGGTCGGCTCGCTGTTTCCGGCTCAGCTCCACGTCCCATACCTTGTCGGGGACCTTGAACTGCTCGCGCTGCTCGAACCCGTCCGGCGTGCGTGAATAGCTGAGTCTTCCCGTTTCCAGGTCGGCTTTGATGAATGACGAAAACTCCTCGCCCTTGCGGTTCACCATGTCATTTAGGAAGATAGCTTTTCCCTCCCGCAGTTGCTGCTGTTCCTCGGCAGTGATTTTCACGCCGTTGATTTCATTCGGGATATAGATTTCGCGTGCGCCTTCCGGGGAATCCGGGTTGTAACGGGTATATGCCGGCCGTCCGGTAGCCTCGTCCAGCTTGACATACGAGGAGAATACCTCCCCGTCCTTGCGCTGCATGCCCTCCACGAAGATGGCCTTGCCAGCATTCAGGTCTTCAATCTGCTTCTGGGTAAGTTCCACGCCGCCCAACTTCTGGCGGTTGAAGAGCTTGTCGTTCTCGAAGATGTATTCGATGCCCCTGCGTTCGGCATTGATTTGTATGTGGGCGTCGAACTCGTTGCCTGACTTGGCGATCATGCCCTCTACGTAAATTTTCTTTCCCTCGCGCAGGTCATTCTGTTCCTGTTCGGTCAGTTTCACCCCACTGATTTCATTGGGAATGAACACATTCTCTGCCTTCATGGCCACAATCTCGTTGGTGAGCTTGTCGATGCTGACGAAAGAGGGGATGTATTCGCCGTTGCGCCCTTTCAGTTCCACGACACGTCCCATGTTGCCCGTTTCAAGCAGGTTCTTCTTGTCCTCCTCGGAGAAGATGTGCCCGAAATACGGACGGTCAAGTTCGGGTTTCTGCCGGATTCCGTGGATGCCGAGGACAATCGGTCCGCCGACAGACTGCTGGAACGACAGGCGTGCGTCGGTACGCAATACGGCGGAGCCGAAGTTCATGCTGATGGGCACGACCTGGTTGGTCTTGTAGCCACGGAGCATCTGGTCAAGGAGTCCGCGCTCATGGAGATACTCGCGGGACAGCCCGAACTTCTTCAGTTCCTCCCAGTTGATCATGGACTCGTTGTAACGGTACTTGGGGTGCTGCTGGCCACCGTCCTGGGCTGCCTGCTGCGGGGTCTCATTTTTCTTTGCCATTTCTTCTTGATTTTGATGGTTTATACTTTGGTTTTCCTTGTCGCGGGGGACAATCTCGTATTTCTTGAGAAATTCCTCCACGGCTTTGGTCTGCTTTCCTGCCGCGATGTCCTCGACCGCCTGCCTTACTTCCGGGTTGTCCAACGTGTCCTCCTTGACGGAGAGGATGCCGAACCGTGTCGGGTCTTTGAGCTGGCTCCAGAAGTTCTTCAGGAAATTCTCGAACATATTGGCGTAGCGGTCGATTTTCAGAAAGGAATTTTGGTGTTCCTTGTCTGCCGGAACCGTCTTGTACCTGCCGTCCCTTGAGATTTCGGACACGGCTTGTAAAATCAGTTCCATTTTGTCGAGGATAAACACGATGTCGCTCATCTGTTCGTTCTCGGAGACTTGCGGTTTAGGGGGATCGCCCCTTCCATTTTTCTTTGCCATAATTTTGGTTTTTAGAGTTGGTAACTATAAATTGTCAGTGCAAATATATAGGAGAAATTTTGATAAATGATTAGTTTGCAATGAGTTATGATATGTATTTCATCACTTGTCATCGTGTTTCACCGCAGGAAGAAATACGCAGGGCGGAAAAATGGAAAATGCAAAGGCAAAAGCAAGGAAAAGCACCGAATCCGAGGGGTAAAAGAGGGCATAGGCACGCAAACGGAAAACTCCACGCAGGAAAAAACGGCAGGGACGGAAAGTGAAACGGTAGAAAGCGGCAGGAACGGCACGAAACCGACAAAGAAAAAGTTGTATTATGCAGAGTTGGGAGCGAGCTGTCTTTAGTCCCCGCTTCCTTGGGGTACTTTATAAGACCGGCAGCAAGGAAAGTGTGGAAGCTATAGGATGGCAGTATCCATTGGGACATCATGTATCGGCAAAATACCGCCGACAACTGTTTTTTTGGTTTTGTCCTATGCGTCGTAGGTCGCTTCACTTGCTAAGTCCCGACCGTTTACACAACTCGGACGGCGATACCGGAACGTTTTTTCGGGTGAAAAATTACCGTAGGGAATTTTTTGCGCGAAAACCGCAGGCTTGAACGCGGATGGTATCGTCCTCCGAGTTATCTTCTTGAAGGGACTTGTCAAGGGAAGCGTGGCTTAAGATGGATTTTTATGGAGGAATATGGAAAAATTACCTGATGCGGGATATGTTTCTATAAATCAATATACATGATGGGTGTTTGTTTCAAAAAAAATGAGTAACTTCGCACTTGAATTCAAACTTTAATGAAGAAAGCATATACGATAGACCAACAAATCGCCAGACTGAAATCAAACGGTATGGCATTTGATGATGAGGGGAAAGCAAAAGAAATTCTCCTTGATGTCGGCTATTACCGACTTGGATTCTATTCTTTCCCATTCGAGATAAAATTTCCATGTTTAGAATATCGTGACCATAAACTAAAACCGGGCACTACATTCAAAAGCGTTTATGATCTTTATGAGTTTGATACCAAACTCAGAAGACTTTTGCTTAATGCCCTTGACCGAATAGAGGTCAATATCCGTACAAAACTCATCTATAATATATCGCTCTTGTATATAGATGACCCTTGTTGGTTTGTGAACCGCAAGTATGTGGTTTCTAAATTCGCCAATGATTTTGAGGAACAAGTTTATGCCTCCATGCGCAAGAACCCCATAATCCAGCACCATCATGCAAACCATCCGGGGATATATGCTCCTGCATGGAAGACCATAGAGTTTATGACAATCGGCAATATCATAACACTATATGATTCGTTGAAAGAACCGGAAGCAAAGGATTTGGTGGCTAATGCCTATGGCTGTTCAAGAGGTGTTTTTTACAATTATATGGAAACCATACGTGTACTACGCAACAAGTGCGCACACGGAGGTTGCATTTACCGTATGGACTTCCCTAAAGGTATCAAGCGTTTACCGGCTGACATTTCTGCTGATTGCAGACATAATATAAAAGGTGGCATAGATGTTGTCAGTTATATGTTGGGGTGCATTTCAAAGGCCAGAAAAATGGAATTGGAGAATGAAATTCATAATCTTGTCAATTCCATTCAGACACCTGAGACTCAAGAAATTGTAGCACAAACTTCTAAAATCGAATATTAAAGTCTCATTTATTTGGCAGAATAGCAAATAATGCTTACCTTTGCATCAGTAAAAGTGCCCGTGCGAGCTTAGTCGTCGCATCTGCACTATAAAAAGGAAGTAGAGAAATCTCGGTCATTATGACTGGGATTTCTTGTTTTTATACCTGTATGCAACCATACATTGATACAAGAAAACTGCAATCATTTTGCGTAAGTAATCATTTTCTGATTACTTACGCAAAATGATAATACATGAAATATTTTTGTTCACTCATTTTCGGCTGTTCATTTTTAATGAACGCGAGCAAATAATGAACATTCGCTTATATCCGCCTTCTATTGGAGAAAATTTGTCCTTTTCCCGTTTTTCTCCAATAGAATAACCATAATACTGATAATTTTCACTACTTTCTCATCTTTGACACATCGTATATCGTATATACAAATCAAGCCCACACCACATATCACTGTACAGGCGATTTATGGACTTTTTTTATTTCAAATCCACCATAATATGTAGCATAATAGTGTGTAAAATAGTACAAAAGTAATCAGATATTGATTACCTCTGCACCGTTTTTACGCAATTACAGATTAACTTGTGGTGTAGGAATTTTACGTATGTATGCTCCAACCGTGGAACGGTTCCATTATTACAGCATAGGATTCGTCTGGCCTGCCGTGGTAAAGCAATCCACCCACAACGCCTTTGCTTCCATCTGCGGCAATTTCCGCAAAGCCGAATGAATACGGAGCAAAATCCCAATAAAGTTCAATTTCATACCTGCCGTTGGAATTCTTCTCCCATTGTTTGAGGCGTTCTATACAATTATGCAAGGTTGTGTCACCAATGCTTTTGGCATATTCTACCACCTTGTCGTAGTGTTCCTGACATTTGATTTTCATATCCGATTATTTTAAGTTGTTTGTAACAGTTCTTCGTATATCCCGAAACCGAGGCATCCGGCAACGGTAAAATCCTCCCTGCCTTTGTCAGCCAACGATTTCAAATCGTCTAGGCTGTCGCAATAGAAGAATATCTCGTCGTCCTTTTCCGTACCGGAATCCATAGCCAAAGCAATCCTTGCCTCTTCCGTTTCCAGCGTGTCACGCCATCGGATGACGCAATCCGCATAATGCGGTTCATGTCCTTGTCTGCTGTAGAATTTCAGATAAAGACCGCCGATTTCTTGTCTGACTTCATCCGGCTTTTTCCATGAACTGTCATCCACGATTTCAAAGTCCATTCCTTCAACCAACAGGCATGTACCCTTGTCATAGACCATCATGGTACGTTTGCCGATATGCTTTTCGCGCAGTTCCGTCCAGTTCGGCAAGTCCCAGCGTTCCACTGTCCAAATCACGCGATAGTCTTCCGGGATGGCATTGTATTCACTCAATGTTATCTTTCTCATATTCAATATTATTTAGGTATTACAAAACTGACCTTGTAGGTCTTGCACGGTTTCCCGAAGGTGGGATGGCTGTCAAATTCCTTGTATGATTTCCAATCCACGCTCATCGTGTACCCGTTCGGGAGATTTTCGGTAATGAAACCGCTTATCATTTTCAGGTCTTCATCCGTCAAGAACAGTTCCTCTTCAATGCCGTATTCCAAAGCGAAAATCGCCCATTCGGGAATATTGTCCCAAACGAGCGTTGTATAATTGCTGTCTTTCATAACCGGAATGTTTATTGTGGTGTTACCATTAGTTCTTGGATGATTCCGTCAAGTTCCGTTTCCCATTTGTCCGTGCCTTCAAGGAGAGACGGATAGGTCAGTTGTTGCCATTTTTGATAGTCGAACAATTTCATCCTTAACGGATAATAATCGAATAATTTCTGTCCTTCTGAAAATACTCTCAGGTGGTTTGTTCCGACTTCCATCAGCCTCAGACCATAACGTCCAATGATTTCGTGGAATCTTTTCATCGGGGTGAAGTTGCTTCTGCTCATACCTTTTATTTTTGAGTTAAACATTTCGCGGCTCGTGAGCCGATATTTTATTTCTTGCCTGCCTCGCTGTCCCGTGCCGGATTGAGCAAGACTTTCCGGAAAAATACCGCAAGCGTAGCGCGGAAGATTTTTGCGGAAACCCGTAAGGGCCTGGCCTTGCTCAATCCAGTCTGGCACGGGACGACCTTTGCAGGCGGAAATAAAAAAGCGGTCTGTCGGATATTATTCCTTATCGCTATCCTCCTGTGGAATCAGATGTTTTAAATCAGGGTCATTTTTGATACGTTCCATTTCATCCTCGATTATCTGCATCACATCCGCCTTGATACGTGAATAGTTCCGCTCTATCTGCTGCTGCATGATGTCGTTGCCGTCCTCGTCCCTGAACTCGTTGATAACGGGTATTTTTTTGTAGGCTTTCGTTTCCGCTGCTACCTTTTCGCTATCGACAATAATCCGTGCATGGAAGATTTTCTGGTCTATCTCTGCCCCGAAGTTGTCCGCCACACTGCCCACGAATGTTCCCTGCGAGAGATTGGCTATTTTGGATGCCGGTATCAGCGAGTCCAACTGCGTGTTGATGGAGGTGGATGTATCCTGCCGGTTGATGGAAATGGACTGCCGCTGCTGGAGTATCTTGCCGAAACGTTCTGACAGGTTCTTGGCGGTTTCGCCTACCACCTGGCCGCTGAAGATATTGCCCACTGTATTTTGGATCACTTTCGCCTCTTTTTCACCATAGTCACGCGTCAACTGCGAAAAGTCCTGAAAGCCGAGACAGACCGCCACCTTGTTACTTCGGGCGGTGGCAATCAGGTTGTCGATGCCGCGAAAGTATATCGTGGGCAATTCGTCTATGATGATAGAACTTTTGAGTTGTCCTTTCTTGTTTACCAGTTTCACGATACGGGAGTTGTATAGCCCCAATGCGGCCGAATAGATGTTTTGTCTGTCCGGATTATTTCCCACGCATAGGATTTTCGGATGTTCAGGATTATTCAAATCCAACGTGAAGTCATCGCCTGTCATGACCCAGTAAAGCTGTGGCGAAATCATTCTTGAAAGCGGAATTTTGGCACTTGCTATCTGGCCCTGAAGCTGGTCTTGTGCTCCGCCTTGCCAGGCATCCATAAAGGGGGAAAGGTAGTTTTCAAGGGATGGATATGAGGTCAGGATTGTAAATATATCCGCGTATGGCTTATTCAGAAATTCTATGGCGTGAGGGAAAGTGCAATATTGGCCATCCTTATAAATCCGCAAGTACCAGATAATGGCAGCGAGCAGGATAATCGGGGATTCCACGAAAAAGTCACCCTGTTTCTGTATCCAGGTCTTGTTCAAATTGAGCATTATTGTATAAGCACTTTCGTAGGCATCGGAAATATCCGCCATGAATTTGGGATTGATGGGATTGCAGCGGTGGCTGCATCTCGGATCATCAAAATTGATGACATAGAACTCCGGTTTGACCTTGTAACGCTCCCTGTGCTTAAGCAAATGATTGTATGTGATTTCGGACAAGTCCGGAAATTTGTAATCGTAAATGTACATGGCAAAGGATTTCTCGATTTGCTGTTTGATGTAGTTGTTTACCACTGCATAACTCTTTCCCGAACCGGGCGTTCCAAGCACGATGGAGGCACGGAAGGGATTGACGATGTTTATCCATCCGTCCCATTCCTTGCCCTGGTATACGAACTTTGTCGGCAGATTGACGGAATACTCGTTCTCCATAAACCTTGCTTCCTGCATAAAACTCTCGTTGGCGGTATTGAACACATCTTCCATCAGATTGTTCTTCAACATACGGCTAATCCATACACCGGACATAAGGAGAAGGATATATCCTGCCGTAAGCGTTACCGTGTATATGACGGCATTGGCTGTCGGGCTGAACGGCAGGTCGAGCATCCACCAGTTCATGAAAAACAGCACCATCCCCGAAAGGAAAGCGGCGTATATCCTGTTCCAGGTCATCTTTTCATTCTTCACACCTTTTGTACCCAGACACGAGAGTGCAAGGAATATGACAGCAAAGACTTTTGTCACAAGCAGGTTGCTGAAAAGTCCCGCCGTCCGCTGGAAATTAAGCAGTATCTTATCGACTACACCTATATTGATACCCATATCCACGAACGATTGGTAACAGAACCAATAGACGTGGATGACAATAAACACGATGGATATGGCACGCATGAACTCCATGACCTTGGCCAGTCCTCTCAAATCATCTTCCTGTTGCATGATAAACTGATTTTTAATGTTGGTAAATTCGGTAATTAGGAAATTCCCGGTGAGCGGCGTTTCTTCTTCTTTTTGCGTTGCAGCCTCCGGGCAAGTGCCTCTTCCTGCGGGTCAGGACCGTTCGCTTCCAGACTGAATATCCCGAAAGCCTGTTCGATGGCACTTTCCATATCGGAGGAGAATTCGCTTTGCAGACCGGTGTCCGGCATGGGCGCATCCAGATCCGGGATGTTGTCCGGATTATTGAAGAGCCGTTCAAAGGCGTTTGCCGAGAACTCCTTGCCGAGCTGCGAGCCGTTATAGACCTCCCGGTTCTTGTGGTCGATGAAAGTCGCGCCGTAGATGCGTCCTTCATCGTTCTCACGGAATACCGCATCTATACCTTTCCCGGCAAGCAGCCGGACAAATGTTTCCCGGTCTCCACGGCAACTGTGCATGGCAAGAGCTACCTCGTTCCGAATCTTCGGCCGCCATTTCCAGGCTTTGTACTCACGGGCGTTGTAACCGATACGCTTTTCCAATCCCTCATACCCGTAGCGTTTTCCGATAAGGGAAGACTTGATGGGCGTACATAGCGGTTTTCCCGTGTCATCCGTCATGGTATAGACGATGCCGTTATAGGGTACTCCGTCAAATTCGCCTTTCACCTGCTTCGCTTCGATATTGAAACAGGAGAGCAATGCGCTGTACTCTCCGAAAGATTGGAAACGGTAAGTGCCGAACATGCTCTTTACGATGTTGGAAACCTGCTTCTTCACGTCACCGTTTTGGTAGTCTGCTTTTTTCAGGTACGGTTCAAGCAATTCTTTCCGTTTGTCTTCTACCTGCTTCAGTCCGAACTTCCGTTCCAGTTCCCGGCAGGTTTTCATCGAGCGGTTCCACTCGTAGGCATCGTCAATCTTTTCCCCTTTCTCGTTC
>ERZ773145.1800-NODE-1800-length-16503-cov-5.525596_pt1 | contig 16503 bp, 2 predicted proteins | sample MGYA00580848_ERZ773145 | MGnify/ENA primary metagenome ERZ773145 (study PRJEB29015, sample SAMEA2737858) | human gut metagenome | biome: human gut; feature: human-associated habitat; material: faeces | place: China | collected 2012 ... | reverse complement strand
GGGCTGGCTCTATAGGGGGTGGGGCATCTCAGCTCGTGGGATGGGGATCATCCCAGGCTGTTTTTCCGTTTAGCGGGAGTGCTTCTTGCGGGGCAGAACCACAACAGCGGCAGCCAGCAGAGCAGCGGAAGCCATCACCAGGACCCACAGGGCGGTGTTGCTCTCGTCGCCAGTCTTGACAGCGGGCTTGTAGTTGGGATCAGCGGCGCCGCAGACGGTGCACTTGCCATCCTTATACTGATGGCCGGTGGCCTTGATGACCTCGCCCTTCTTCACAATCTCGCCGCAGATGGTGCAGACTTCGTCGCCGGTGTAGCCGTCCTCGGTGCAGGTGGGCTCCTTAGCGCCAACCAGCTTGATCTTGTGACCCAGAGCGGGGATGACCTCGCCCTTCTTCACAATCTCGCCGCAGACGGTGCAGACTTCGTCGCCGGTGTAGCCATCCTCGGTGCAGGTGGCAGCCTTGGCACCCACCAGCTCGATCTTGTGACCCAGAGCGGGGATGACCTCGCCCTTGGTGATGACCTTGCCGCAGGCCTTGCAGACCACGTCGCCGGTGTAGCCATCCTCGGTGCAGGTGGCGGCCTTGGCGTTCACGGTCTCGGTCTCGGTGTGCAGGTCAGCAGTCAGAGTCTCGGCGTTGTTCACGGTCTGATCGTTGCGCTCGGTCTCGGTAACGGTGACGTTGATCTTGTCCAGAGCGGTGGGATCATTGACGGTGAAGGTCAGGGTGGCCACGGTGGAACCGGCGGCCACGCCGTTGAGGTCCACATAGCCCAGGGTGACCTTGCCGGAAGCATCCTTGTAGGAGCTGTACTGGGTGTTGAAGGCCACGTTGGTCAGGGTCAGGTTGGCGGCATCGTAATCCACGGTGAACAGGCCGTTGGTGGCAGCATCCTTGGCCAGGACGTTGACGGTGACGGTCTTCTCATCGGCGGACACGGTGACGTTGGAGGCGGTGGCGTTCTCAGCAGCGTCGCCCATGGGCAGGTTCACCACGGCAGCCACGGGGGCAGCGGTGTTCAGGGAGCCCTTGGCAGCCTGGGTCTCGGCGCCGTTGTAGCGCTGGATCTGAGCGGGGGTCATCTCCACAGCCTGAGCGGTGTGGACGGTGGTCTTGCTCATGGCAGCGTTCACGGCCTTGGCGGCGTCCTCATTGGCGTGGTACATGGTGCCCACCAGGGTGGCAGGCCACACGCCGTCGCCGAAGTTGCCGATGTCGGCAGCTTCCCACTTACCAGTGTCCTCATTCAGGAGGATGCGGTAGACATGGCTGGCGTCGCCGGTGAAGTTGGCCAGGTACAGAACCAGTTCCTGGCCCTCGACGGTGGCGTACAGGGAGTCATACAGGTCGCCGTCATCGGTGGGGTTGGCAGCGTAGCCAACGTTAGCCAGGTTGGACTCCAGGATACCGAAGGAGGCGCCCCAGGTGTCCTTGCCGGTCTTCTCATCCACCGTGGGATAAACATTCATGGTCCAGATGTTGCCGGCGTCATCCAGCGCCAGGAACAGCTCGGTGTCGGTATCCTTCACGCCGTCTTTATCGGTGTCGATCTTGTTGGCACCCAGAGAGGTAACGGCGGTGAAGTAGGAAGCGTCGGCAAAGAGCCACAGATACAGTCCGAGGTCGAAAGCGGACAGATCCAGGTTATCCACCGGCTTGGGAGACATGAAGTAGGTGGCGTACACGCTGGCCAGCATGGGCTTGGCCTCGGTGGAGTAAACCAGGCTGTACTCCATATCCCACATGGGGATTTCGCCCTCGAAGCCGGGATAGGTAGCCAGGGTCTTGCCGGTATCCAGGTCCAGCTTGTGCAGGTCGAAGTTCTCGCCGTCCTCCACGTAGACTACGCCGTTGCGATAGTCGAAGGTAGTGGCGGAAACGGTCTTCAGGGATTCAAAGGCAACCAGCTTCTTCCAGGTGGTGTCGTGCTCCATATCCCAGGTGTAGAACTGGGCATCGCCGTTGGTATCCATCAGCGCGCCCACCAGGGTGGTGTCCACGGTCTGGACGGTGACCACGCAGGAGGCGGTGGCGGTGGGATCCTTGATGGAGGCCGCCGTGATGGTGGCAGTACCCTTGTTGACGCCGGTGACGATGCCGCGCTCGTTGACGGTGGCGACAGTCTCATCGGAGGACTTCCAGGTCACGCCATCGGGCTTCACGCCGAAGGGGCTGACCTCAGCGTTCAGAGCAGCAGTGCCGCCCTTGTACATCTTGATGGACTGCTTATCCAGAGTCACGGACACGGGGCCGCTGAGTTCTTCCTTGTTGAGGTTGATCTTGTAGGTGGCGGCGTTGTTGGCGTAGTCGCAGACCTGAATGTACAGGTGATCCACGCCCTCGGCCTTGCTCAGATCCAGGGAGACGTCGGTGGCAGCGCCCTCGGCAGCACCCTCGGGGGAGCCGGCGGTGCCGTCCAGAATGGACATCTTGTCATAGTCGATCAGGAAGGCGGCCGCCACATAGCGGTTGTCCTGAGCGGTCAGGACCAGGCTGCGGGTGCCGGTCTCAACGTCTTCCTTGAAGTACACGTTGGACAGGACAGGCTCGGTCCGGTCGACATAAGCGGTGTAGGTCCGGCTGGCGCCATCGCCCAGGGCATCCCAGTTGGTGGTGGCATTGCCCTCGGCATCGTAGGTCACATAGTACTCGGGAGCCTCGGTGACCTTGACGGTGATCTTCTCACCCTCAGCAGCCTTGGTGGGGGCATTGTTGATACCGATGTAGCCCTGAGCATTGCGCCAGCTGCCGCCGTTGCTGTAGTAGTAAGCGCCAGCGGTGGGAGAACCGGACGCCTTATCATAGTAGACAGTGCCGTTCTCGCCGGTGATGGTCGCCCGGGAATCCGCAGCGTTGCGGATCAGGGAGAAGGTAGCACGGGCAAAGACGGTGGTGTCGGGGTTGATGGCGGCGCGGTTGGGATCATAGGTCTCATCCACGTAAGGATTGCCGCCGAAGTAGTACATGCCGGAATCGCCAGCGTACTGGACGGTCAGGGCCTGATACTTGGTGGCGTTCTTGTTGTAGGCGTACATGTAGGGCACACGGGACTCGGTCTTGGCCTCATGATACTCCAGATAGCTGCCGATATCAAACATGGAGGGATCGGTCCAGCTGCCGTAGTAGCCCAGGACGGGGATGGAATGGCTGTCGCCCTTGACGCCCTCGGCGGAGGCAACCTCGTCGGCGTACACATAACCCTCGACATAGGTGCCGGTGTTGTCGCTGGCCTTGTCATACTCGTCCAGGCCCAGGACCTTGGCATTGACTTCCACATGGATGCTGCCGTTTGCGGGGATCTCCACGGTGCTCTTGTTCAGCTGCTGGAAGAACAGGTAAGCATCGTAGGTGTCGATGTTGCCGTCGTTGTCGAAGTCGGCGTTGTCCTTATTGGAGATGGAATCCAGGACGCCGGTGACGAAGTCCAGCAGAGCCTGGCCGTCAGCCTTGGTGACCTTGCCGTCGCCATTGAAGTCGCAGTTGGCAAGACCCGCGGGAGCGGTCATCTCCACCACCTGGCCGTCCACGGTCCAGGTGACGTTGGAGGACAGCAAAGCGGTGTAGGTATGCTCGAAGTTCGCCTCGGAGCCGTCCTCGAACTGATTGGTGAGGACATTCTGGGTGAAGAAATCGGCGCTGAGGTTGAAGGAAGTCGCAGCATCCTCCAGGTTGTAGATGGTGAAGCCGAAGTTATACTCGCCGGTGCGGGCGGGATCGTCGCCCAGCTCCACCTTGACCTTACCGTCGGCGGCGCCGGCGTTGGCGTTCTTATCCATCATGATGTAGGTGCCGGCGGAAACGGCAGCGCCCACATTGGCAAGGCCGGCGCCCTGCTGCATAACGGAATAGTAGCCATACTTGCCCTCGCCGTAATCCTGATACATGGGGACAGCGGTGGACATCAGCAGGGACTGAGCCAGAGCACGGGCGGTGAGGCCGGTCTTCTCCGTCAGCTTGTTGGCGCGGATGTACTGGGCCACCACAGCGGCCATACCGGCAACCTGGGGAGAGGCCATGGAGGTACCGGACATATTCTGGTAGCCGCCGCCATTCTGCAGGGAGTAGATATTGCCGCCAGGAGCGGTGATCTCAGGCTTCAGCTCCAGGGAGCCGGGAACGCCCCAGGAGGAGAAGTCGCTCATGGTGTAGTAATCAGCGGTCTGAACGTTCACGCCGGGCTTGGCGCCCACGGTGAGCTTGCCCACATAGTAGGTCACGCCGTTGGCTTCCTTCTTCTCGGCATTGGCCTTGATGATCTGGCCGTCAGACATCAGCAGGGAGACGTAAGGAGCGGTGCCGGTGTAGCCGTCGGTGGACATATTGATGGTGCCCGCCGCGTTGTTGACCACGACGGTGCCGATGGCACCGGCGGCAACGGCGTTGTTGCCCTTGGCGGTGAAGTTGATTTCACCGCGGTTGCACATGGCAATGGCGCCCTTGAGCTCATCGCCCGCAGCGGCGAAGTCCTCGGGATTGCCGACGGCATCCACATAGACGAAGCGCTGCTCACCGGCCAGAGCGGTCATGGGCTGGATGGGAGCCTCGGAGGTGTCGTTGTAGAACATCTTGGTGCCGGCGAACTCAATATAGTTGCCGGTGGAGCCAACGTTATCCACGGAGGCAATGCCCAGAGAGTTGGTGTAGGAGCCGGGGCTGCCGTTGGTGGCCCAGCTGACGCTCTCGGCGTAGGGATAGGTATAGGGGGTGTTCTCGAACCAGTGGCCGGAGTTACCGGCGGACATGGCAACGACCATGCCGCTGTTGACAACAGCCTCCAGGATGGCCTGGTACTTGGCGTCGGACTGGCGGGAATAGCCGGGGTTGCCGCTGCCCAGAGACAGGTTGGCGGAATCGCAGCCCAGGATCATGGCGTCCTCGATGGCGGCCATGTAGTCGGAATCGTAAGCGCCGCCGCCCTTACCGAAGACCTTCATGGTGTACACCTGGGCATCAGGGGCAACACCCTGGGTCAGAGCGGTATCCAGAGCGGGAGCGAAGGTACCGTCGGCCTGCTGGATATAGCGGTTGCCGGCGGCAATACCGGTGACGTGGGAGCCATGGTCACCCTGCTTGTCGTTGTCGTGGGTGACGTCCAGATCGGCGTCAATGTAGTTGAAGCCGAAGGGAATCTTGGCGCTGACATACAGATCGGAGGCCTTCAGGTCGCCGTTCTTCTTGAGGGCGTTGAGCTTCTCCAGCTTGTCAGCGTAATCCGCAGCGGTGACGGGGGTGATGCCCAGGCCCTTGACAGCGTAGCTGTAGGCAGCGCCGTTGAGGGAGGGGTGATCGGTGTCAGCGCCGGTATCAATGATGGCCACCTTGGAGCCTGCGCCGGTGTAACCGTCAGCCCAGGCAACGCTGGAGCCGATCATGGAAGAGGAGGTAGCCATGTTGGGGTCGGTGGTCTCCGACTCCTTGACCACGCAAGGCTCATACTGCGTCTCGATCAGGACGGAATCAACACCCTTGATCTTCTCGATCTTCTCGATCTGGCCATACTGAACGTTGGCGGAGATGATGTTGGTGGCCAGGGTCAGATTCCAAACCACATCCAGAGACTGGCCGTCCAGGGCCTTCTTGGAGATGGTCTTGGCCATCTTATCCTGCTTGGATTCCAGCTTGTCGCGATACTTCATCGCCTTTTTGCTGCCAGAGGCGATGTCGGACGCAGAAAAGCCCTTGTCCAAGGTGGAGGGGTCGCTCAGCACGATGGAGACGCGGACCACGTCCGTGTCGGCATACTGCTGCTGGGCTTCTTCCTCAACAGCCGCGTTTTCCTTGATGGGCAACTTGATGTTGTCCACCTTTTCCCAGGTGATACCGTTGTTCTCGCCCTTGGTCGCAACGGAGCTGCTGCTCATGGCCCAGGTGGGGGTCACGAGACTCAGCGTCAGTACGAGGGCAAGCATCACGGCCATCGCCCGTTTGAGGGTATGCGCGTGTTTCATATGCGTACTCTCTCTTTCTCCGGTTTATACCGGTAAAGTTGGATACCGGATCGGTGCAGGCCGCCGTGATGCCCTATCAGCCGGCCTGTCCGATACAGCTATGGTTACTATACCATGTTTCCTTGTCCAGTGCAATGAAAAAGTCGTGTAATTTGCCACAAAATTTATAGAAATTTCGACAAAAACAAAAATCAGCACTTTGTTCGCGCTATAACGACACTTTGTGAGTTTTTACACAAAACAGGATTTATGTATAAACCAAGTTGGTCATTTTAACACATCAGTGTATTAAGCGTTACCGTACTAAATCGTTAAAAACAGCGCAGTTCATCGTTCATGTTGCTTTTGCGTCACCATTCATCGTTCAATTCGACACAGTGTCTATTATTGTCGGCAGAATTTTGCGCAGTAATAATTTATTTGCATGTTTTAGCGAGTCCGGATTGTGAACAATTTTTGTACAAAATGCCGGAGACCCGGAGGCCGTTTCCGGTCTCCGGGTCTCGCGGGTCACTCTGTCTCCGGATCAGAGACAGGCGTCATATTCAGCGGGTGTGCTTCTTGCGGGGCAGGACCACCACAGCAGCAGCCAGCAGAGCGGAGACGGTCAGCAGCATGACCCACAGGGTGGTGTTGCTGTCGTCGCCGGTCTTGACGGCGGGCTTGTAGTTGGGGTCGGTCTCGCCGCAGTCGGTGCACTTGCCATCCTTATAATGGTGGCCGGTGGCGGGGACGGTCTCGCCCTTCTTCACGGTCTCGCCGCAGACGGTGCAGACCTGGTCGCCAGTGCAGCCGTCCTCGGTGCAGGTGGCAGCCTTAGCGCCCACCAGCTGGGTCTTGTGGCCGGTGGCGGGGATGGTCTCGCCCTTCTTCACGGTCTCGCCGCAGACGGTGCAGACTTCGTCGCCGGTGTAGCCATCTTCCGTGCAGGTGGCGGCCTTGGCGCCTACCAGCTGGGTCTTGTGGCCCAGAGCGGGGATAACCTCACCCTTCTTCACAACCTCCTGGCACACGGTGCACACCTCGTCGCCGGTGTAGCCGTCTTCCGTGCAGGTGGCGGGCTTAGCACCCACCAGCTGGGTCTTGTGACCCAGGGAGGGCAGGGTCTCGGTGCGGGTGTCGGTATAGTTCTTGCCTTCCAGGGTCACGGTGGCGGTATAGGTCCGGACGCCCTCGGTGGAGCAGCCGGGCTGGGTGGTGACCTCGCTAGTGATGCTGGCGGGCAGGACCTTCACATGGCCGGCATCCCGGGCGCAGGCGAAGGAGGCCTCGGCGGCGCCGCAGCCGGTCCAGGTCCACACGGGCTCGCCCCAGGCGTGGCCCAGGGAGGGCAGGGTCTCGGTGCGGGTGTCGGTGTAGTTCTTGCCCTGGAAGGTCACCGTGGCGGCATAGGTCCGGACGCCGGTGCTCTCGCAGGAAGCGGGGGTGGTGATCTCGCTGGTAACAGCGGCGGTGACCTCCTCCACATGGCTGGCGTCACGGCTGCAGGTGAAGGTAGCCTTGGCGGACTCGTAGCCGGTCCAGGTCCAGGCGGCCTCGCCATAGTCGTGGCCCAGCACGCCGATGGTCAGGGCCTCCAGGGTGGTCTCGTTCTTGCCTTCGGCGTCGCTGAACAGCTTGCCGCAGACGGAGCACACCCAGTGGGCCTTGACGCCGGTCTCCTCGCAGGTGGCGGGGACCTCCGCCACGGCGGTGAGGGTATGACCATCGGCGCAGGGATCGGTGGCGCCGTAGGTCATGGTCACGTTGTCGATGGCGAACATGGCGTCGGTATCGTCATAGCCCTGGTTGGCCTTCTTATAGAAGTGGAAGGCGAACTGGGCATTGTCCGTGCAGAAGGCGGCGGGAACGGCAACGTTGGCCGTGCCCATGAACCAATAACCGCTTACCGGCTCCAGATCGGCGGCATTCCAGATGGTGGTCCAGGTCTGGCCGCCGTCGGTGGTGGCCTCCACGGTCACGGAGCAGTAGTTGCCGATGACGGACTTGAACAGCAGGTAATCGAAGCTCAGCGTAGGCGTCTTGCCGGTGAGGTTCACCACCGGGGAGATGAGATACTCATCCTGCAGCTTATCGCTGCCGCCTGCCATAGGCAGCAGAGGCTTGCGGATGCCGCCCACGCTCCAGCCGCCGCCCCAGGGATCTTCATAGTAATCCATGTCGATGCGGGCCTGCTTGGTGGTGTTGAGGTTTCTGTTGGTGCCCTGGTACCAGGTATAGGGGCTGTCGCTGCGGGTGGACTGGAGGGTCCAGCCGTGGCCGGGGAAGGTCTCGGACTCGAAGTCGTTGTCGAACTGCACGTCGGAGGCCGTCTTGGTGAACAGGGCGGCGATGGTGTGGTTGGCGGTGACATTCTCAAAGGTGTAGCTGTCCACCGCGCCCACGCTCTGGCCGTCCACCAGCACATCGGCGATGGCGTAGCCCTCCTGGGCGGCGATGGCGAAGGTCTGGGACGCGCCCTCCTTCACGGACACCGCACCGGCGGGGGTGATGGAGCCGCCCTCACCGGCGCTGGCGGTGATGGTGTACTTCTGGGCTACGGGGCCGTCCTCCACCGCCATCAGCTTCACATTGTCGATGGCCAGCTGGCCGGTAGTGTCCTCATTGGGATGGACATAGCGGAAGGCAAACTGGACGCCGTCCACATTGTACTCGGCGGGCACGGGAACCTCTGCGCTGCCGGAAATGATGTAGTTGCTGGCCTGCTGGCCGGTATAGCTGTCTTGGAAGTTCCAGATAGCGTTCCACGTCTTTCCGCCGTCGGTAGAAGCTTCCACCGTAGCGGTGAAGGTCTTGTTCTTGATGCCGTACTCGCCGTAGGCGAAGTCGAAGGTCAGCACGCCGTCACGGGTACCGGACAGGTCCACCACCGGGGAGATCAGGTACTCATCCTGTGCACCCTTCCAGTCGTTGCTGATGTAAGCGTGCTTGGAATCATTGCCCTCGTTCTTCCAGTTGTAATAGGTATACTGCTTCCATGTGCTGCTGGTATCCTGCACCTTCACGGTCCAGCCGTGGAAGGGGAAGCTGTCGCCGGCCACGTCCTCGAAGTCATTCTGGAACATCACCACGGGGACGTCGGGAATCTTCTCGAAGGCGGCGGACACGGCATAGCTCTGGTCCATGACCAGGGTGTAGGCGCCGTCCGTCACGTCCACGGTGCGGCCGTTGACCTTCACGGAGGCCAGCTGATAGCCGGGGTCCGGGGTGAAGGTGATCTCGGCGCTTGCGCCGGGGGCGTATCTGGTCTGACCGGCGGGGGCCACGGAGCCGCCCTCATTGGCGGTGGTGGTCAGGGTGACGGTCTCGCCGGACGGCTGGGCCTTCTGGAAGGTGGCGGAGATGGTGTGGTCCACGCCCACCCGCTGGAAGGTGTAGTAGCTGATGGGGCCGAGGTCGGTACCGTCCACGTTGACGTTGACGATCTCATAGCCTTGGGCGGGAGCGATGTCGAAGGTCTTGCTGGTACCCTTCTTCACCAGGGTCTGACCGGCGGGGGTGATGGTGCCGCCCTCACCGGCAGCGGCGGTGACGGACACATAGTTGTCCCGCTCCTCGGCGTACAGCTGGACGTTGTCCATAGACAGGGTGGAGCCGCCCTTACCGGTGTAGACAAAGGCGAAGCGCAGGTCCTTGCTGTTTTGCAGGCTCTCGGGAATGTTGACCTTGGCCTGGGTCTTGGTCCAGGCGGTGAACAGGCCGGAATCCCGCTGCAGGTTCCAGATCTCCTGCCAGTTCTCGCCGCCGTCGCCGGAGGCCATGACCTGCAGGTTGCAGTGCTTATACTCCACGGTGTACCAATAGGTGGTGTAGAAATCGAAGACCATGTGGACCTCGGTATCCACGCCGCTGATATCGGTGGTGCGGGAGATCAGCCACTCGTCCTGCTGGTTGTCGTCGTCATGATCCACGGCGGCCATGTAGTCCTCGTCGCGGTACCAGGTGTTCAGAGAGCCGCCCTTGCTCTGGACGCTCCAGTCGTCGGGGAGCCACTTCTCGTTGAAGTTCTCGGTCCAGAGGATGTTGGTGGGGGTGATGGTGCCGTGATCGTCGGGGTTGCCGGGAGCACGGACGGTATACACCTTGGAGTTGCCGGCGTAGTCGTGGACGATCATGCCGAAGGTCTCGCCGAAGCCGGTGATGTCATACTCCTTGATGTGGCTGGTGACGCCGGGCTTGTCCTCGCCGAAGCCCTGCATACCATAGAGCATCTCGCTGTTCTTGATGTTGTAGAACACCACGGCCGCCACATACTGGTTGTCGGACACGTCCAGGCTCAGATAGTACCGGCCCTCGGACTCGGTGACCTTCAGATTGTCGGCATGAGGCTCCTCGGTGTCGATGGTGATGGGGAAGGACCAGGAGTGCTTCTGGTTGGTCCCCACGCCGTCGCCATAGGGCAGGGTGGCCTCGATGGTCACGGTGGCCTTGGTGTTGTTGGGCAGCTTGGCGTTGTGGGAATCGGTGCCGTACCAGGGCTCGATGCCGTCATATTCGGCGTCCACACCGGCGGGCACAATGCGGTAATAGTCGTAGCTGTAGATGGACTTGCCCACATACTCGCAGTCCTTGCTGTAGTACACCTGGCCGTTGGCGCCGGTGATGGTATACTTCAGGCTCTTGGTGTTGCGCAGCAGGCCGGTGTAGATACCGGTGAGGCTGTCCATGAAGTCATCGTTGTTGGGGGAAATGGCGTTGCGGTCCGCCAGATACGGCACGGTGGTGTAGTTGTTGTCGCCCAGGTAGGTGTCCACCGTGTTCTCGCTGGAGGAGGAGAAGGCGGTGTTCATGTACGCCTGGGCCTGGCTGGCGGAGCCGTCCAGCGTCTCCCAGTAATCGGTGGAATCCATGATGGGAGCCTTGGTCCAGTCGCCGTAGAAGGCCAGGAACGGCAGGCCCAGATCAATGGGATCGGTCAGGGCGCTGCCGTCGGCGGCCACCTGGGTCAGGGTCACGAAGCCCTCCACATAGCTGCCGTTGGGGAACTGGGCCAGCATCGCCCGGCCCTCGCCTGTAACGGTGACGGTGACGGTGACGTCGGCGGTCTTGCCGGGGGCCACGGCCACCCGGTTATTCTCGCAGTTGGTGGTGAAGGTGTGGGGCAGCAGCTGGGAGCTTCCACTGATGGTGGAGAACTCCTGCCCGCTGCCGTTGACATAGGCCTCGGTGGTGTCCGTCAGGACGATGGGGGTCACGTCGTAATACAGGGTGTCGCTGCCGGTGTTGTGGACGGTGAAGTTCATGGTGTACATGCCCTTCATGGCGGGATCGTCCTTCAGCTCCAGCTTGGGACGCTCCATGCCCTCCACGGACAGATAACCCCGGGTATTCACGGCGTCGTTGATGCTCATCAGGCCAGCGCCCTGCTTCCGGGGGGAATAGGGCACGCCGTTGTCGTCATAGATCACATGGGCGGTGCTCATGAGCAGGGTGTCGGTCATGTGCTTGCGCTGGGCGCCGGTCATGCTGTTGTCCCGGGCCTTCAGGGCCTGCTGGACGATGGCCATGCCGCCGGCCGCGTGGGGGGATGCCATGGACGTGCCGTCCATGCTCTCATAACCGCCGGGCACGGCGGCATAGATGCCCGCGCCGGGGGCGGTAATCTCCGGCTTCAGGGTCAGCTCGGGGGTAGCGCCCCAGCTGGAGAAGTCGGCCATGCCATAGGTGGGGGATTCCACCAGGGCGTCGGCGGAGGCCACGGACAGAGTCTTGGTCTCCTGCTGCTTCATGTATTCACCGGCGGCCTGGGAGATGAAGGCGCAGGGGATCTTCCAGTCGGTGATGGACATGTACAGCATGCCGGGGACGTTGTTGTACACCAGCATGCCAATGGCACCGGCGTTGGCGGCGTTGCGCTCCTTCTGCTCATAGTACATGCCGCCGCCCCGCTGCACCAGGGCGATCTTGCCGGTCAGGTCCAGGCCCGCATAGTCCTCCTCCGCGCCGTAGTTGGGAACCACCACATACTCGATGGAGCCCCGGGCGGACAGGCTGCGGAAGGGCTTGGCGTTCTCGTCCTCGCTGATGGTGGCGCTGTCCTGATAGGCCAGGTTCTTGCCGCCCACGGTGACATAGGGGCCCTTGACCATGCCGTTGGACACGGCGGCCACGGACAGGGACTCGCCATAGGTGGAGGGCTCGCTGACCAGGCCGTAATCGGGGTTGGAGGCCAGGGCCTTGCCGCCGAAGGCATCACCATAGGCGGCGTTATAGGCGTTGCCCGCGGCCACAGCCAGGGACACGCCGCTCTCGCCGGTGCGCTCGAACACGTCCAGCAGGCTCTTGGTGAAGGCGTCCTCGCTGTCATAGTCGATGTAGCCGCAGTCGGAGCCAAGGCTCAGGTTGGCCACGTCCACGCCCAGCAGGATGCAGTCCTCCAGAGCGGCCAGAATGTCCGCATAGGACGCGCCGCCGGTGGACTTGAACACGTTCATGTTGATGATCTGGGCCTGGGGAGCAACGCCCATGGCGGCCTCGTTGACGCCGGTGTTGCCGGCGGCGGTGGAGGCAACGTGGGTGCCGTGGCTGCCCTTATCGCCGGGCATGCCGTCCTTGTCCCTGTCGCCGTAGTCAAACTGGAAGGGGATCTTGGCGCTGTAATACAGGTCGGACACGCTGATGCCCTTGACGATGCTCTCCACCTGGAAATCATAAGTCTCCAGCATGGACTGGAGCTTCTCCCGGGTCAGGGAGGGGCTCTTGGGGGCGGTCTTGAAGATCTCGTGGCCCATGTCCACGCCGGTATCCAGAATGGCCACCAGCATCCCCTCGCCGGTGAAGCCCGTGGTATTATAGATACCGCCGCCGATCATCCGGTTGCTGTTGGCGGTGTCGGGCAGCAGCTCAAACGTGGGGGAAATGAAGGCGGACTGCACGCAGTCCAGATTCCGGATGGCCTTGTACTGGCCATAGGTCACTGTGGCGGAAAAGCCGTTGAGCAGGGTGGTATACTGCCGCTGGGGCTCCACCTGCCCGTCAATGGCCCGGTTGATCTGAGCCAGGGCGCTCTTCTGCGTGCGCAGCAGGGCGTTGACCTGGGCCCGGGAATCCGGGTCGGCCACGGAGTCGTTGACCACCACGATGATCTCGACTTCGTCGCTGTCGTCGAGCTTCGCGGTGTTCTCCATCTGGATTTTTTCGCCGTTTTTCTGGCCGCTGCGCAGGACCTGGCGGGCGATATCGTTGGCGATACCGCTGACCGTGGTCTCCTGCAGGGAGGCGTTGACCTCCTGCTCAGCTGCCTGGGCGAATGCCGTCACCGGCAGGGCGGTCAGGATCATCAGAACCGCCAGAGCCAGTGCGCAGCACCGTTTGATAGCTGTCATCTCGTTCCTCCTATAAAATATATTGTCCGCCGCTGCATAAAAGTTCAGCGCGATTTATATATTATACCAGCTTTTGGACTTTAATGCAATGACGTAACGGCATAAAATGCCAAAATATTTTCCAAATTTTCCGGCATTCTCCGGTCAAAAAAACGGCCCCGGGCCAGACACCCGGGGATGGAGCTTTCCGGCGCGCTGCAAGGCTACGCATTTGCGGACCGTCCGCGGCTCCGTCCGACGGATCGCGCGGGAAATGCCCGCAATTTCGAAAAATCCCTTGCGCAGCATAAAAATACGGCGCCTGCGAAAAATCCCGCCGGGAGTCCGAAAAAATCGGGCTCCCGGCGGGGTTTTATGTTGACAAAGGGGCCACGCCTGTGGTACAATAAGACGCTATATTGAGAAAATGGGGCCTGATGCCCCATTTCAATCTGCTGTTATGATACCAGCTTTCCCCCAAAATTACAAGTGGGCTCGGGCGAAAACAAACAACCGGGCCGAGCGTGTCAAAATCCCGGGAGAGCGGTTCCCAAGGAAAAGCACGGAGAAAATGCGAAAAGAAAGGCGTGAGTATTGAAGATGGCCAAGGACAAGTATTATGGCAAGACCCTGCGCAAGAACTTTGCCAGACACGAAGAGGTCATGGCGATGCCCAACCTGCTGGAGATCCAGAAGAAATCCTATCAGTGGTTCCTGGACACCGGCCTGCGGGAGGTTTTCGCCGACGTGGCCTCCATCGGCGACTATGCCGGCAACCTGGAGCTGAGCTTCATCGACTACAGCATGGACGAGAAGCCCAAGTACGACGTGGAGGAGTGCAAGGCCCGGGACGCCACGTATGCCGCCCCCATGAAGGTCAGCGTGCGCCTGCACAATAAGGAGACCGGCGAGATCAAGGAGCAGGAGATCTTCATGGGCGATTTCCCCCTGATGACCCACTCCGGCACCTTCGTCATCAACGGCGCCGAGCGCGTGGTGGTCAGCCAGATCGTCCGCTCCCCCGGCATCTACTACGGCAAGGAGATCGACCTGAAAACGGACCTGCCCCTGCTGACGTCCACCGTGATCCCCTACCGGGGCGCCTGGCTGGAGTATGAGACCGACAGCAGCGAGGTGTTCTGGGTCCGCATCGACAAGAACCGCAAGCTCCCCATCACCTGCCTGATCCGGGCCCTGGGTCTGAAGACCGACGGCGAGATTCTGGACCGCTTCGGCGACGATCCCCGCATCGTGACCACCATGGAAAAGGACACCTGCAAGTCCTATGAGGAGGCCATGCTGGAGATCTATCGCAAGCAGCGCCCCGGCGAGCCCCCCACGCTGGACTCCGCCGAGAACCTGATGCAGGGCCTGTTCTTCGACCCCCGGCGGTATGACCTGAGCACCGTGGGCCGGTATAAGTTCAACAAGAAGCTGACCCTGTGGGCCCAGGCCAAGGGTCAGAAGCTGGCCGAGCCCGTGGCCGACCCCGCCACCGGCGAGCTGCTGCTGGAGGAGGGCCACGTCCTCTCCGGCGGCGACTGCCGCACCCTGGACGCCATCGGCGTGGGTATGGTGAAGGTCCGGCTGGAAAACGGCGAGGTCATCCGCATTTTCACCAACCGCATGTGCGACATGAGCCGCTATGTGGACTTTGACCCCAAGACGGCGTGCGGCATCAAGGAGCGGGTGCGCTTTGACGTGCTGCAGGAGCTGCTGAGTCAGTATCAGGGCGAGGAGCTTATCGAGCAGTGCCGCCTGCAGGCGGACCGCCTGGTGCCCAAGCACATCATCGTGGACGACATCCTCACCTCCATCAACTATATGAACGTCCTGGCCCACGGCCTGGTGCAGAAGGACGATATCGACCATCTGGGCAACCGCCGCCTGCGCTGCGTGGGCGAGCTGCTGCAAAACCAGTTCCGCATCGGCTTTAGCCGCATGGAGCGGGTCATCCGGGAGCGGATGACCATCCAGGACCTGGACATCGTCACCCCCCAGAGCCTCATCAACATCCGGCCCGTTACCGCCGCCATCAAGGAGTTCTTCGGCTCCAGCCCCCTGAGCCAGTTCATGGACCAGACCAACCCGCTGGCCGAGCTGACCCACAAGCGGCGTCTGTCCGCCCTGGGCCCCGGCGGCCTCAGCCGGGAGCGGGCCAACATGGAGGTCCGCGACGTGCACTACAGCCACTATGGCCGCATGTGCCCCATCGAGACCCCCGAAGGCCCCAACATCGGCCTGATCTCCTATCTGGCCACCTATGCCCGGGTCAATGAGTACGGCTTCATCGAGGCCCCCTTCCGCCGGGTGGACCGGCCCTCCGGCCATGTCACCGACGAGATCACCTATATGACCGCCGACGTGGAGGATCAGTACGTTGTGTGCCAGGCGGCGGAGCCGGTGGACGAGAACGGCTGCCTCATCGGCCCCCGTATCACCTGCCGCCACCAGGACGAGACCATCCAGGTGGAGCCGGAATACGTGGACTACATGGACATCTCCCCCCGTATGATGGTGTCCATCGCCACGGCCATGATCCCCTTCCTGCCCAACGACGACGCCAACCGCGCCCTGATGGGCGCCAACATGCAGCGGCAGGCCGTGCCTCTGCTGCGGCCGGAGGCCCCCATTGTGGGCACCGGTATGGAGCACAAGATCTGCCTGGATTCCGAGGTGGTGGTGCTGGCCGAGGGCGACGGCGTGGTCACCAAGGTGGACGCCACCAACGTGTCCGTCCGCTATGACAGCGGCGAGACCAAGGACTATAAGCTCATCAAGTTCCTGCGCTCCAACCACGGCACCTGCATCAACCAGAAGCCCATCGTTTCCGTGGGCGAGCGAGTCCACGGCGGCGACGACCCCACGGTGCTGGCCGACGGCCCCGCCACCGATCAGGGCGAGATCGCCCTGGGCCGCAATATCCTGGTGGGCTTCATGACCTGGGAGGGCTACAACTACGAGGACGCCGTGCTGCTCAACGAGCGGCTGGTGAAGGAGGACGTTTACACCTCCATCCATATCGAGGAATATGAGATCGACGCCCGCGACACCAAGCTGGGGCCCGAGGAGATCACCCGGGATATCCCCAACGTGGGCGAGGATGCCCTGAAGGACCTGGACGAGCGCGGCATCATCCGCGTGGGCGCCGAGGTCAATGCCGGCGACATCCTGGTCGGTAAGGTCACCCCCAAGGGCGAGACCGAGCTGACCGCCGAGGAGCGCCTGCTGCGCGCCATCTTCGGCG
>ERZ773145.1799-NODE-1799-length-16507-cov-3.137673_pt1 | contig 16507 bp, 13 predicted proteins | sample MGYA00580848_ERZ773145 | MGnify/ENA primary metagenome ERZ773145 (study PRJEB29015, sample SAMEA2737858) | human gut metagenome | biome: human gut; feature: human-associated habitat; material: faeces | place: China | collected 2012 ... | reverse complement strand
AATGGCACCCGCCAGACCATGGACCTGGTGGAGTGCCTGGCCATGATCTGCCAGAACGAGCTGGGCTACGGCGCCCCGGCCGAGGCCATCAAGGCGCAGGCTGTGGCGGCCCGAAGCTGGGTGCTCAGCCAGGGGGGCTACCCCTCGGTGTCCGGCATCACGCCCACCCAGTCCACCCGGAACGCGGTGGCCCAGGTGGCGGATCAGGTGGTGGTGTACGGCGGCAGCGTGGCTTTTACGCCCTACTACGCCAGCGCCGCCTACGGCACCTGCTCCAGCCAGGACGTGTGGGGCGGGGCCAGACCCTACCTGATCGCGGTGGACAGCCCCTATGACCCCACCTACGCCACCCACTGGGAGACGGTGAAGAGCTACCCCCGCGCCGACCTGGCCGCCCGCGTGAAGGAGCGGCTGGGCGAGGATCTGGAAGCCTACAGCGATGACCCCAGCGACTGGATCGGCGATTTGAGCAAGAACTCCTCCGGCTATGTGCTGGATATGCGGGTGGGCAACACCCATCTGTCCGGCAGCCGGTTCAAGCAGAATGTGGTGAACCAGCTGAACGGCATTACCCTGCGCAGCGCTGCCTTTGACGTGGTGTACGATGCGGGCAGCGACAGCTTTGTATTCACGGTGCGGGGCTACGGCCACGGCTGCGGCATGAGCCAGTTCGGCGCCATCGGCTACGCCTCCAACGGGTGGAGCTATGCGGACATTCTGGCCCACTATTACCCGGGCACTAGCCTGGCCACCTACTGACCGGTTCGGTTTTGCCCGCCGCAACTAAAACGAAAACGGCAGCCGCCGTGGGGAGCGCTTCCCTGCGGCGGCTGCATTTTTTTTGCAGAAACGGGCAAAATGTTCACAGAATATTCAGAAAGAATGTTGAAAAATCGGGAAAGCGCAGCAAATCTATTGGTCAAGTTTGTACGAAAAGCCAAAAATCGGGAAAACAGATGCCTTTTGTGGAAATATGAGATATAATAAATGCGGATTGTAACCTTTCTGCAATCTTTCGGGCAGGGGCCTGTGCGGCCCCGCACCCCGCCGCAGCCGGCCAGAACAGGCTCCGGCGGGAGAGACGAACGGAATGCACGGCAGGGGCCGCCAGCGGGACTGGCCTTTGCGGCAGGACTGCCCGGCGCAGGGTGAACGGCGCGAGGGCACGGCCCGGGGCGTTCCCTTTTTTAAAATGAAATGCGAGGATAAACCATGAACGAAAATCAGGCAGCCACCTGGAAAAAGGTCGTGGCGGTGGTGCTGGTGGTGGTGCTGATTCTGGCCGTGGCCGTGGGCTGTGTCTACAAGGATGTGGGCGGCATATTCGACACCGGCGAGGCCGGCAAGCTGAACCAGATCACCGACGAGGACATTGAGGCCGGCGGTGCGCGCTTTTACAACCTGCTGCTGCTGGGCATCGACTACGACGCCGACGACAGCGGCCGCGACTACGCCGAGGGCAAGGGCAACACCGACGTGATCCTGTATGTGCAGGTGAACCGGGACACCGGCAAGGTCAACGTGCTGCAGATCCCGCGGGACAGCTACATTGGCGATTACATCGACGAGGCCAAGGGCTGCACCAGCCCCACCGGCAAGATCAACAGCGTGTACGCGCTGGGGCCGGATCAGGACAACCTCATCAACAACATTGCCAACAAAATCTATGAGATGTTCAAGCTGCCGGTGGACAATTACGTGACCATCGACATGAACGCCTTCAAAACCATGCTGAACGTGATGGGCGGCATTACCATGTATGTGCCCTGGGACATCACCGACAAAACCACCGGCGAACTGCTGGTGCCGCAGGGCACCCACCAGATCAGCGGCGACACCGCCGAGGTGATCCTGCGCAACCGCAACTACGCCCAGGCGGACTACAAGCGCCTGGAGACCCAGCAGTACTTCTACGCGGCGCTGGTGCGTACCTTCTTACAGGAGTACGACCTGGCCGACTACTACAAGGCCTGCAAGAACGTGGCTTACTACATCAACACCGACCTGGACCTGACCGAAATTTACGGCCTGTACGCCACCATGACCAAGGTGAACCCTTCGGACATCTACATCGTGCGCCTGCCCGGCGGCGGCTATGACTACACCCCCGCCTTCGGTTCGGCCAGCCAGTCCGGCTATGCGCTGGACCGGGATGCGGTGGCCACCCTGCTGAACGAGCACTTCCGTGCGGCCGACCATCCGGTGGAAGCCGACAAGCTGGACATTCCCACCGATGTGGAATGGCCGTATGGCGTGACCAACGACCCCGGCAAGACCCTGGGGGACGTGAACAGCGGCAACGGCACCGAAGAGACCCCGGCAGAAACGCCGGCGGCCTGACCGCAAAACCTGCCGCCCCGCCCGAATGGGCAGGGGAGAGGCGGATATTTAAGCAATTGAAGCATACCTCCGGGGGTACCGGACCGCAATTGACGCGCCAGAAAGGCCGCCTGTGCGGCCTGGTGCCCCTTTGCGCTTTTTCGGGGCGGAAAAAAGCGGTATCTGGCGGATTTGCACCCGCAGAGACCAAAACCGGGGGCGGGGAAGTGTCCGAATTTCGGGAAAACCGGAAAAAAGCACCACCAGCCGAAAAAAGCCGGGTGTACCAATGGCGAACCCTGATTGGGCAAATTTTGCGGCTGAAAAATAGCAATGAGAGAAAACGGGTAAAAATGTACAAAAAATAAACGGAAACTTTGGCAGAAACGGCGAGGGGAAAACCGGCAAAACCACAACTTTTGTCGTTGAAAATCCGCGCTGTATTTGCTATAATCATGGCAGGAACGAGAATGGAATACATTCCATTATATGAAATAGCCTGATACCTGTGCAAATTTATACCTAAAAGGAGGTGCTTGCGAAATGTATTGGAAGATCCACCCTGAAATGCTGGACGAACTCCGCGCCGGTGGTACCCCCCACATGCCCATCAGCGAACAGCTGCTGGTCTCCCTGATGGGTCTGGCTACCGTGTTCCTGTGCCTGATCGTTCTGGCCGTGGCCATCATGCTGGTTTCTAAGCTGATCGGCGGCCTGGGCATCGGTGAGAAGAAGGCTGCGGCTGCTCCCGCTGCTGCTGCTGCTCCCGCCCCCGCAATGGACGAAGAGGGCATGGCAGTTGTTATGGCTGCTGTGTGCGAGGAGACTGGCCTGCCCATTGACCAGATCCGCATCAAAAACGTTCAGGAACTGAAGTAAGCGCGAAAGATGAATTGATTTCCGCTTTCCACACCTCACCATGAAATGAATGAAAGGAATCATCGCTATGAAATACATTGCTACTCTGAATGGCAAACGTTACGAGGTTGAGATCGAGCGCATCAACGATTTCACCCCTGTGCCCCGCGGCGCTGCCGCTGAGGCTATTCCTGCCGCTGCCCCCATTGCGGCTCCTGTGGCTCCGGCTCCGGCGCCCGCCCCTGTGGCTGCGGCGCCGGCTCCGGTGGCTGCTCCCGCTCCTGCGGCCGCTCCCGCTCCCGCAGCTGCCGGTGCTGCTAACGTGACCGCTCCCATGCCCGGCACCGTGCTGGACGTGAAGGTCAGCGTTGGTCAGGCTGTTCAGGCTGGTGAGACCGTTGTGGTTCTCGAGGCCATGAAGATGGAGAACGAGATTCCCGCTCCTGCTGGCACCGTTACCGGCATTCTGGTTCAGAAGGGCGCTACCGTGGACACCGACGCCGTTCTGGTGACCCTGGGCTAAAGGAGGAACCACTCCATGAACTTTATTTCTGTCGTGGCGCAGCTGCTGGCTGAATCCGGCTTCGCAGCTCTGTCCTGGCAGCAGGCGGTCATGATCCTGATCAGCTTCGTGCTGATGTATCTGGCCATCAAGAAGCAGTTCGAGCCGCTTCTGCTGCTGCCCATTTCCTTCGGTATTTTCCTGACCAACCTGCCTCTGACCGGCATGATGGAGCAGACCATGGGCACTGACGGCCTGGCTCACTTCACCCAGGGCGTTCTGGGCGTTGTGTACAACGCCGGTGTTGCCACCGAGCTGTTCCCCTGCATCATGTTCCTGGCCGTGGGTGCCATGACCGATTTCGGTCCCCTGATCGCCAACCCCATCAGCCTGCTGCTGGGTGCTGCCGCTCAGTTCGGCATCTACATTGCCTTCATCATGGCCAACGTCAGCGGCCTGTTTACCCCCGCTGAGGCTGCCGCCATCGGCATCATCGGCGGCGCGGACGGCCCCACCGCCATCTACACCGCCACCAAGCTGTGCCCCACCCTGGTGCCTGCCATCGCCGTGGCCGCTTACAGCTACATGGCTCTGATCCCCCTGATCCAGCCCCCCATCATGAAGCTGCTCACCACCGATAAGGAGCGCAAGGTCAAGATGGGCCAGCTGCGCAAGGTGAACAAGGTTGAGAAGATCGTCTTCCCCGTGTTCGTGGTTCTGTTCTGCAGCCTGCTGCTGCCCTCTGTGGCTCCTCTGCTGGGCCTGCTGATGCTGGGCAACCTGTTCCGCGAGTCTGGCGTTGTGGAGCGTCTGTCTGACACTGCTCAGAACGCTCTGTGCAACATCTCCACCATCTGGCTGGGCCTGACCGTCGGCGCTACCGCCAAGGCTGAGAACTTCCTGACCCCCAAGACCCTGGGCATCATCGCCATGGGCCTGATCGCTTTCGCCTTCGCTACCGTTGGCGGCGTGGTGTTCGGCAAGGTTCTGTACCTGGTTACCGGCGGCAAGATCAACCCCCTGATCGGTTCTGCCGGCGTTTCCGCCGTGCCTATGGCCGCTCGTGTGTCTCAGAATGTGGGTAAGGAATACGACCGCACCAACTTCCTGCTGATGCACGCCATGGGCCCCAACGTGGCCGGCGTTATCGGCAGCGCGGTGGCCGCGGGCTACTTCCTGGTCATGTTCGGCGGCGCGGTGTAACAATCGCCCCGCCCGGCACTTGCAGGTTTCGGCCTGAAGTGCTATTCTAATAGCATACCTTATTTCAATTCGTTCCTTAGCCGGGGACGCCGGCCGCACGGTGTCTCCGGCTTTTATTGGGAATACATTATTGGGAGGTTTTATCGTGAACAAGGTTATGAGTTTGCACGACGCGGTCGCGCAGTACGTCCAGAGTGGTGACACCATCTGCTTTGGCGGCTTCACCACCAACCGCAAGCCCTATGCCGCAGTGGCCGAGATCCTGCGTCAGGGCCAGAAGGACTTCACCGTCTGGGCTGGCCCCGCTGGCGGCGACTGGGACATGATGATCGGTGAGGGCCGTGTGAAGGCTTACATCAACTGCTACACCGCCAACTCCGGTTACACCAACGTTTCCCGCCGTTTCCGTGCCGCCATCGAGGCTGGCAAGCTGACCTATGAGGATTACAGCCAGGACGTGCTGATGCTGCAGCTGCATGCTGCTTCTCTGGGCCTGCCCTTCCTGCCCGTTCGTCTGATGCAGGGCTCCGGCCTGACCAAGTACTGGGGCATCAGCAAAGAGCAGCGCGCTGAGATGCCCAGCGTGGACAACGACAAGTACGTGATGGTGGACAACCCCTTCAACCCTGGTGAGAAGGTTGTTGCCGTGCCCGTGCCCAAGCTGGACACCGCCATCATCCATGTTCAGAAGGCTTCTCCCGACGGCACCTGCATCATCGAGGGCGACGAGTTCCACGATGTTGACGTGGCCGTGGCTGCCAAGAAGGTCATCGTGACCTGCGAAGAGCTGGTGAGCGACGAGTACATCCGCCGCGATCCCACCCTGACCCGCGTGTTCGGCGAGTGCGTGAGCGCTGTTGTGCATGCTCCCTACGGCGCATGGCCCAGCCAGTGCTACAACTACTACGACTGCGACGGCAACGCCCTGAAGGAGTACGATAAGGCTTCTAAGTATCAGGACGCTGAGGACGCCAAGGTTCAGCTGGCCAAGGCCGCTGCCAAGGCTGCCAAGACCGCTGCGGCCAAGCCCGACGACGCCAAGGCTGCTGAGGCTGCCCAGAAGGCCGCTGCCGCTGCTAAGGCTGCCGAGGAAGGCACCGCCATCCCTGAGACCTTCAAGGATTACCTGGACAAGTGGGTCTACGGTGTGAAGGACAATGATGAGCTGCTGAACGTGATCGGCGGCGCTCGTCTGGCTGGCCTGAAGGTCGTTCCTGGCCTGGGCTACGCCGGCAAGATTTGAGCAGGGAGGTACAGAACAATGGCTGATTACACCAATTACACCAAACAGGAAATGCAGGCCTACGCCATCGCGAAGAACATCAAGGAGAACCAGATCGTGATCGTGGGCACCGGCCTGCCCCTGATCGGCGCTTCTCTGGCGAAGCGTGCCGTCTGCCCCTCCTGCCATCCCATCGTTGAGAGCGGCCTGATGGACTGCTCTCCCGTTGAGGTGCCCCGCAGCGTGGGCGACCTGCGCTTCATGGCTCACTGCGGCGTGCAGTGGCCCAACATCCGCTTCGTGGGCTTCGAGGCCAACGAGTGGCTGCATGACGAGGATCGTCTGGTTGCCTTCATCGGCGGCGCTCAGATCGACCCCTACGGCAACGTGAACTCCACCTGCATCTACGGCAAGGGCGATTACGTGAAGCCTCAGACCCGTTTCACCGGTTCCGGCGGCGCCAACGGCATTGCCACCTACTGCAACACCATCATCATGATGCAGCATCAGAAGCGCCGCTTCATGGACAAGATCGACTACATCACCAGCTGCGGCTGGATGGACGGCCCTGGCGGCCGTGAGCGCGCTGGCCTGCCCGGCAACCGTGGTCCTCAGATGGTCGTTACCGATCTGGGCATCATGAAGTTTGACGAAGAGACCAAGCGGATGTACCTGGCTTACTACTATCCGTTCTCCAGCCCCGAGCTGGTTCAGGAGAACACTGGCTTCGAGATCGATGTGTCTCGTGCCCAGCTGATGGAAGGTCCCAGCCCCGAGATCATCAAGATGATCCGCGAAGAGATCGACCCCGGCCAGGCCTTCATCAAGGTTCCCAAGGCGAAGTAAGCTGACCCCTACGGTTCTTTAAGCCTGCTGCGGCCGGTGCAGCCCCCTCTGCGCCGGCCGTTTGTGGGTTTATGAAAGGCAATTCCGCGCAAAACGTGCGGCGCTGCCGAACAACATAGCGCATGTGTGTGCAAGTGCGCCATAGAGAAAAATAAAGGAGCAAATTACAATGGGTAACTATTCCATGCCTGGTTATTTCCAGACCATGCCCGTGGCCCCCGGTAAGGCTTTCCGTCCTTCTCCCGAGAACGTGGCCGAGCTGAAGGCCATCGAGGCTGACGTCCATGCCAAGATCAAAGAGATGATGGAGGCCGGCACCCCCGACGAGACCCTGCATAAGCGTGGCCAGCTGACCGCTATGGAGCGCGTCATGAACCTGATCGACGCTGGTTCTTGGTGCCCCCTGAACAGCCTGTACAACCCCGAAGGCAACCACGAGACCAAGACTGGTGTCGTGAGCACCGGCATCCTGAAGGGCCTGGGCCGCATCGGCGGCAAGTGGGCTGTCATCATTGCTTCTGATAACAAGAAGCTGGCCGGCGCCTGGGTTGCCGGTCAGGCTGACAACCTGCTGCGCGGCAGCGACACTGCCAAGCTGCTGGGCATTCCCCTGGTGTATGTGCTGAACTGCTCCGGCGTTAAGCTGGACGAGCAGGAGAAGGTGTACCCCAACCGTCGCGGCGGCGGCACCCCCTTCTACCGCAATGCTGAGCTGAACCAGGCTGGCGTGCCTGTGATCGTCGGCATCTACGGCACCAACCCCGCCGGCGGCGGCTACCACAGCATCAGCCCCACCATCCTGATCGCCCATCAGAAGGCCAACATGGCCGTGGGCGGCGCCGGCATCGTGGGCGGCATGAACCCCAAGGGCTACATCGATGAGGAAGGCGCTAAGGCCATCATCGATGCCAACGAGAAGGCCAAGGCCGAGCACAAGCCCGCTCCCGGCAGCGTGGGCGTCCACTACAACCAGACCGGCTTCTTCCGTGAGGTTTACGCCGACGAGCTGGGTGTGCTGGAAGGCATCAAGAAGTACATGGCGATGCTGCCTGCCTACAACCTGGAGTTCTTCCGTGTGGACGAGCCCAAGGCTCCCGCTCTGAAGGGCGAGGACCTGTACGACATCCTGCCCCGCAACACCAAGAAGGCCTACGACATGTACAATGTCATCAAGGCTCTGATGGACGGCGGCGAGCTGCTGGAGTACAAGAACGGCTACGGCCCCGAGATGATCACCGGCCTGGCTAAGGTTGACGGTCTGCTGGTTGGCGTTATCGCCAACCGTCAGGGACCTCTGGCCATGCAGGGCTACCCCGATTACCCCGAGTATCGCGGCAAGGGCGCCTTCGGTATGGGCGGCAAGCTGTACCGTCAGGGCCTGATCAAGATGAACGAGTTCGTCACCCTGTGCGCTCGCGATAAGATCCCCCTCATCTGGCTGCAGGATACCACCGGTATCGACGTGGACGACGAGGCCGAGAAGGCTGAGCTGCTGGGTCTGGGCCAGAGCCTGATCTACAGCATCCAGAACTCCAAGCTGCCCATGCTGGAGATCACCCTGCGCAAGGGCACCGCTGCTGCTCACTACGTGCTGGGCGGCCCTCAGGGCAACGACAACAACGTGTTCAGCCTGGGCACTGCTGCTACCGAGATCAACGTTATGTACGGCGAGACCGCTGCTGTGGCTATGTCCAGCCGCCGTCTGGTGAAGGACTACGAGGCCGGCAAGGACCTGCAGCCCACCATCGACCGTATGAACGAGACCATCAAGGAGTACGCCGAGAAGTCCAAGCCTGAGTTCTGCGCGACCAAGGGCATGGTGGACGAGATCGTTGATCTGCCCATGCTGCGCAACTACATCGTGGCCTTCACCGATGCCGCTTACCAGAACCCCAAGGCCATCTGCCCCTTCCATCAGATGGTCACTCCTCGCGCCATCCGCGAGTGGGACAAGCTGAACGGCAAGGCCTGAGTGCCTGACCGGGCTTTAAAAGCACCCTCCCAATTTGGTGTGCCCGCATCCGGCGGCCTGTGCCTGTAACAGGGCCGGGCCCCGGGCGCGTGGGCGGGGGAGAGTACCCCCGGAATGCACACCGATTTTTCAGCCCATTGCCGGGATGGTAAGGGGCCGCGCGGCTTGCCGCGCGAATGAGACAAAGGCGATTTTCCACACAGCGGCTTTGCTGGACAATTTCCACTAAAAAAGCCGGTGGTTTCAATTGACACCGCTGTGGAAATCGCTTAAAATAAGAGAGTAAAGATCGGAGCCATGAAACGGATCCCTTCTCGAAACGCTTGGTGAGCAAACAGAAATAGGAAAGGCAGAATGGCAGGGTATTGTGTGGCCCTGAAATGATTCTGTGTAAGTACCACGGCTTGCCGTGTTGCTTAAGTTTGCTGCATATATGTGAGAAACGCGTTAAGAGAAAGTGAGTGAGATTCATGGAAAACATTATCTCCTACTTCGGCGAGTATACCGCCGGTGTTGACGGGGCACTCAGCACTTTTAAGTTTGAGTACCTCACTACCCTTGGCTTTGCGGCCATCGTAATCTTTGTGGGTCGCTGGATCGTGGCTCATTCCGCTCCTCTGCGGAAGTACGCCATTCCCGCTCCCGTGGTTTCCGGTCTGATCTTCTCCATCGTTATCTCCTGCATCAAGGGCGCCGGCATTGTGGGCCTGTCTTTTGATGTGAAGATCATGAAGGATTTCTGCCAGAACATCTTCTTCCTGGCGGTTGGCTACGGCTTCAGCGCTTCCCTGCTGAAGAAGGCCGGCGCCGGCCTGGCGGCTAAGATCGCCATCGCCGCCTGCCTGCTGATCACCTGCCAGGACATTCTGGGCATTGTCCTGTCTCAGGCCATCGGCCTGAACCCCCTGCTGGGCCTGCAGTGCTCCTCCGCTTCCATGAGCGGCGGCGTGGGCACCGCTTCCGCCTTCGGTCCTGTCTTCGAGAGCTACGGCGCTGCGGACGCAACCACCGTTGGTGTTGCAGCCGGTACGCTGGGCAACGTAATGGGCTCCCTGATCGGCGGCCCTGTGGCTGCGGTCCTGATCAAGAAGCACAACCTGAAGTCTGACCCCAATGACAAGCCCATGGCGGAGACCACCGGCGTGAAGCCCGAGCTGAACAACACCAACATGATCATGGCGTTTGCTTTGGCCATGCTGCTGGCTGCTCTGGGCATGCCCATCTACTGCCTGCTGGACAACATCCCCATGATCGAGATGCCCAAGTTCATCGGCTGCCTGTTTGCCGGTGTTATTGGCCGCAACGTGCTGGAAGCCGTTGGCGCCAAGACCTACACCGTCGAGATGGACGCTCTGGAGCATATGTTCCTGGAGCTGTATCTGGCTCTGGTGCTGATGACCACCGACTTCACCAAGCTGGCTCCTGTGGCTGGCCAGATGGGCATCATTCTGGTTGGTCAGGCCATCTTCATCGCCCTGTTCGGCATCTTCGTGTCCTACAACATGTTCGGCCATGACTACGGCGCTGCTGTTATGACCGCTGGTAACATCGGCTGGGGCTGCGGTTCCGCGCCCAACGCCGTTGCCAACGAGAAGTCTGTTATGGACGAGTATGGCTGGCACACCATCGCCTGGGTTCTGTATCCCAGCTTCGCCGTCATCATCGACGACATCTACAACCCCATCTTCCTGTCCGTGATCAGCGGCTTCTTCGCTGCCTGAGTTCTCTGACGGGAGAGCAAATCAAAATAACGGCCTGGTGGCCGCGCGGTCAAGGCCTATGTAGCTGAGGCAGCAAACGTCTACATAAAGGAATGACTTGCGTTCCCCGACTGCCTTTACGGCGGCCGGGGAATTATAGTCGCAGGGCATATTTTATGCAACGCGGCAATTAAAACAATCGGAGGAACGAAATTCACAGTGGACATTTATACTCTCGGCATTGACGTGGGTTCCACCGCGTCCAAATGCATCATTCTGAAGAACGGGACCGAGATCGTTAGCAAGTCTCTGATCGATGTGGGCGCCGGTACTTCCGGCCCTCAGCGTGCCATCAGTGAAGTGCTGGACAACTGCGGTCTGAAGCGGGAAGACATGAGCTATATCCTGGCAACGGGTTATGGCCGCAACTCCCTGCTGGATCTGGCCGACAAGCAGATGAGCGAGCTGAGCTGCCATGCGCGCGGCGCGTACTTCCTGTTCCCGGATGTGCACACCGTGATCGACATCGGCGGCCAGGACGTGAAGGTCCTGCACATTGAAAACGGCGCGATGGTCAACTTCCAGATGAACGACAAGTGTGCCGCCGGCACCGGCCGTTTCCTGGACGTTATGGCCCGTGTACTGGAAGTGAAGGTGAGCGATCTGGCCATGCTGGGTGCCATGAGCACCAAGGAGGTCGCGATCAGCTCCACCTGCACCGTGTTCGCGGAGAGCGAGGTCATCAGCCAGCTGTCCATGGGCACCAACAAGTGTGACATCATCAACGGCATCCACAACTCGGTGGCCAGCCGCGTGGTGGGCCTGGCCCATCGTGTAGGCGTGGTGGACCGTGTGGTGATGACCGGCGGTGTTGCTCAGAACACCGGTGTGGTGAAAGCCCTGGAGAAGCAGCTGGGCCGTGAGATCTCCACCAGCCCGCTGACCCAGTACAACGGCGCTCTGGGTGCCGCACTCTTTGCTTACCAGAGAGTGACCCAGGACGCGAAATAACCCCTTTTGTACCCGAAACCGACTGCAAAGTGCGGAAACGTCTGCCCTGCGGGGCAGAATGTCCGCATGACCGCAGTTGGTCTTGGTGCAGGCGGCCTTTGCGCGGCCGTCTGCCAGCCTGAGCGGTGTGTGTGTATGCGGCTCAGGCGGTAAACCCTATCTATATGAACAATGATATGGAGGAATGAACAATGGCAAAACAAGTTAGCCCCGGCGTTCTGGCTCTTCGCAAGGTCGTTGATGACATTTACGCTGATGCCCGCGAGGCCAAAAAGCAGGGCAAACTGGTCGGTTGGTCCAGCTCCAAGTTCCCCTGCGAGCTGGCTGCCGCTTTTGACCTGAACGTGATGTACCCCGAGAACCAGGCTGCTGGTATCGCTGCTCAGCGCGACGGCGAGATCATGTGCCAGGCCGCTGAGGATCTGGGCTTCGACAACGATATCTGCGGTTACGCCCGCATCAGCCTGGCCTATGCCGCCGGCAAGCGTGCTGCCCGTAAGTTCGACCCCGAGACCCTGCAGTACATCATCGACCCCAACTCCGGCAAGCCCCTGAAGGATGAGAACGGCAACGTTGTGATCGACGAGGCCACCGGCAAGCCCAAGAAGGATCCCAAGACCCAGCAGCCCTACACCGTGCTGGACGACATCCATGAGATCGAGGCCCTGCCCGAGACCACCGAGAAGGAGAAGGCCTACAAGGACTTCCGTCGTGAGGCCATCAAGCCCTACAAGCAGATGCGCATTCCTCAGCCTGACTTCGTGCTGTGCTGCAACAACATCTGCAACTGCATGACCAAGTGGTATGAGAACATCGCCCGTATGTGCAACATCCCCTTGATCATGATCGATATCCCCTACAACAACAGCGTGGAAGTGCATGACTCCAACGTGAAGTACGTGCGCGCTCAGTTCGATCATTGCATCGAGCAGCTGGAAGAGCTGACCGGCAAGAAGTTCGACGAGAAGAAGTTCGAGGCTGCCTGCGCTTCCGCGAACCGCACTGCCAAGGCCTGGCTGAAGGTTTGCGATTACCTGCAGTACAAGCCCTCTCCCATGAGCGGTTTCGACCTGTTCAACCACATGGCCGACGTTGTGACCGCCCGTGCCACCAAGGCCGCCGGCGACGCCTTCGAGCTGCTGGCTCAGGACCTGGAGAAGAACATCAAGGAAGGCACCAGCACCCTGCCCTTCCCCGAGCAGTACCGCGTGATGTTCGAGGGCATTCCCTGCTGGCCCAAGCTGCCCAACCTGTTCAAGCCTCTGAAGCAGAACGGCGTCAACGTGACCGCCGTTGTGTACGCTCCTGCGTTCGGCTTTGTGTACAACGGCCTGGATGAGATGGCCCGCGCTTACTACAAGGCTCCCAACAGCGTCTGCATCGAGCAGGGCGTTGATTGGCGTGAAGGCATCTGCCGTGAGAACAAGGTTGACGGCGTGCTGGTTCACTACAACCGCAGCTGCAAGCCTTGGTCTGGCTACATGGCCGAGATGCAGCGCCGCTTCACCGCTGACCTGGGCGTGCCCTGCGCCGGTTTCGACGGCGACCAGGCCGATCCCCGTAACTTCAACGCCGCCCAGTACGAGACCCGCGTTCAGGGTCTGGTCGAGGCTATGGCCGAGAACAAGAAGAAGAAGGAGGGCTAAACCATGAGCATTGAAGCAAAGATTCAGGAATTTTCTGCCATTGCTGCCAACCCTGCTGCCCAGCTGAAGAAGTTCAAGGACGAGGGCAAGAAGGTTGTTGGCGTGCTGCCCTACTACGCTCCTGAGGAGCTGGTTTACGCCGCCGGTATGGTGCCCATGGGCATCTGGGGCTCCAACGATAAGACCATCGTTCGCTCCAAGGAATACTGCGCTACCTTCTACTGCACCATCGCTCAGCTGGCTCTGGAAATGCTGCTGGACGGCACCATGGATCAGCTGGATGCTCTGATCACTCCCACCATCTGCGATACTCTGCGCCCCATGAGCCAGAACTTCCGCGTTGCCGTGGGCAGCAAGATCCCCTGCATCTTCCTGGCTCATCCCCAGAACCGTTTCGCCGATTGGGGCGTTGAGTTCTGCAAGGACCAGTACCGCAGCGTGCTGGAGAAGCTGGCTTTCCTGGCTGGCCACGACGTGACCAACAAGGACATCCTGAAGGCCATCAAGGTCTACAACGCCAGCCGTGCCGCTCGCCGTGAGTTCGTCAAGCTGGCCAACGAGCACTGCGACGTGGTCAACCCCATTCAGCGCAGCGCCGTGCTGAAGGCAAGCTACTTCATGCTGAAGGATGAGTACACCGAGAAGCTGGTTGCTCTGAACGAAGAGCTGAAGGCTCTGCCCGCCGCCAACTGGAAGGGCACCAAGGTGGTCACCAGCGGCATCATCTGCGACAACCCGAAGCTGCTGCAGATCTTCATCGACAACAACATCGCCATCGCTGCCGACGATGTGGCTCACGAGAGCCGCAGCTTCCGCTTCGATGCTCCCGAGAACGTGGAAGACGGCCTGCTGGCTCTGGCCATGCAGTTCTCCTCCATGGACTACGACATCCTGCTGTACGACAAGAACTCCAACCAGAACCGTCGTGCTGAGGACGTTGTGGCCAAGGTCAAGGAGAGCGGCGCACAGGGTCTGGTGCTGTTCATGCAGCAGTTCTGCGACCCCGAGGAGATGGAGTATCCCTACCTGAAGAAGGCTCTGGATGCCGCCAACATTCCTCACATCAAGCTGGGCGTCGACCAGCAGATGCGCGACTTCGGTCAGGCTGCCACCGCCATCGAGGCTTTTGCCGACGTGCTGAGCGTGCAGTAAGCTGCTGCGGAACCCTTTCCGCCAGTGCTGACGAAGCAAGCTGATAAAGCTGAATAAAAAGGTGCCGTACCCGCAAGGGTACGGCACCTTTTTGTGCTTTTGGGAAGATTTAACGAAGGCTTACAGCACAAAGCAGCCCAGCCAGCCCAGCGCCCCGCCCAGCAGGGCACCGGCGGCCACGTCCTTGACAAAATGCACCCCGCCGATCACCCGAACCAGGGCAATCAGCAGCGTGATGGCGGCCAGCACCGGCCCAAGCGGGGGCACCGTGTAGAAGAACACCGCGGTGATGACGGCGGCGCTGAGCACATGGCGGCTGGGGAAGGACTCACCCTTCTTTTCCTTGTTCAGCAGCGGGGGCAGGCCCAGCACCACGGTGGGCCGAGGGCGGTTCAGGGCGGCGCGCAGAGCGGTACCGGCCACAAACACGGCGGCGGGCACCAGAACCGCCCGAAAAATGCGGGTGTCCCGATGCACGGCCAGCCACAGCAGCAGCAGGGGATAGGCGGCATAAACCAGCAGGGCCAGCAGCTTGCCGGCAGCGCGCAGGGCGGCCAGCGCCCGGGGCCGGGCGGTGAACCAGCGGTACACGGCCTGATAACGGCGGCGATTCATGGGGCAGCCCTCACGCCTTGGGGCCGAGGCCCAGTTCGTCCATGTGCTCGCGCATTCCCTCGATGCACAGTGCCATTACGTCGGTCAGCTCCATGCCCAGCATAGCGCAGCCCTTCTGGATGAGCGGCCGGTTGATTTTGGCGGCGAACTTTTTATCCTTGAACTTCTTCTTGACGCTGGAAGGCTCCAGATCGCTCAGCCCGCCGGGACGCATCCGGGCGGTGGCAGCCACCAGGCCGGTCAGCTCGTCCACCGTGAACAGGCTCTTCTCCATCTCGGTGAGCGGTTCCACATCGGTGCGAAGGCTCCAGCCGTGGGCCAGAATGGCCCGGATGCTCTCCTCGTCCACACCGGCCTGGCGCAGAGGCTCGGCCGTGTGGGCCAGATGCTCTTCCGGATACTGCTCGTAGTCGTAGTCATGCAGGTAGCCTACGGCCTCCCAATAGGCGGGGTCCTGCCCAAAATGGCGTGCCATGGCCCCCATGGCGGCCGAAACGCCGATGGCGTGCTCGAACAGATGGGCTTCGGTGGTGGTGGTGGCCAGCAGCTCCTTGGCGCGGGCCAGAGTGAGGGTAGGCATGAGAAAAACTCCTTTCAGAACAAAAAAGGGCGACCGTGAGAGCGGGGCGGACGCAGGGGGGCGGGGCGTGCGTCGCTACCGCGGCCCAGCTGCAAAGGCAAGGTGCCACCTCATCAGTCGCTTGCGCGACAGCTTCCCCTCAAGGGGAAGCCGAGGGCAGCGCAGGCAAAATACTGCAATGAAAAGCCCTGCATCCGCATCGTCAGCCGCCGCGCGCTGGCTTTATTGTAGCACAGCGCCCGGACCCGTTCAAGATTCAACCGGCCTCGGTGTACAGGACCTCCTCCAGCGGCAGGTAGGTGTAGGTGCTGCGCATATTCTCCTCGCCGTCGTAATAGGTGATGGCTTCCACCAGATTTCCGGCCTCGTCGTAGTGGTTTTCCATCCGCTGGTCGCATTCGCCGGAGGAATCGCTGCCCCAGGTACGGGTCAGATTGCCGTGGTCGTCGTACTCGTAGTTCAGGTCCACGTCGCCCCGGTCCGCAAAGTGGCTGTGGTAGTAAACCATCTGGTCGTCGCTGATCCGGTTGTGGGAGACCATCTCGGTGCCGGCGGGGTTCGTGCCCATCACGGTGGTCTCGATGTACAGGCCGTCGCCGGCCAGGGTGTTAAAATCCCGGGTGACGGTCTCAGTGAAGCCGGAGGGCTGGTTGTCGATGGTTTCCGCCAGCAGGGCGCCGGTCTCGCTGTGACGGCTGGTGATGGTCTGGGTGTAGGAGCCGTCCGGCACGGTGATGATCTCGCTGGCCTGATAGAGCTTCGGCGCGGCGGTGGGGGCCGGAGTAGGCTCAGCTGTGGCGGAAGGCGCGGCCGCGGAAGAAGAGACGGAAGAGGCCGGGGCACCGCAGGCGGTCAGCAGCAACAGGGCGGCGCAGACACCG
>ERZ773145.1787-NODE-1787-length-16570-cov-17.154708_pt1 | contig 16570 bp, 12 predicted proteins | sample MGYA00580848_ERZ773145 | MGnify/ENA primary metagenome ERZ773145 (study PRJEB29015, sample SAMEA2737858) | human gut metagenome | biome: human gut; feature: human-associated habitat; material: faeces | place: China | collected 2012 ... | reverse complement strand
GCTTTTTGTTTTCATAACGCCGCAGCATGAGAGCGTCTATGTTGTCGGCGGTGTATTCCAAACCGTTCTGGTTCAGCACCCGGGCGCGCTTGGCAAGGCACATACTCGCAAGGCCGTAGTCCTGTGTTACGACCACATCCCCCGGCTTTACCCGGTTCACCAGCGCAAAGTCTACGCTGTCTGCCCCTTTATCGAACACCAGCGTCTGCGCACCTTCCCGCTCGATTTGGTGAGAGGTGTCGCACAGGATGGTAACAGGAACGCCGAACTGTTTTGCAATCTGCAAAGTCAGATCGACCACCGGGCAGCCGTCGGCATCGATCAAAATATTCATCGGCTTTCCTCCATCGTCCACCGAAATGCCTTTGCCGTGCGCAGGTCAGCGTTTTTGAAATGCCCGCCGCTGTTCCACTCAAGAGTGCAGTCTGCGCCACGCTCTATAAGCCGGCTGTGCAGGGTGCGGATGTTATCACCTACCGCAGCCATGACAGCGTTTTTCGTATGCTCTTCCTTGTCGCCAAGGCTCAGATAAATGTGCTGTGCCTGCATCGGGTGTCGCTGTTCAAACTCCATCCAGCCCGGAAACCAAACAGAGGGCGAGGCGGCAGCGATACCATAGAACAGATCAGTCTGGGTGGATGCCCACAGCGCAAACAGCCCGGCCAGCGAGTAGCCACCCAGAATGATTTTGACGTTTTCCGGGAGATCAAACTGTTGTTTCAGTGACGGAATGACCTGCTCTGTCAGGAAGCGCAATGTCTTCCCGGCCTTGCCGCCAAACCCTTGCTTTCCCCAAACAGCAGGGGCTTCCCACGGGGAAAGTGTATCGTTCCAGCTTTCCACCGGAATAGCCGCAAACAAAAAGTGGTGCGCACTCTGTGCAATAGCGGTAACCGCACTTTCCATGCTTTGCAGCTCATGTGCACCGGTCATTTGGAGCAGTAGGTATTCTGCATGGGCTTCGCCGTAAATGCGGCAAGGTCTGTTCCCGATTTGCATTGTCTGTGCAGTCACTGCGGCGTCCTCCCGAAAAAACTTTGATAAGCCCAGTATAGCAACTGAAAAATCATTTTGCAATTCAAAAGGCGTTCATAGCCGTAGCAAGCAGTGTCTTCGTATATACAAAGACCATTTTTGCATTGCAAAATGCTTGTTGGGAAATCCCAAACCCTTGAACCGCATCCGACGGATGCAGGCTGCGCGTTTTTGCAAAACGCTTTTTTAGGACTCCGCAGGAGTGTGCAACCATCACGGAATCGTGATGATTACAGGGATTGGGATTGCATCCTAACAAGCGAATGAACACAGCAGAATTTTAATTCTGCGTGCGAATTTAGCCTTTGTGCGCACAAAGGCTCTGCTTGCCACGGTTATGGTTCTGCGAATGCGATTGAGAAACTTTTCATTCGCATTGCAAACCGGGTGGCACTTTTGTATAATTGGTTCAATGAACACACGCATAAAATCGGAGGGGCTGTCCGATTAAAAAAATCTAAAAATGCGCTATTGCAGGCCACTGGGAGGAATAGCATGAACAAGCAGCAACTCGCATCGAAAATCTGGGAATCTGCCAACAAGATGCGCTCTAAAATCGAAGCCAACGAGTACAAGGATTACATTCTGGGCTTCATGTTTTATAAATTTCTGTCGGACAAAGAAGTCAAATGGCTGAAAGAGAATGACTGGACAGACGAATATCTGCCGGATTTGACCGAAGACGATGCCGAAACGCTGGATACCGTTCGGAAGAATGTCGGCTATTTTATCGCCTATGAAAATCTGTTTTCCACATGGATCAGCAAAGGCAGCGACTTCAAGGCTGACGACGTAACGGTGGCATTGCAGGCATTCAGTCGATTGATCGACCCGCACCACAAAAAGGTGTTTGACGGTGTCTTTGCTACGCTGCAAACCGGCCTGTCCAAACTGGGTGAAAGCTCCGGTGCGCGGACAAAGGCCATTCGCGACCTGATCTATCTCATCAAAGATATTCCCATGGACGGCAAGCAGGATTATGATGTTCTCGGCTTTATCTACGAATATCTGATCAGCAACTTTGCAGCAAACGCAGGCAAGAAAGCCGGCGAGTTCTACACGCCGCACGAAGTTTCGCTGCTCATGTCTGAAATCGTGGCGTACCACCTGAAAGACCGGAAAGAGATCAAAATTTACGACCCCACCAGCGGTTCCGGCTCACTGCTGATCAACATTGGTCAGTGTGCCGCACGGTATATGGGCAATGGCAACAACATCAAATACTACGCACAGGAGTTGAAGGAAAACACCTACAACCTGACCCGCATGAACCTTGTCATGCGCGGCATTCTGCCCGACAACATTGTAACGCGCAACGGCGATACGCTGGAGGAAGATTGGCCGTACTTTGAAGAAAACGACCCGGTCAACACCTACGACCCGCTGTTTGTGGATGCGGTGGTATCAAATCCCCCATATTCGCAGGCGTGGAATCCGAACGACAAAGAGAACAACCCGCGCTTTTCGGATTACGGCCTTGCCCCCAAAGGCAAGGCAGACTACGCCTTTTTGCTGCACGACCTGTATCACATCCGCAATGACGGCATTGTGACCATCGTTCTGCCCCACGGTGTTCTATTCCGTGGCGGTGAAGAAGGTACAATTCGCAAAAATCTGATTGACCACAACAACATTGATGCAATCATCGGTCTGCCCGCCAATATTTTCTTCGGCACAGGCATTCCCACCATCATCATGGTGCTGCGGAAGAATAAAAAGGATTCGGACGTTCTGATTATTGATGCGTCTAAGGGCTTTGAGAAGGACGGCAAAAACAACAAGCTGCGTGCCTGTGACATCAAACGCATTGTGGATGCTTACAAGGAACGCCCGGAGAAAATCGAAAAGTTCGCACGCAGAGTATCCCGCGCAGAGATTATCCAGAATGATTACAACCTGAACATCCCCCGGTATGTGGATTCCTCGGAAAAGGCTGAGAGCTGGGATATCTACGCTTCCATGTTTGGCGGCATTCCCGAAGCTGAACTGCAAGACCTATCTGCATACTGGACTGCATTCCCGCACCTGAAAGCGGCTCTGTTCAGCCCGGACAACGAAGCGTATTGCCATCTGAATGTGCAAAACCTGAAAAACGCAGTTCTGAACCACCCGGATGTAGTGGCGTTCAAGACCGCTTTCCAGAATGCTTTCGGTGACTTTGATGCCTACTTGAAGTCCGCACTCATCGACGGCATGACGCAGCTGAATGCTGCCGGCGAGGAAGAACGCCTGAGCCGGGAGATCTTTGCACGGCTGGCAGGAATTCCGCTGGTTGACCGCTATGCAGCATACCAGCTTTTGGACGATGACTGGAAGAAAATCGCCATTGACCTTGAAATCATCCAGACCGAGGGTTTTGCCGCAACCAAGCAGGTAGACCCCAACATGGTGCTGAAAAAGGATGCCGAAGTACAGGACGGCTGGGTGGGTCATGTGCTGCCCTTTGAGCTGGTGCAGAGCGTTAAAATGCACGAGGAAGTGGCAGCACTGCGGGCAAAAGAAACTCGCCTTGCCGAAATTGCAGGCGAGTATGAAAGCTATCTGGACGAACTGAGCGAGGAGGACAAGGAACAGGATTTTGTCAACGATGGTGCCTTTGTTGCCGCTGAGGTCAAAAAGGCCATCAAGGTGCGGGAAGTAGAGCCTGCCACCATGAGCATTCTGAAGGATGTGGACGCGCTGTTTGCCGAGGAAAAGATCCTGAAAAAGAAGGTCAAGGACGACAGTGCGGCACTCCATCAGCGCACCAAGGGCGTGATCGAGCACCTGACCGATGAAGAAGTGCGTGACCTGCTGCACCGCAAGTGGATCTTGCCCCTGATGGAAAATCTGAACAGCCTGCCGGATGCCGTTCTGGACGATTTTGTGAAGCAGTTGGATGCCGTCTGCAAGAAATACGAAACCACCTTTGAGGACGTAGAGAGCCAGATCGCCAGCACCGAGCACGAACTGCTGGGGCTGCTGGACGATCTGCAGGGAAATGAATTTGACATGAAGGGCATTGCAGAACTCAAAAAGTTGCTGGGAGGTGAATGATTATGCAGGATAACGAGAAGAAACCTGCCCTCCGGTTCAAGGGCTTCACTGACCCTTGGGAACAGCGTAAGCTGGGTGAAATTGCAGTTTTTTCTAAAGGTGTAGGCTACTCCAAAAACGATTTATGCGAAGAAGGCACTCCGATAATCCTGTATGGTCGCCTTTACACAAAATATGAAACCTGTATTTTTGATGTAGATACCTTTGTTAAAGAAAAAGCTGGAAGCGTATATAGCAAGGGCGGAGAAGTCATTGTGCCTGCTTCTGGTGAAACGGCGGAAGATATTTCGATCGCATCTGTTGTGGTTAAGCCCGGCATTCTACTGGGCGGCGACCTAAATATAGTATCGCCGACAGCTGAATATGATTCTGCCTTTCTCGCACTAACTATTTCGAGTGGAGCAACACACAAGTATTTATCGTCTCTTGCACAGGGAAAATCTGTTGTTCATCTTCACAACGCCGATATTCAAAGTGTGTCAGCTAAATTCCCGACAAAAAGGGAACAAGAAAAGATTCATTTGCTTTTTGGAAAAATTGATACCCTTATCACCCTTCATCAGCGTAAGTATGAGAAGCTAGTGAATATCAAAAAGTCCATGCTGGACAAGATGTTCCCCAAAAATGGGGCATCTGTACCGGAAATTCGCTTCAAGGGTTTTACTGACCCTTGGGAACAGCGTAAGCTGGATGAAGCGTTTGATTTTACAGTTCCAAATAATACGCTTTCCCGTGCTGAACTAAACCAAGAAAGTGGTTCTGTTCGGAATGTCCACTATGGCGATGTCCTGATAAAATATGGCTCTGTGTTAGACGCTCAGAACGATGAACTTCCGTTTATAACCGGGAGAAGCAAAGACGATTTCAAAGGTGCACTTCTGCAAAACGGAGATATCATCATTGCTGATACTGCTGAAGATGAAACGACCGGAAAAGTCTGTGAAATCGTCAATATTCAGGATAAAGATGTTGTGGCAGGACTTCATACGATGGTGTGTCGTCCCAAAAATAAAACAGCAGAAGGCTATTTCGGCTACTACATGAATTCAAGCTCCTATCATCACCAGCTTTTACCGTTGATGCAGGGCATTAAAGTTCTATCACTTAGTAAAACCAATGTTCAAAAAACAACAGTGAAATACCCGAAAGATAAAGCAGAGCAACAAAAAATTGCAGATTGCCTTAGACGTATTGACACCCTTATCGCCCTTCATCAACGTAAGTTGGAAAAGCTGCAAAACATCAAGAAATCCTGTCTTGAAAAGATATTTGTATAAAAATAAGCAACCGGATTTATTCATAATCAAAAGATAAACGTATTGGCGATTGTTTTCTAATTGAGTTGCAATGCAATTTGTTCTGTTCGTTCAGAACATGCAAAAGTGGACGAGAAGCGAAAAGCAGAGCAATGTTAGACGCTTGGAACAGCTGCGTTTTAAGGCTATCGATGGTCAAAAAGCAAAATTTGATCCGTAAATGCGAAAATGAGAGTGGATTTTTCAACGACTATTCGGCAGATGACGGAAAATGACAGCTGAAAGTGTGCGTTTCCTCCTACTTGGGAACAGCGTAAGCTGGAAGAATATCTCGAAGTTTCAGGTCAAAAGAACTTTGAAGGAATATATACCAAAGAAGATGTCTTGTCCGTTTCGGGCGATTTTGGAATTGTGAATCAGATTGAATTTCAGGGACGTTCATTTGCAGGAGCATCCGTTGCCAATTATGGTGTGGTTGAAACCGGCGATATTGTTTACACTAAATCACCCCTGAAATCTAATCCTTATGGCATCATTAAAGCTAATAAAGGAAAAAATGGCATCGTGTCAACGTTATATGCCGTTTACAAGCCAAAACAAAGTGCCAATCCAGAATTTGTCCAGATTTATTTTGAGCAGGATGCCAGAATGAATAATTATATGCACCCACTCGTCAACAAAGGTGCAAAAAACGACATGAAGGTATCCGCAGAAAATGCGCTCAAGGGACAAATCGTTTTTCCTGACATCAAGGAGCAAAGAACAATCTCTGAGTTTTTCCGCAATCTTGACACCCTTATCACCCTTCATCAGCGTAAGCTGGAAAAGCTTGTACAAATTAGAAAAGCCTTCGCAGAGAGGTGCTTTTTGCAAAGACGAAAGGAGTTCGTTATGGCGTTTACAAAAGAAGCCGATTTTGAAGAAGCTGTGGTAAAGCTCCTGATCGAACGCGGCTGGAAAGATGGTGTGCTGAAAAACTACACCGAACAGCAACTGATCCAGAACTGGGCGAACATCCTTTTTGAGAACAACCGCGGCATTGACCGACTGAACGATTATCCGCTAACGGATGGCGAGATGCAGCAGATCATGGAACAGGTCACGAACGCGAAAACGCCGATGAAGCTGAATAAATTTATCAACGGCAAAAGTGTGCTTATCAAGCGTGACAATCCTGACGATAAGCTGAATTTCGGCAAAGAAGTGTCCCTGAAAATCTATGACCGTCTGGAAATTGCAGCCGGACTCAGCCGCTACCAGATCGCAGAGCAGCCAAAGTTCCCCACTAAGTCCAAAATTTTGAATGACCGCCGCGGCGATTTGATGCTGCTCATCAATGGTATGCCGGTCATTCACATGGAACTGAAAAAGAGCGGTGTTTCCATCATAAAGGCTTGCAACCAGATTGAAAAATATGCCGCAGAGGGCATTTTTACGGGACTGTTCTCGCTGGTGCAGATTTTTGTGGCCATGAACCCGGAAGAAACGGTCTACTTTGCCAATCCCGGCCCGGAAGGACAATTCAACCCCAGCTACTATTTCCATTGGGCGGACTTCTACAACGAGCCGATGAACGACTGGAAAGACGTTACAACGGCACTTTTGTCTATCCCGATGGCGCATATGTTGGTGGGCTTTTATACCGTTGCCGATGGTTCCGATGGCATTTTGAAGGTGATGCGTAGCTATCAGTACTACGCTGCCAGCAAAATTTCGGATGCCGTGTCCAAGGCGAAATGGGAGAATGACCAGCAGCGCGGCGGCTACATCTGGCACACTACAGGTTCCGGCAAGACCATGACTTCTTTCAAGTCCGCTCAACTGATTGCCTCTTCCAAGGATGCGGACAAAGTGATCTTTCTGATGGACCGAATCGAGTTGGGTACCCAGAGCCTGAAAGAATACCGCAACTTTGCAGAGGAAAACGAGGAGGTGCAGGCTACCGAGAACACGGATGTTCTTGTGGACAAGCTGAAAAGCACTTCGCCGTCCGATACGCTCATCGTGACTTCCATCCAGAAGATGAGCAACATCAAGGATGATGCACAAAACAAGCTGAACCCCAACGACATTGTGCTGATCAACGCAAAGCGGTTGGTTTTTATCGTGGACGAGTGCCACCGTTCCACCTTTGGCGATATGATGCAGACCATCAAGCATACATTCCCGAAAGCACTGTTCTTTGGTTTTACCGGTACGCCGATCCAAGGCGAAAACCAGAAGAAAATGAGCACCACCGCCACCGTTTTCGGCAACGAACTGCATCGGTACAGCATTGCAGACGGCATCCGGGATCACAACGTGCTGGGCTTTGACCCTTACAAGGTGCTGACCTTCAAGGACAGCGACTTGCGGAAAGCGGTTGCACTGGAAAAAGCTAAGGCCGCTTCTGTGGGTGAGGCTCTGGCAGACCCGCAGAAGAGCAAGGTTTTCTATAAGTATCTGAATCTGCCGATGGCAAGCGGAAAAGATACGCTCGGTGAGGAGATAAAGGGCATCGAAGATTATATTCCCAACACCCAGTATGAGGGCGAAGAACACCAGAAAGCCGTGGTGGAGGACATTTGCGAGAACTGGCAGACCCAGAGCCGCAACAGCAAATTTCATGCCATTTTTGCAACCTCCAGCATCCCGGAAGCCATCCAATATTACAAGAGGTTCAGAGAAGCCGCACCATGGCTGAAAGTCACCGCACTATTTGACCCCAACATTGATAACAACGGCAAAGGCATCACCAAAGAAGAAGGGCTGAAAGAGATCGTAGAAGACTATAACGCCCGCTATGGACAGGACTTCAGCATTCCGACCTTTGCCAAGATGAAAAAGGACATTGCGGCACGTCTGGCGCACAAATCACCCTACCAGCGCATCGAGCGTACCCCGGAAAAACAGCTTGATCTGCTGATCGTGGTGGATCAGATGCTGACAGGCTTTGACTCCAAGTGGATCAACACCCTGTATCTGGATAAAATGCTGCAATACGAAAATCTGATTCAGGCGTTCTCCCGCACCAACCGACTGTTTGGCGATGACAAACAGTTTGGCACCATCAAGTATTACCGCCGTCCGCACACGATGGAGAAAAACATCGCAGATGCGGTAAAAGAGTATTCCGGCGATAAACCGTTTGGCCTGTTTGTAGATAAACTGGACAAGAACGTGGAAAAACTGAATGCCATCTATGCGGAGATCAAAGATCTGTTTGTGTCGGCGGGCATTGAAGAGTTTTCGCAGATCCCTGCGGATATGGCAGAGCGCAAAAAGTTTGCCGACCTGTTCCAGTCCTTCAACGAAAATCTGGAAGCAGCCAAGGTGCAGGGCTTCGAGTGGGATAAGCCCATTGTGATCATCAACGAGGATGCAGATGAGAAAACGGAACTTCATGCGGACTTTGACGAGAGAACGTTCAAAGTGCTGGCACTCCGCTATAAAGAGCTGTTCACGCCGAATCCGGATGGCAGTGAAAATGACCCGGACGATGACGTTCCCTATGCGGTGAACAGCTATCTGACCACCATTGATACTGCTGACATCGACACGGATTACATGAACTCCCGCTTTGAAAAGTACCTGAAAATTTTCTATCAGGAGGGTGCAGAAGCAGAAGCCATCCATCAGGCCGAAACGGAGCTGCACAAGACCTTTGCCACCCTCTCGCAGGAAGAACAGAAATATGCGAATATTTTCCTGCACGACATTCAAAGCGGCGCAGTGGTTCCGCAGCCGGGAAAGACCTTGCGGGAGTACATTGCCGAGTACATCGCCCAAAAGCAGAACGACCAGATCCACAAAGTAGCTGAAGTTTTCGGCTTGGACGAAAAGAAGCTGCGGGCATTCATGCGTGCAAACATTACCGAAGCCAACATCAACGAGTTCGGACGTTTTGATGACTTGAAAGCCACTGTGGACAAGGCAAAAGCAAAGGCATATTTTGAGGCAATTGAGGGGACAAAACTCATTCCTCCCAAAGTGCCTGTCAAGTATGATAAACTCTTGCGAGAGTTCATCGTAAGTGGCGGATTTGACCTAAAAATGCCGAAAGAATCATAAAATGGGTGCAAAATCACCCTGCTGACCAAGAGCCGAGGCGCGTCCTCGGCTCTTTTTTCGCGCCAAAATCCCAAAACACACCTACTTGGGAACAGCGTAAGGTAGGAGACCATCTTATTCCAAGTAAGCTTCCGGGACATACAGGAGTTGATGCTAGAAAACTAACAGTAAAACTCTGGGGAAAAGGCGTTGTCGAGAAAACAGATTCGTACGGTGGGAGTGAACACACACAATACTATGTTCGTCATGCAGGCCAGTTTATGTATGGTAAATTGGATTTTCTCCATGCAGCATTTGGAATTGTTCCAGCAGAACTGGACAATTACGAATCTACGCTTGATTCACCCGCATTCGATTTGAGCGAAATCAATGGAAAGTTCTTGGTTAGCAGAGTTTGTAAGGAGGACTTCTACCTCAAATACGGAACGATAGCAAACGGCAGTAGAAAAGCAAAGCGTATTCATGAAGATACGTTTATGGATATGCCGATACTTGTACCTGAACTCGAGGAACAAGAAAGAGTGGCAGCTTTATTAGAAGCATTAGATACCCTTATCACCCTTCATCAGCGTGAGCATATAAAACCGATTTTGGAGGTAAAACGTGTTAAACGAAATGAATGAAAACAACCTGTTCTGCGATTATTATGAGCAGTGGGTTGCTGTATACAAAGAGGGTGCAGTTCGCCCGGTTACATTGGATAAGTACAAAATGACCCTTTCTTGGGTAAAAAAACTCGCTCCTACTTTGAAACTCTGTGAGGTTTCCAGAGTGACCTATCAGCAGCTTTTGAACGATTATGCCGTAGGCCACGAGCGTCAGACCACGATGGACTTCCACCATCAACTGAAAGGCGCCATCATGGATGCTGTGGATGATGGACTGATCGTGAAAGACCCAACCCGAAAAGCAATCATCAAAGGCAAGCCCCCGGTGCCTAAAAAGGTGAAATACCTGAACCAGTTTGAACTGCATCTTTTGTTGAGCGACTTGGATCTACAGGGAAAACTCAACTGGGACTGGATGATTTTGCTGATTGCCAAAACCGGCATCCGCTTTTCCGAAGCATTGGCGATCACTCCTGCGGATTTTGATTTTGCCCATCAGATGCTGTCCATCAACAAAACGTGGGATTATAAAGGAAACGGCGGATTTCTGCCAACAAAAAATAAATCGTCTGTCCGTAAAATTCAAATTGACTGGCAGACGGTGATTCAGTTCGCAGCACTGGTAAAAGACGTTCCTGAAGATAAGCCGATTTTCGTGTTCAAGGAACACGCCTACAATTCCACTGTTAACGATGTTCTGGAACGGCACTGCGACCGGGCCAAGATCCCGGTCATCTCGGTACATGGTCTGCGGCATACCCACGCTTCGGTGCTTTTGTTTGCAGGGGTATCCATTGCAAGCGTAGCAAGGAGGCTGGGGCATTCCAGCATGACAACCACGCAGAAAACCTACCTGCATATCATTCAGGAACTTGAAAATCAGGACATCGACCTTGTAATGCGGTCACTCTCTGGATTAAGCTGATAAAATAATCAACCATCGCTCGCGCTGGTGAAGGATGATAAGAGAAAAGCCAAACCTCAAGCTGTACAGGATGTACGGTGAGGTTTGGCTTTTGATGCATTTAAAAGATAAATGTCGATAATCCTGTGGCTGATAGTTAATTGACGAGTCAGGTGCGGCGCAATCCGCCTTTACGCTTTAGACCAAAGCCATGAAGGTAAATTTCGGGCATATTAATACGTTTGTCTGTACTTTGCGTAATAATGCCCAAGGAAAGCAAAAGATTTAACAGGTTATCCACACTTTCCACAGGCAAATCTTTGGGAGCATTTTTCAAAAAAATTGCTAGACGTTCCTTAAATTCATCTTCTGGCATTAACAGCGTTCCACCGGATAAAACATTCTTTAGACGAGCAATCCAAGGAAAGTCCTCTCCAAGTTCTGTTACTCGATATGCAGACACTTCCTGCACGGCACCTTGAATTGCAGAAGGATTTAAAAGTGCTGTATCAGAAAGCTGTAATAGCATTTTTTCACCGATTGGACTTAACATTGTTTGCGCAGCGCAAGAATAACATTTTAAGAAGGAACGCGGGGAAAGGTCGCCATTCGCATCTTGTAAGTGGTTAGGAACCCATAGATAACTGTCGCCTTTTTTGGGAGAGGTTCCCATATAGGGACCGATTAATTGTTGAATGAATTTTCGAACTATATCTTTGTCTTCAACCGGGAAATATCCGGTGTTCGTTCGCTTTTCCAAAAGTCCCGGAATTTTATCCATATATTCAAGCATTTGAGGTGCTGCTTCATCCTGCGTATTAGCGAGTCTACGAATTAGTAAGCGGTAAAGGGTAAGAGTATCCCAACTCAGATCAATTCGCCGACTAGAAACTTTTGAAGCATCTGGAAAATGAATACTCTCGGAATTTAGTAAATCGGTTCGGATAAAAATTTTACATTTAAGTCTACGGCGGCGATTGGATACGGAAAACCAGTAACTAACAAGTGATTGGATATAAACATATAATATTTTGAGATTTGTGCTAATACGATCAATCTGATCATATGCAATAAAAATCCAGTTATCTCTGTCTAGCAGAATTTTGTCCACTTCATCCAGAAAACTTTCCCATGGCTCTGGATTACTTAAATAAATCGGAAGCCACTTGCGAGGAAACTTTAGGATATCATCTTGCTGAATCAAAATATACACATCGGAATCAAAATGGATTTTGGCAGCAGTCTGGATGGTTTCGTCCTCTTTGAAGTAGGCTAGAATTTCTAGGACGGTTGCCCCTACCCAGAACGCCGAAATCTCTGCATCGGTTCCAAGACCATCCAGAACAGTAGGACTAGGTAACGTTGGTGTATCAACAGAATAACCAATTAGGATTTTAGTATTCTGATAATTCGGTCTGTTGAAGGGGGTGCTGTCACCAATCACATGACGAAATCCATTTTCACCGACTAGCGTCTTGAAAACGCGAGTTTTACCCGCACCACGTCCACCGACAACTATGATTTTGGATGGATCTTGCAGTTCCCTATACTGCTTTACTTGCAGAAAACTGCGGATATCTTCTTCCTCATATTCAGTTGTATCGTTTAGCTGACTGAAAATTTTAAGAAGTTCTCTCTTGTCCATGGTCTGAAACACCTCCCTCTTCACCCGGACGATTGCCAAACCATCCTATTAATCTCTGTGCGATTGCTTTATAGGGCGGTTCTGCAAGTTTTGCTTGAAGAATTTCTGCCCTATTCGTATCGTATAAAGGAATATCGCCAGCGAGTAAGGATGAATAAGGAACATAAATTGGCGAATGGGCTTCGTTTTCTGCATAAAGTGAAGGTTGCTCTTCAACGCTGGAGTAATAACAATCTGTAAAAATTGTATAAGAATGACTCAAAAAACTCTCTTTTTCTTCAGCTGATACAATTTCATCCTTACCACAACCACTATCGACAAGCATTATAGCTGGTTTGTCAGCCTGACTTTCGGAAATTGTATGAACGGCTTGACGAATGCCATACCACGATTGAAAACTATCTTTTCCAAAAAGAACCACACCATGTGGAATTTGAGCCGTGACAACACCCGCCATATCATGAAAACCCGCACGAGAATCAATCAGAATATAGTCTACTCCACCATTTCTTTCCAAGACAGAACGGCAGTCTATCAATAATTGATCCAGATTTTTTTTCAAGCGGCCTTCAATAAGTTCTTGACTGTCGATTCGCGCTAGTTTTGGTAAAAAAGCGTCGTCCAGTTTCCCACTGCATACAAGATATAAATTACCCGCTCCCTCAGGACAGTAGTTGGGGCTTGTCAATGAAACGATGTACTTAGTCATATCTGGAGACACAGATGAATCAATGTGTTTCTCCAACAAATAGTCCACCGTACCCTTTTCGATTGCTCCGATTGGATCATCTTCTGCGAAAAAGAATGTAGATAACCCAGGTGCCTCAAGATCAGTATCAATCATTAGTACATTTTTACCTTGGCGAATTAACTCCAATGCTGTTGCAACCAACGCAGTTGTCCGTCCCATGCCACCTTTATAAGAATAGAATGTGACAACACCAGGTGCTGGTGCTTCAGGAAGTTGAGTATCATTATAGTCCCATACAGGATTTTCATGTTGGCCTTGGTTGATCCAAGCCTTTTTTGCAATTCCACGATCGATAGTAAACCAATGCAACGGTGTTGCATTAGCGGCATCAGCAATGCGCAGCGAACAAATCAAGACAAATAAATCTTTTAGCCATTCTTCAGCTTCAGTCTTGATATAGATTTGTCCACTGAAGAGAGGATCTAATGAAGTTGCTAATATACTACGGAGGTCGATTGTTAAAGTGTCAACATCTGCTTTGGTTAAGGTTTGTCCAGAAGTAGGCTCCAAATAAAGAGAGATTTGCCCTTTAACATCTCTTACAATAGTAATGGCTTGAAATTTTGAAATATTTGTCCAAGAAGAAACAACTCGTTTTGTATCGTGAAAAGCGGTATCAAAAGTGGTCATGTAAACTTCTCCTTATACCTGAATAAGGCCGTCGATAATCATACACATAAGAATGCGCTCCATTTCTTGCGAAAATGACTTGCAATTCTCAAGGTCTTCCTCGGAAATCAAAAAATTCTTTTGATAACGGCGACTAGGATGCTGGTCGTATAGTACGGCAGGAAGTGTCAGATTAGAAAGTGCTGAAGCGAGCCGACAATTCAAAGATGCTTGTGCTTTTAAATAATCCTGAACCTTTTTCCAAGAATCATCAATTCCATGTCCTACCAATCTAGAAGCATCAGCAATGTCTTCCATAGATTTCCCTGTACTCCAACAGAGGAGTGCTTTTTGGGCGCATTCAACAGAAAATGCATAGTGACATAGTGCATTTTCTCTGCAGGAGGCACTTTGAAGAACAACCGCATCATGGTAGTGTCGCAAAGCTGCTGCAGGATGGTTATCTGAAGAAGAACCTGAATTAGGCATTTCGGATGCTCCTTTCAAAATCAGGCTTTTACAATGGTTGTATTCAAGAGTAGCGATACAGGCAACACGGCTTATATACTTAATTATATCATGTTTGGGCAGATAAACAAGAAGAATTATACTTAATGTGAAAAACGAAAAGTTCAAATGACCTTTTCAATTTGGAATCAAAATGTTAAATTGTTCCCAAAATTTAACAATAAACATTGAAAATTCCAAACGATGAATTAAATTAAAACCCTAAAGTATAAATTTTGATTTAGTTTATTTTTAGCCTGAGGAGCCAATGAATGGAATCGCACCGTAGCGGCCTTGTAAATAGCCCTTGGAGATGTTCTCACCTTTCCGGGGAGAAAACTCGGTCAGGGCATAAATATCGGTCTGCATGGTCTTTTCGTTCTTCTCTGCAAACCAGATCTGATCCCGGCGCAGCAGGGTCAGGTCGAGAAGGCCAGTATCATGGGTGGTAAAGATAAGCTGGGCGTGGTTCGTATTGATGGCAGCATCCTGTACCATCTCGATCAGATGTCGGGTCAGAAGCGGGTGCATACTGGATTCGATCTCGTCCACGACCAGCACAGCCCCGGATTCCAGAGCGGTCAGCCACATCCCGATGCGGGAGAAGAACCGCTGTGTGCCGACCGATTCCAGCCCCAGAGGAAGCCAGAATCCCTTGGGAGCACCGTCCCCGGAATCCAGCGTGTGCAGGGCAGAGATGATCGGTTCGTCCTTGGAGCCGGTAATGCGGATGTCCTTGATGCCGAGGTCTGCATACAGCATTTCATGCAGGATACGGCTCTTTTCGGAGCCGCCCTGCCGGATAGCAGACAAGGTGGCATCCAGCCGCATTTCGGTTCCCATGAAACCGGTCAGCTTTTCAAAGAACCACAGATAGGCCTTTTCGGTCTGGGGGCAGTTCCATTCGTTGGAGCTGGACAGGTAAAGTCGATTTTCTGCGGTGCGTCCGGCAAGGGTAAACTGCTCCTGAATATTCTCGCGGAACTGATAACCATTGCCTTCTCTGAAAAAAATCAGAGCCTCCCGACCATTGGGCCAGTGATAGAGATATTCGGTCAGGATTTTGGCTTTATCGAAAGAGAATCCGTAGGCATACTTAATGCCGTTGTAGAAGTAGATGACCTCAAAACTGGTGGGCTGCGGAGGCTGTTCTGTAAAGGCAAACGGTTCCTGCGGCAGAGCTTCGCCTTTGAGCAGCTTGGCATACCGTCCGCAGACCATCTCACGCATGAGCAGGAGTGCATGGAGGACGTTGCTCTTTCCGGCCGCATTTGCGCCGTACAGCGCAAGGACAGGCACGAGCTGTTTTTTGTCGTCCGGTGAAATCAGACAGTCAGACAGACTTTTATCCGTAGATGCTTTCAAGCTGATAATAGCCGTGTCCTTGATGGAGCGGTGGTTGGTGACTGAAAATTGAAGCAGCATCGCGATTCCTCCCAGATGATTTTCTGAATCCAGTGTACTCTATTCTGGGCAGAAAGTCAAATTTTGATTTTGAAATTTGCAAATATTCCGCAAAAATCAAGAATAAAATCCAAAATGACGGCTTTTGATATCGTTCGGATGCTATCAGGAATCATTCTGCATACACGACTTCCCTCACCACCACTTCTTCTGCCTGCGCTTTCAGCTCGTTCATGTGCGCCACCCAGAGAAGTTGTGCGTACTCTTTGTCTGGCGCAGGGTAGTTGTCTAACAGAGTGGTCATCGTGCGTTCCAGCCACGCGCAGGCCGTTTTCTGGGCATCCTGCAAATGCGGCCAGAGCGTACCGTTCAGCAGCATCTGGTGATACAGCACCGGCCGCTGGGTCTTGAGGTAAGTCCGGCGCATCCGGGCATACTTGCCCAGAGGTTCGTGGTTGTCAGTCTGCGGCAGGGTGAGCAGAGGCAGTTGATAGTCCCCGACCTGTGCATAGTGGATCTCGGAGCGGACAGTCGTTTCGTTTTTCATGGTGAATCTCCTTCTTGCTTGGTTTTCAACGTCTTTCACGGCAATGGTGGAAAACAGCGGTCACATCTTCCGGCTCTGCGCTGTCAGCCAGTTTCCCTGCGCCTGATAGTAGTGCTCCATAGTGGTGGGCGCGTTCAGGATGGTGGTACGCAGGTAGGCCATAATGTTCTTGATGGGCTGGGTGGTGTTGGACATCACATCGAAGATGTACTCAACGT
>ERZ773145.1763-NODE-1763-length-16709-cov-17.152516_pt1 | contig 16709 bp, 16 predicted proteins | sample MGYA00580848_ERZ773145 | MGnify/ENA primary metagenome ERZ773145 (study PRJEB29015, sample SAMEA2737858) | human gut metagenome | biome: human gut; feature: human-associated habitat; material: faeces | place: China | collected 2012 ... | reverse complement strand
TCCGCTTCAACGAGGACGAGCGCTGGACCTGCCGCCTGCAAAAGGCGCTGGGCGACGAATATCTGGTGACCGAGGAGGGCCTTTCCGGCCGCACCACCGTGTTCGTGGACCCCATCCACGAGTCCATGGACGCCCTGAGCGTGATCTATTCCCTGCTCAAGAGCCATGAGGTCATTGACCTGCTCATCATCATGCTGGGCACCAACGACGTGAAAGAGCGCTTTGGTGCCAACGCCGCCTGCATTGCAGCCGGTATGGAGCGCCTGATCCTCAAGGCCAAGAGCGTGGACTGCTGGGGCACCAAACAGCCCAACATTCTGGTGGTGGCACCGCCGCCCATCGGGGCCGGGTTCCATGACGCGGTCATGGGCGACGGCTGTGTGGAGAAATCCGCTGGTGTGGCCGAGCAGTTCCGCATCATCTGCGCGCGCCAGAACGTGCACTTCCTGGATGCAAAGGACTGCGCGTTCAACCAGGTGGATTTCATGCACCTGACCTGCAAAGGTCATGCTCAGCTGGCTGAGATGCTGGCAAAAGAAGTTCCTGCATTGCTCTGATTTTCTCATTTCCGGCCCCCTCCGCTGTGAGGGGGCTTTTTTCTGCAGCTTGTATTGCGCGGATAAATGGGCTATACTCTTTGCAGATTTTTACACTTGAAAGGACACTGCCATGACCGACTATCTCCGCACGCCGGACACCCCGGCAGACACCTTGCGGGACACCCTGCTGGGTGCCCTTGTGGGCCTTGCGCGCTCCACTTCCAGCGAACCCAAGACCGAGAACACCGACGCCGTGCTCAACGCCGGGCTGCGTCTGGCAGCACAGCCGGATGCCCTGGCCGAAACGCTGCAGCGCATGCTGGACATCACCCGTGCCGAAAAGCACGCGGTGGCCCCCAACTGTGCCACCTGCGCCATGCCCTGCGGCAACACAAAGGACTATGACCTTACCCGGCTGCGCAGTGCAGCGCCCGCTGTCCGGCAGCGCAAGCTGCGGCTGCTGCAGGCCGTGTTCTGCCTGGCTGCACAGCACCCGGATGCCGACGTGCAGCTGGCCATTTATCGGGGCCTGTTCGCCTTTTCCGAGGACTGGGACGAAGAACTTCTGGACCCGGTGATCGCACAGACCGAAAAGCTTTGCCGCCGGTAAAATCTGCACGCCGCACACGCCGCATTTACCCGATTTGTTTCTCACCGAAGTACAAAACCGTCTCCGGTCGGAAATCCCTGATTTCTGCCGGGAAACCGGAATTTCCGGTCCCCGGACGGCTGCCGGAACGTTTCTTTGCATTGCAGATCCTGTTTCCTGCCGGTTTTGCGAGATTTTTTTGGAAAAAGGCTTTACAAACGAACCGCAAAAAATTATTATATAAGTAATTTGTTTAAGTCGGAACTGCACGGCGGACCTTCACGCACCGCTGTGCTCAGAATCCAGAAAGAAGGTTTTATTATGGCTGAGAAAAAGACTCCTGCAGTTTCCCCCGCAACGGAATCTGCTGCGGACCCCAAGACCCGCAAAACTGCCGCAAAGGCACCTGCCCGCCGCGGCCGTCCGCCGCTGGCTCCGGAGCTGTATGTGGAACTGAACGGCAAACAGTACAACATTACCGATGTCATCGACCGTGCCAAGGCCGACTACCGCGCCACCCACAAGGTGGGCGTGCAGTCCTGCAAGGTATACGTCAAGCCGGAAGAGGGCACTGCCTACTACGTCATCAACAAGGTCTCCGGCAAACTGGACCTGTAATTTTTCTGCGTTCCGGGTGCCGCGCACCGCACGACGGAGCACAAACAAAACACGCAAAAAACGCTTCTGCAGAACTCCTGCGGAAGCGTTTTGTTTTTTGCCTGGATGCCCTGTTATTTCTTTGCGCTGCCCCAGAGGAATTTCCGCTTTTGCAGCGGGTCCGGATCCGGGATCTCAAACACATAGCGCTCCGTGGCATTGATCACCGTAGTGTTTCCGCGGGTGCACACCCGGGGCAGCTTTGCGTCATAGTTCAGGTGCACATGCCCGTGCACGAACCAGGCAGGCTGGTATTCGTCCAGCAACTCATTGAAGCACACAAAGCCCTTGTGGGCGCGGTCGGTGCCGTCGTTCAGGCCGCTGGCCGGGGCATGCGTGAGCAGGATGTCGATGCCGCCCACCTTGTGCGCCTGCAGCCAGAGTTTGCGTGCCCGGCGGCGCATGGCCGCCTCGGTGTACTGGTAGGTATCTTCCTGATTGTAGCGGAAACACCCGCCCAGCCCCATGATGCGCAGCCCGTTCCACACGAACACCTGATCATCCACACAGATGCAGCCGCCCGGCTCATCGCCCCGGTAGCTTCCGTCGTGGTTGCCGTGGACATACAAAATGGGCACGGTCGTGAAATTGGTCAGATACTCCAGATACTTCTTTGGCAGGTCCCCGCAAGAAAGGATCAGGTCGATCCCCTGCAGATGTTCCCGGGTGCCGTAGTCCCACAAGGCTTTGGAGGGCACATCCGAAATCGCAAGTATTTTCACGTCTGGTTTGCTCCGTTTTTTGTACCGGTCGTCCGGTCCTTACTCCAGCTTCTTCAGGTTCGCCAGGCCGTTGATGGCCACCAGCGTCCGGGTCTTGACGTCCAGATCGTCGTAATGCGGCAGTGCACCGTCCACGCACTCGTCCAGCCAGTCCATCTCCATGAGCTCCTTGGGCGAATAGATCAGCTTTTCCGGTGCATGCAGCACATGGCCTGCAGCGTACAGCTCGCCATGGAAGATGCGCAGTTCATCCTCGCTCAGCAGCTTTTCCATCAGGTCCAGCAGCTGCAGAGTGCCTGCCGGCAGGTCGGCGCTGTAGTTAATCTCTTCGGCACCGCTGCGCATGCCCCACCAGTAATTCACCGCCCGGGCACCGCTGCCGTCGTTGTTCCAGGTGCCGTCAAAAATGGAGCGGATGATCTCAATATAGAAGGTTTCCCATTTCCACACCGGCAGGCCCAGCGGCTCCAGCGTGCCGTCCGGCCGACGGCGGCACAGACCGTAATCCCGGTAGGTACCTTCCGGCTCCTTCCTGCTGTGGGCATAGAAAATGTCCACGTCCGGGCAGTCCAAGAAATCCAGCGGGTGGGCCGGGTCGGGCAGGCAGGCCCAGCGCAGCAGCACCCGCGCGCAGGGGCGCACCGTCTTGAGGCCCAGTGCGAAGGCGTTGACTGCCGCCGGGATGCCGTACACCGGGTTGGCCGCCACATAGCCCACCCGATCGGTGCGGGTAAGCGCACCGGCCAGCAGGCCCAGCAGGTAGGTCACCTCATAGGTGCGGGGGTAGTAGGTGCGCACCAGCGGATGCGGCGCGTTCAGCGAGCAGTTCAGGATGCGGGTCTTGGGGTGCTGGGCCGCCACCTTCAGGCAGGCCGTGTGCATCCGGGCACTGGTGGTGAAGATCACATCCGCGTTGTCGTGGGCTACATCCTCCAGGATCTGTTCCGCGTCCACCTCCGGGTTCACATTCTCCCGGCAGGTAACAGACAGCCGGTCCGGAAATTCCTTTTCCAGCGCCGCACGGCCCTTGTCGTGGTTGCGCACCCAGGCGCTGTTCTCGGCATTGTGCTCATGCAGGAACACCACCTTGAGCTCACTGGGCCGGGAGCTGAAAATGTTCAGCTTGGCCAGCAGCGGCTCGCCGGTGCTCTGGGTCGGCTCCAGTGAAAGATGCACGGCCTGCGGCTCGGTGAGCACCCGCACCTCGTTCCACAGCTTTTCCATGTTTGCCTTCATCTGTGCCGGGGTGGAGTCGCAGGCGTCCGAGTAGCGGTAAACGCTCAGATACACCAGCATGGCATCCCCGGCGGTGATGTTGAGCCGGTCGCCGCCCAGCTGCTGGAACTGCTGGCAGAACATGGTGTAAAAGGCCGCAAAGTTCATCCGGTCATCGTCCGTCCAGCTCTCGCCCGACGCCTTGCACACCAGCGTCTGCAGCTTGGCATAGCTGCCCGGTTTGCTGAAGTGCACATCGTTGACTTTGGACAGCCGGTAGAAGTCCAGGAACTCGTAATAGATGCGGTTTTCCAGGCTGTCGTTGCGCTCCGGGATCAGCCGGGTGACCGTGCCCGCGATCTTGACCGCGCCGTAATACTTGAGCACCGAGACCCGCTTGTTGCCCTCCTGCACATAGAACCGGTTCATGAACTCAAAGGCAATGATGGGCGTGTGGATGCCCTCTTCCAGGTGGGCCTCGCAGAGGTTGGACCACTTGGCGGCAAACTCGGTGTCCGCCTCCAGCAGAGGCATGAAGTTGGGTGCAAAGGCTGTGTGCCGTCCGCTGGTCTTGGTGCCCACGATGCTCTCGGCCGGGATCTCCACCAGACCCAGCGGCTCCTGTGATACGATGTTCACATTGACCAGAATATCGTCCAGCACCGCAAGATAGGGCGACTGGCCGCGTGCCACGCAGGCACGATAGGCGCGCTGTCCGGACTTCAGCGCGTTTTTGTAATCTTCCAGCATAACCTGCTCCTTTCGTCTCCGGTGGGTCGCTGTGCAGCTGCGCTGCACTGTTCAGCTCAGTATACCATGAAAATCAGTTTTATGGGAGACTTTGTCGCACAAAAGTGTTGATTTCTCCCCGCATTTCGGGTACGATAAAAGAAATTGATCGAAGGATAGGAGCACACCCATGCACACCGACGCACTTCCCCTGCTGAAAGCCGACGAATACCCCGGCGGTCTGTGGTATTACGAGCCCCATACATACCAGCCTTATCGCTATGTGCTGGGCCGGGTGGGCCGGCACCCGCTGGTGTGCATCGGCATCAACCCCAGCACCGCTCAGCCCGGTGCGCTGGACCCCACCCTGAAAAGTGTGGAGCGTCTGGCCAACGCCAACGATTTTGACAGCTGGATCATGTTCAACGTGTACCCTCAGCGTGCCACCGACCCCAACGACATGGACCGTGTGCCGGACCGCGCCCTGTGCGACGAGAACCTGCGCTGGCTGCAGGCCGTGCTGGCCCAGACCGAACCCACCATGTGGGCCGCCTGGGGCACCCTGATCGAAAAGCGGGATTACCTGCCCGGCCTCATGCGGGAGATGGTGGCCCTGACCCGGGAAAAGAACATTCCCTGGGTGACCTTTGGCAAGCGCAGCAAAAAAGGCCACCCGCACCACCCGCTGTACCTGCGCAAGGATTCCACACCGGAGCTCTTCGATGTGGAAAACTATCTGGACACCTGTTTCTGATCTCATTCTGACCCGATGCGGAGGGACCTTTTTTGACCGCAGAACACTATCATGCCCTGTACCGGTGGTTTGACGCGCACCCGGCCGCCCGGCGCTTCGTGGTCGCGCTGGACCGCTGGCTCCCACTGGTGCCGTTTGTCTGCTACCCGGTGCTGCTGTGCCTGCTCAATGTCCGGCTGGTGCAGCTGTTCCTGACCCGGCAAAGCGCCGCTCCTGATTTGATGTCGGAGATCGCCCGTTCCATTCTGGTGCCGGGCATCACCTTCTGGGTGGGCACCGCGCTCCGTGCCCGGCTCGACCGCCCCCGCCCCTACGACCAGCCGGGTTTTACCCCGCTGGTCCAGAAGGACACCCACGGCCGGTCCTTCCCGTCCCGGCATGCGCTCAGCGCCGCTGTGCTGGCCATGGTGTGGCTGTATTTTTACCCGGCTGTCGGCTGGTGCATGATCGTCATCGCCCTGCTCATTGCCGTGGTGCGGGTGCTCACCGGCGTGCACCATATCCGGGATGTGGCCGCCGGGCTTGCCCTCGGGTTTGCCTGCGGCTTTGTCGGTATGTGGCTGCTGTAACTGCGCCACATAAAAATCCGAAACTTTTTTCAAATTGTTCTTGACAGACCGGGTTCCGTATGGTATTATACTTCTCGCAGCGTGTGCCGACACACGACTGCCGCCATAAAGGAACCCAATGGGATAACAACGTGCGCCCGTAGCTCAGGTGGATAGAGCAACTGCCTTCTAAGCAGTGGGCCGGGGGTTCGAGTCCCTTCGGGCGCATCTATGTGGTGCCCATAGCGTAGTCGGTTAACGCGCCAGATTGTGGATCTGGAGACCGTGGGTTCGAGTCCCACTGGGCACCCCACCAAAAATCCGCTGTTGCTTTGCAACGGCGGATTTTTTCTTTGGTGGGGTGCCCAGTGGGACTCGAAAAGCACGGCACTGCCGCAGGCAGGGCAACAAACAGCCCAGTGGGCTGTTTGTTAGTGCGCGGGTCCCAACCATTCGGAACGTCTACCGGGGTCCCGCTCTCTTTGGTGGGGTACCCAGTTGGCTCGAACCCAAAATCACAGATACAGCAGCGGAGGCGTCCATCAAATGATGGACGCCTCCGCTTTTTCTCTTACTGGTTCATCTGCTGCAGGATCTTTGCGATCTCGCTGGTGGTGTAGCCCTCTTTCTGCAGGGCATTGGCAATGGACGTGTCACTCTTGCCACGGCTGCGCAGCAGTGCCGCCGTAAAGGGCACCACGCTGCTGCCCTTCAGCGCATTCGTTCCCGCAGCGCTCCCCGATGCCTTGCCGCTGCCGCTGTTTTTTGCAGCCGCATTGCCCGCCGCACGGCTGGCTTTGGCCTGCGCATTGGACTGCTTGAGCGCCCACTCGCCCTTGGCAATGTTCAGCTTTTCCGAGGTAACGCTGTTGTTGAAGGCCTGCTGCTTCAGCGCATCCTGATAGGCGCGCTCGCTGGCCTCGTTCTCGTAGCGCTGCTGGGTCAGGCTGTCCTGCCGCTGCTTTTCCTGCATCTGCTGGTTCCATGCCGTGTCGGCACGGTCGGCCTCGTAGGCGCGGGTGCCAGACACGATGTTGTACCCGGTGTTCAGCAGGCTGCCCGCCAGCGAGCCGATGCCGGTGGTGCCGCTGATGGCCAGCTGGATCGCATCCCCGATGACCCCCAGCACGGTCATGATGCCGTTGAAGGTCTGCTGGCGGCGGCTGGCCTGTGCCTGTTCCTGCGCAGTATAGTAGCCGTGCAGGGTGTCCAGACGGCTCAGATAGTCCTGATACTGCCCGTAATCCTGCGCGTAGGCGTTGTTGTAGTCCTCCCCTTTCTGCTGCAGCTGGGTGTAGTAATCTGAGAGCTGCCGGTCGTACTGCTCCTGCGCACTCTGTTCCTGGGCGTTCAGCTGGTCCAGCCGCGATACCAGCTCATCGCCGCCGCTGGTGTAGGTGTCCAGTGCCAGACTGTACAGGCTGGGGATGGCCTCGTTCAGCGCACCGATCTGCTGCTGGTAGGCCTGCTGTGCCGCACTGGCCGCATAGCTGGAGCCGTAACCGCCGGTCAGGGCTGCCGCCTGTGCAGCGGCATCGGCACTGGCGTTGTGGGCGTTCTGGGTGTACTGCTGGGCGTACTGCCGGTACAGCGGGTCCTGCGTATAACTGTAGGCAAAATTCTCCCGTGCCAGCAGACGGTCCAGCACCTCATTGATGCGGCCCTGGTAGCCGCTCTGGTACGCCTCCGGGCGCTTGTCCTGCCACTCCTTCAGCGCGTTTGCGGCGTTGGTCACGCTCTGGCCGGGGCGGTAACCGGCCCCTGCCATGGCCTCTTCCACCTGCTGTCGGTTTTCCAGGCCGCTGGTGTCATAGCCGCTCTGCGCCTCCGGCGCTGCTAGCTCTTCCTCTTTCTTTTTGGTCGCCATGCTCTTCTCCTTTCTTTTACAACGAATTCAACCGGGTGCGCAGCTCCTCCGACAGGTTTTCCACGTCCAGATTGGTCAGTACATACTGCAGCTGTTCCTGCATCTGGTACAGGTAGCTGCGCAGCGCTCTTGCGTCCTCCGGGTCCATGTTTTCGCTCAGCTTCGGCAGGCCCAGCCGGTTCAGACCGTTCACACTTGCCATGTTGCTTCCTCCTGTTCTTCCACAAGGCCGCCTTTGGCCGCGGCCAGATTCTTCGCCAGACTGCGCAGGGTGATCTGCCCTTTGCCCCGCAGGCGCAGCCGCAGGGTGCTGTGCCGCCGGGGCACCAGCGGCAGGTCATAGCTGCGGCGGGCCTCCCGGGCGGTCAGGCTTGCCACTGTCTCCCATGGGCCGCCGTCATAGCTCAGCGCTACCTCCACCGTGCTGGCACAGGCCGCGTCCAGCCGCAGCGTCAGCCGCGACAGATACCGCTGTTCCGCCCCGTCCTGCCCGATGTCACCGGTCACCAGCTCAAACGACACCTGCTGTTCCACACCTTCGGTGCTCTGCCAGTCGCTCTCCCGGCTGGGATCCGCCGCCCACAGGGCCTGCCCGTCCCACAGATACAGCTGGCCGCCGGTGCTGGCCATGTCGCAGGAGCATACATCCTCTTCGTGCCAGAGCCCGCGTTCGGTATCATACACCAGCAGCCGGGTCTGCCCCTGGGTCCCGGCCGTGCGGGAGATGTGCAGATAATACCGGCCGTCCAGCGCACCGCCCACAGCGCTCTGCACGTTAGCCAGCCGGCTGGCGTCCAACACCGCCGACACCTTGGTGGGGATGCTGCCGTCCCAAGCCATGACCCCATCCGGCGAGAGATAATACAGCGTCTCGTTCAGCACGCACAGGCTGCGGGCCGCATTCTTGGCCACGCCCCGGCAGCGCAGGGAGGTGAGCTGAAAATCCGAGGGCTTTGTGCCGCACAGCTTGTGCAGCGTGTTCTCCTTGAAGAACAACGCATAGCCCATGCAGGTGGCCGCGCCGGTAAAGGCTCCGTCGCTGCCCACCGTCACCGCATAGCTGTCCGCCGCAATGCCCCGATAGGAAAACCAGTTGGTGGGGTCGCCCAGCTTGCAGGCGTAGATCACATTTTCCCGGCTGCTGCAGCCCCACACCCGGTTGTCGCATTCGGTCACGAAGTCCAGGTCCGGCACCCGGCGTTCCAGCTGCACAGTCTGTTCCGCCGCGATGCTGCGGGTCTGGCTGCCGTCCAGGCTGGTCCACTGGGCCGCATCGGTCCCCTGCACCAGTGTGCCATAAAAATAGTCGCCCGCCGGGTCGGCACGCACGCACAGGCTGTTCTCCGTGACGGCATACACCACGCAGTCCCCGTCCAGTGCTTCCCACTGTCCGGCCTGCTTTGCCGCCGTGCCCTGCACGGTCACCGTGTCCCACTGGCAGAATTTTTCCTGTGCACCGGCCGCCGTGATGCGGCAATAGTCCAGCGGCAGCGCCGTCCAGTTGCCGGACGCCGCGCTGTACACTTCCAATGTTCCATCGTACCGCCAGGGGTGCTCTTCGTCCTCCACCTTCAGGAAGATCTGCCCGTCCGCCGGGCTTTCCGGCTCTTCCCGGCCCACGCCTGTGGGCGTGTAGGTCCTGCCCTCCGCATCGCAGGGAACAAACTCCACGCTCTGGCCCTCCGCTTTCCAGCAGGCTCCCAGCGCCGAAACGCTGCCGTCTGCCGTATCAAAGGCGACCTTGTCCGGAAAGATCAAAATTTTCGTACCAAGACCCACCAGCGCCTTTTTGCTGTCGGCCACCGCATCGGTGCAGGTCACGGTCTCCCCGCCGTCGTCCGGAGTGTACACCAGGTCCTTCCCGCAGACGGTCAGCAGTCCGTTCAGGTGGTACATCCCATTCAGGCCGGTGAGGGTCCGCAGCTTCCGGCGGGGCTTGCGGGTGCTCAGCGCCGGGAAATCCCGGGACGAAAAATTGATTCCCGCACTGTACTCTGCCTCGGAGCAGCCGTAGCCCTCGTTCAGACCTCCGAAGGCCCGCAGCAGGGTGCGGCTGTTCTGGACTCTGGTCCGGTTCGCCAGAACCATCTTATCCCTCCTTTCACCACTGCCAGCGGGTGCAGGCCCGCGGCGGATAGGTCCGGCGCAGCCAGGCCGCAAGCTCTGCCAGAATGCCATTGTACTGTGCCTGCTCCCCGGCGTAACGGTCGGTCTCGCCCAGTGCGGCATCGGTCATGGCGCACAGGTAATGCGGGTACAGGGCATCAAAGGGGGCCGGGGCCAGCAGCACATCCTCGTCCTGCAGGCCATCGTCCCAGGCCCGGTCCGCTCCCACGGTGTCAAAAGCATCCGTATCACTGGCCTTGAAAAAGCGTTCCCGCAGCATGCCGTCTGCTTCCCGCAGCCACTCCTGCCGGGTGTGCACGGACACACGGCTGCCGGGCCGCAGTTCCTCGGCGCGTTCCAGCGCCTGTCCTACTGTCATCGTTCCACGCTCCTTTTCAAAAAAGCCCGGCGGGGCATCTCCCTGCCGGGCTCCGGTCCTGTTGCTTACTGTGCCGCGTTCTCCGCTGCCGCAATGCGGGCAGCGGTGCGCTCGTCCTGCATCTGGCTGTGTTCCAGCACCTCCGCCACTTCGGGCGGCACCTCCACTTCCACACCGCGGCGGATCTTGTAGTTCACGCCGTTCACGCTGACGAACAGGTCGCCCTTATAGCGGCTGTTGTCCTTGAACAGCCGGATGCGCACGTTCTTTTCTGTCATCCTGCACACCTCCTCAGTTTGCGGCGGCGTTGGCCGAGTAGCTGGACACGCTCTCGATGCGCACCATGTACTGCTCCACCAGACGTTCGGCAGCACGCATGCCCTTCCAGCCCACCGAAGCGCGCTGGTTCAGCGGGTCGTCGCCGTAGCCCAGCTGCTTGACGATGTGCTCCAGGCCGCCGCCCTCCAGCTCGGTCACACCGTAGGCATGGGCACCCAGCACCAGGGTACCGAACACCGCCAAGCCGGTGGGGCAGGTCTCATCCTTCCAGATCTTGGCCTCGCTGGTCTCGATGAAGCGGATGTTGCCCAGCTTACCGATCTCGCCGCGGAACATGGTGTCCGGGTCGGCGTACTTATGCACCTCAATGAACTCCTTGCAGGTCTTGAGGTCGTAGGCCGCATAGGGGTGGATGATGGCAATATAGCTGTCGCCGATGGGGTCGGCGTTCATGGCGCCCAGCTGGGCCGCTGCCTGGAAGAACAGCTTGGGGGTCAGGGTACAGCTCTTGTCCAGCGTCTTGCGGCTGGTCACGGCGGTCTCGGTGCCGTCGGCGGCCTGCTTGGGTGCATAGATCACATTGGTGCCGCCGGCCAGCACATCGCGGGTGATGCTGTCCATGGTGCGGCCCGCCTGGCTGGCCAGCACACGGGTGGCCTGCACCACGTTGTTGTCGATGGCGGTCATCTGCAGCACGTCGGTCAGCGGGGTCCAGCCGCCGTACTGGTGCAGGTCGCTGGTGATGGTGGTCACGTTCAGGGCCTGACCGTTGGGGGTCACGCCCTCGGTCAGGGGCGTGGTGGCCTTGGGCAGGCTGTCGTACTTGCGGAACTCGATGGTCTTGCCGCCGTTCTGGGGCACCGGGTAGTAATCCGCGAACTGGTCATGCACCAGACGCGGCTCTGCCTGGTCGATGAGACGCTTCTCATAGAAGGTCTTCATCTCCTTGGACATGGTGGCCGTGGTGTTCTGCAGGTTGTCGGCAAACAGCTGGATGTTGAAGTTCATCATACGTTTTTCCTTTCTCTTGTCGGGTTTACAGTTCGATCTGAGCACCGTGCAGCACACGGCGCTCCAAAGCTTCGCGCTGGGCGCGGGTCATGCTGGCCACATCCGGGTGCACCGTGGCCGCACCACCGGGGCGGATGCCGTTTTCTGCGGGGCGGGCGGCCCGCTGCTGGATGCGCTGCACCACGCCCTGCTCCACGGCCTGTGCCGCACGGTGCAGGCTCTCGTCGTAGTGGGCCAGACGGTAGGCGTCCTGCATCCGCATGCCGGGCAGCTGCATCAGGCGGCGCATCTCCGGGTTCTTCAGCTCCTCCTGCAGGCGGAACTCCGGCTGGCTGCGGCGCAGGTCGGCTTCCTCAGCCGCCCAGCGGGCATGCAGCTCCCGCACCGCGTTTCGGGCCTGCAGCGGCAGGGGCGGCACCGCCGGGCGGGGCAGCTCCGGCTGGGGCGTCTCCGGTTCGGTCGGCTCCGGAGCCGGTTTTGCTTCCGGCACCGGCTGCGCAGTTTTCTCCCCCGGTTCCATCGTCCCGGAGGCAACGGCCTGCCGGGCCTGTGCCGGGCTCAGGGCCGGGGCCGCAGGCGCTGCCTCTTCTGCAAACATCTGCAGGTCCATCATGCTCTGTTCGCCCCGGCGGCTCACATCCGCAAAGCGGATATTGTCCGGGTAGCGCTCGGCCAACAGGGTGAACCCCGCCTTGGCCAGCTCAAAGGCACCCTGCACCCATGCGGCACAGGGTGCGTCGGCCTGCACGGCCAGACGCGGCCCGTCCGGTTCCTCCCAGGCGTCGGCACGGGCATTTTCTTCCCCGGCCAGCAGGTACACCAGTGCCTGCATCAGGGTGCTTGCCCCGGCGCACACGATGTCCTGCCCGGCAGGGGCAAAGCCTGCATGTCCGGCAGCCTCCAGTCGGCAGCTCAGGCCCTCGGGGCCATCCAGTTCGCTGTAACATACTTTCATCATTCTTGTTTCACCTCCTTACAGTTTCACGTTCATGGCGCGGGCCGCAGCGGCCACCGGCAGACTGCCAGGCAGCACCGCACCACCGGTGCTGGTCTGCGGCGGGACCGCCTGCTGCAGCTGTGCCAGCTTCTGGGCCAGTGTGCCGTTCTGCCGCACCCGCTGGCGCACCTTCTCGATGCCCTCAAAGTCCATCATTTCCAGCGCCGCCAAGGCCGCGTCGGCATTGGCGGGGGCAAAAAAGCCCAGCTGATAGCACTCCTTTGCCGTCTCGTTCTGGCTCAGGCGGCTGAAGGTGCTCTTCTTGGCCGCGCTGACCACGATGTCAAAAATGGGCTCCCGGCTGCCCAGCTCCACGCCGCCCACCTCGTGCACCGGCTGCGGGCGCAGGGCTGCCGCCGAGAAGGGCAAAAACTGGTTCTCACCGCTGGGCCCCACGATGCGGAAGATGCGCTGTTCATCATAGAACTGCCGCATCAGCTCGATCATCAGGTAGCACTGGCGGGAGAAGGCCCGGTAGGCGCTCTTGAGCATATCACGGCTCAGTTTGCTTCCGGCTTCCTGCAGGGCCGCAATGGCACTGGCTGCCGTTACACCGCCGGTGGTGCCGCCCTGGGTCATGTCGCGGTTGCCGCTGATCTCCTTCAGCTCCTCGATGCGGCTCTGACGGTAGCTCAGACTGCTGCCCTGCAGACCGGCCGCCTGCAGCGGGCGGAAGCTGTCGTCGTTCAGACGGCCCACCACATGCACGATGTCCCGGCTCAGGTCGGCCAGCTCTTCTTCGTTGACCCCGGCGGTGTCGCTGAGCACATAGCGCTGCCGGGCCGACAGCAGCACGTTCTCGTCCATGGCATGGTTCATCTGGTCGATGGCGGTCTGGCAATCCTTCATCACGTCGATGTAGCCAAAACCCGCCGGGCTGTCCTCTTCCATGAACAGCGGATCGAATACGAAGGGGTACTGCCCGTGGTCGTACAGGCCCCGCTGTGCCAGTGCCGGGTCGTTCTGGCTGGCGTACAGCACCACCCCGTTGCAGAACTTGCAGTAGTGCAGCACCATGCGGCCGCTTTCGTCCGGGCGCTTATAGTACCAGTCCACCACCACACTGCGGGAAACGGTGTCCGCGCCGTCCTCGTGGATGTAGCGGGGCACATCCAGCACCCCGGCGGTGTGGCCTGCCAGCTGTGGGTAGCGGGCCGTGAGCTGTGCGGTGTCCTCCAGGCTCAGGCTGAAAAAATCCGGTGAGTCCTGGATGTCCGCTACGCCCGGCTCCCAGTAGAGCATCAGCAGGTTCATGGCCCGCACCGCAATATCCCCCACGCCGCCCCGGGCTGCCGGGTCCCAGAACACACCGGTGACCCCGGTGCCCTGCTTGAGCTTGCGCCACCAGCAGTCGCTGTATACCTGCTCGTAATCTGCCTGTTCCAGCACCACCGGCAGCACGCTGGAAAGTGCCCGCGCGGTTGCCTCATCGTCCGCTGCACGGGGCAGCACATTGGGTTCCGGGTAGTTGTCCATGGCATCGGCGTGCTTGTTGGCGATGCTGTTGAACAGCCATCCACTGCTGGGCTGCGCCTTGCCGGGCATCATGGGGTTCTGGTAGTTCTTCCAGTGCCCCATGCGGAACCACAGTTCGTTGTCCACCAGGCGCCTGTCCAGTGCCGCCTTGCCGGCCTTGTAACGCTGCAGGGTCTGTGTGGCCGCAGCCACCTCCGCCGCACCCACCGGCATCGCTTCGTTCTGATAATCGTCCATCGTTCTTCTCCTTCAGATCCTGTAAAATCTTGCCTGCCGGTGCAGGTCCAGCGGGTCATCCGGCGGCGGCAGGGCCGTGCGCCGGGCCGGCGGGCTGATGGGGTTCTCCATCAGCACATACCGGCACTCATCATAAATGTGGTCCTCCTGCCGGGTGTCGATATCCTCCACGTTGCTCTCGTCGTACACGAGGTTCGGCAGCGTGCGGATGAAGTGTTTGCAGGTATTGAACACCTGCAGCATCGGGCGGCCGTCGGCGTCAAAGTTGAGCCGGTAGTGGAACTGCATCTTTCCCGCAAGGCGGGTGTGGTCGCCGGGCTTCCAGTGCAGGAAGTTGGGGCTCCGCTCCATCATGGCCGCGATGCTCTCGCCCCGGCTCTCATCAAAGATGGCCGGGTCGGCAACGCCATGGATCACCCGCCCCCGCAGCACGGGGTCATTCTGCTCCGCCTCCCGGATGCGCCGGGCCTGTTCCACCGGGTCAATGCGCAGGCCCTCGTTGGGGCGGCCGGTGCAGCCGTACAGCTCTTTGATGCGGTAGAGCCGCCCCTCTTCATCGGCCGCATACCACCCCACCGAGAACGGCTTGGAAAACCCGAAATCGAACCCCCGGTAGATCTGCCAGTGCTTCGGGATGGCAAACGGGGCAATGACGTGGGTCCAGCGCTGATCCTGATAGTGGGCCGGGTCGTTGCGCCACTCGGTGAACACCTGGCCGGAAAAGCTGTCCCAGCTGCCATAGAGCAGCGCCTGCTTTTCCGCTTCCGGCATGGCAGCCAGGCTGGCCAGATAACCGGGATCGTTCTGCAGCAGAGCCGGGTTGTCGAAAATGCTGGAAGGGATGAACACCCTTGCCCGCTGCAGCTTCTGTTCGGTGCCGTCCGGTCGCCGCACCGTGTATTCCTCCACGATGGGCGTGCCGGGTGGGGCCGGGGTGATGAACCGCGCCTTCACCCACCCGTGGCCGATGCCGCCGGGGTTGGTGGTGGCCCGCATGTACACCCGGGTGCCCGGCCCGGTGGGGCGGTTGCGGCTCATCATGTAGCTGTACTCTTCCCATTCAAAATGGGTCAGCTCATCAAAGCCGATGAAGTCGTAGGCCTTGCCCTGGTAATTGGTGCGGTCCTTGGTATACTGCATGGAGCCAAAGTAGATCTTGGCCCCGCTGGGGAAGTTCCACACATGGGCCGTGGCGTTGTACTGCGCCTGCGGAAAGGCCCGGCGATAGTACATCTGGCTTTTGTCTACCAGATCCGACAACTGCGGGTATGTTTTGCGCAGGATCAACGCTCTGTAATGCGGAATATCCACCTGACGCAGTGCCTCGATGACCAATGCATCGCTTTTTCCGCCGCCGGCCGCGCCGCCGTACAGTGCTTCCGGCTCCGGCCTTCGCATGAACTCGGCCTGCCGGGGCTGGGGCCGCCACACCACTGGGGTCCGGTGTTCCTCTGTGTTCATGGTTCTTCCTCCTCCACCCGCGGCAGCAGCACCACACCGCTCTCCGTTCCTTCCGCCTGCACGCCCTGGTCGTTCAGCGACCGCGCCACCGCAGCCAGATCCTTCAGCACCGCCGTGGCCTCCTTCAGGCCCTTCATCGTCCCGGGGTCCTCTGCCCCGCTGCGGCGGTTCTCCCGCTGCCGGGCATTCAGCTCCCGCACCTGCTGTGCCAGAAGCGTGCTCAGGATGTCGGTGGCCCGGCTCAGGCTGTCCAGCCCCTTGGACGTTTTCCTCTGCCCCATGGTTCGTGTTGGTTCCTCCTTTCTGCCCGGCGGCTCCGGGCTATGGCAACAGCTTACCACGCCTCGTGCTGCCGCAACAGTGTGTGCTTTTTCAGGGCCATTTCGTATTTTTAAGCACGATTTTTTCAAATCGTATAATTTCAAGTCTTAAAAAGCTCCGTTCTATCGCATCTTTCAGAAAAAGCTGTTTTTTCTTCCAGAAATCCGTTTGCAGTAATTCCGTCCGGAGCGCAAAAAAACTGCGGGGCGCGCTGCCCGGCAGCGGTTTGCCGGAAAGTCCCCACAGTTGAAAAGTTTTTTCAGTTCTCCCGGTAATTTCCGGGAGCTGCACGGTTTTTGTCCGGAAGGGTCGAACCGTGTCATGCAACATTTTGTAATCTTTTTGAAAGAAATCCGACCCTGCTCCGACCGATTTATCCAGAAGTTGCACGTTTATGAAAAATTGTGCTTGTTACAGAAATTATTTTGTCCTTTGAAAATTCCTTTTGTTGAAACAGCACAAAAGAAATCTCAGATTCTTGTGGACTTGTTCTCTTGCAGACCGCTTCGCAGGCGGTTATAATACAAGCAGGAAATTCAGGTGTGTGCAATAAATGCGCCTGTGAAATTGCTATGATACGAATGAAGGAGAACACAATTATGAAAATGATTTCTCGTCGTGACTTCCTGAAGGCTTCTGCTGTCGTGGGCGCAACCGCTGCCATGACCGCATGTGGCGGTTCCTCCAGCTCTACTGCTGCTTCCACTGCTTCTTCCGCTGCTGCTTCCAGCACCGCTGCTTCTGCTGCCGGCTCTGCCAACATCGGTGTCTGCATCTATCAGTTCGCTGATAACTTCATGACCCTGTACCGCACCGATCTGG
>ERZ773145.1762-NODE-1762-length-16726-cov-157.713095_pt1 | contig 16726 bp, 13 predicted proteins | sample MGYA00580848_ERZ773145 | MGnify/ENA primary metagenome ERZ773145 (study PRJEB29015, sample SAMEA2737858) | human gut metagenome | biome: human gut; feature: human-associated habitat; material: faeces | place: China | collected 2012 ... | reverse complement strand
ACAATTCGACCATAAAGGAGAAAAAGACATATGGATGAAACAGAGAAAAGAAAGCAAAGCCATGACCTACACAATAAAAGCAAAGCTTTATTAGAGAAACAAAGAAGTGGGACTTGTAGCGTTGTAATCGGTGTCATTCTTATAATAATAGGGTGTATTTTCCTACCGCTTTCTTATAAAATGGTAAGGAACAAGATACAAGGAATCGATACTTCCTCTCTTGCCTTCATCCTGATGTGCATATGCCTGGGTATTGGAGCATTGCTCCTAATATATGGAATTATCAGGATATTAGTTTCTCTTAAGAAAAGACGTAAAGTCAAAGCCGAGATTAGACAACTTCAAGATGTAAAAACAAAATAAAGGAAAAATGAAAAAATGAAAAAATCCAAATCATTGTTTGCTGCTATTCTTGCCGTATTATCTATCGGATTAGTCTCTTGCGGAAATGAATCATCACAACCTTCCAACAATCCTACTACTCCTTCCAACAACTCTCAAACCCCTTCTGTAAAGAACTCTTACACCTTCGATGTTAATGGTGAATTGAAAGAGGGAATGACAGTCACATTGATTTTCAAGAACAATGGCTCAGCTATAGCTGATCAAAAAGGTGTAGTCTACTTCGTAGATGATGCTTCTAAGGCCACTGTTTCTGGAAATAAGATCACCTTCACTGGAAACGGATCTATCAAGATCACAGCCACTTATAAAGGTGAAACAATCGAAAAAACAGTAGAAGTAGCTGAGGGTGAGCATATCTACACCATAGCCGAGGCTAAGGCTGCTAGTAGCGATGCAAATCACTTAATAAAGATGAGAGGAAAGGTGACAGCTTCTTTAGGAAAGTCAGCCTACATCTCCGATTCAACTGGTGGAGCTTATATTTACAACTGGTCATTCAATAACGCCGATACAGCTATTACTAACAAGTCATTCACTGTCGGTCAAACAGTTGATATCACTGCTTTTATCGTTCACTCTACTAATGGAGGAGAAAGAGGACTTCAAATAAGCAATTGGAATTCCGAAAAAAAAGAAAGAGTAAATGGAACATCCGCTATAGTTTCTACCACAGAAGTCGAGGCCATGAAGCCCATCGAATTGGATGAAGCTGGATATAAAGCATTGACTTATGATAAAGTAGGAAATCTCTACACATTCGAAGCTGAATATGTGAGCGGAAACCCAAAAGTCAAAGGAGAAAATGTAAAATTTAAGTTAGGAAACACTGACATAGTTTTAAGAACTGACAAATATGACCCCGCTTCACCTTCCGACACTTTAGCGGCTGGAAAGAAATACAAGATTACAGCACCTTTATCTTGGTTCAATGGTGCCCAATTCGCATATGCTTCTTCCGGTGTTTCTATTGTAGAAGCTGATTCAAAACCTTTGGAAGTTTCATATACTGGAAATGCATATATTGGAGAAAAAGTTACCCTAGTAACAACTGCTAGCGGAGTTAAAGTAACTGAAGGTGTAACATACACAATAGAAGAAGGAAGCAATTTAGCTTCACTAGAAAATGGTGTCTTGACCATCACTGGTGAAGGAGCTATCAAGGTAAAAGCCACTTATGTCAAAGATGGTAAAACATTGACTGCTGAAGTAACTATCAATGCTACTGCCCTTACTCTTTCTAAGCTTTCAGAATTGAAGTCAATGACTTCAGGAAAAGTTAAATCACTTGGTTATGTCATGGGTTATACCGGAACTCCTAGAAGCAACACTGGCTACGATAAGGTATTTATCGCAGATGGAGAGGATTACTTTATTCTTTATAAGGTTCAACCCGAGCAATTAACTGGAATTAATGTAGGTGATTTAATTGAGTTTACTGGAGATATTCAACATTATAAGCAGGCTGATGTTACCACATACGAAACAAAAAATAATGTCATTACAAAGTTGACTGAAGCTGATTCTTCTATTGTCAAACCAACAGCAACAGAATTGACATCTTCAAGTGCCGCTTTTGCTTTTGGTCAAGCCAACATTTCCAAAGCCTATAAAATCAATCAGGGTGTAGTCGTTTCTAACACCGAAGACTCAAGTGGAAACATGACTGTCAAGTTTACTCTCGGTTCAAATGAATATGAATTATTCATGGATTCACGTGATTATGACATTACTAAAGATCCTTTCACTAAACTAACAGCTGGTGCTGTATTTAATGCAAATGTGTTTGCAGCTGCTAGTAACTTCTTCTGCCCTTCAAATATAGAAATTACCAGTCAGCAAGAAGTGCTTACAATGGATAAAAAAGAAGGCACAATCAACATTCACGGCAATAATAAGACTCTTCAGTTAAATGCCACCTATGCTGGTGGATCTAATACCGATCCAATCGTTTGGTCTTCCAGTGCAGAAAGTGTTGCTACAGTCATCAGAATGGTTTAGTAACTGGTGTTGCTGTTGGTGAAACAACAATAACTGCTAAGAAGAGCGAAACTCTTTCTGTTCAAGCTAAGATTACTGTAGTAGATGAGAATATAACTAAAGTAACAATTAGTGCCTCAGATTTAACAGAAATGGGAACAGCAGGTGCAGTAAATCAAGAAGTAAAAGGTATAAAAATTGAAATCTCCAACGGTATTGTCAATGTTGCTAATATTAGAGTTTATCAAGGCCAAACTTTAAAATTGACATCAAATATTGGTTTAATGACAAAAGTAGCATTCACATGTACAGCAAGCGGAGATGCAAAATATGGACCTGGAAATTTCGAAGGAACTAACTACACAGCTGGAGAAAAGGAAACAGGAACCTGGGAACTTGCTGCAGGAGCTTCATCACTAACTCTTACTGCTTCCAAAAAACAAGTAAGAATAACTCAAATGGAGATTTCCTACATTCCATCTGCTAAATAAGGTTAATAATATCAAAAATGAAAAACTGCTCAATTGAGCAGTTTTTTATTTGATAACATTTTTCTTGAAAAATTTAAATTGCAACTAATACATCATAGGATCTAATCCAAATTGACTAGCGTATGTATGATAGATATTCTTAGTTCCAGAATTGATTCCACCGTATAAATAAAGACCTAATCCTGGAATATCGACAAAAGGATTTCTATTGTTGATTTTATCCTGTATCCTATTATTTCTTATCATTTCATATTTGGATGAGATAACAGGGTTTAAGGCATCCCATTTAAGAAGAACTGAAATCTTGCCCATATTTTTTGATAATCCTTTCTTGTAACTAGGGTCTTCATTTAATACAAGCCCCAAATGTTGATATGCAACATGCTCATACATAACTGATCTAGCACAAGCACCTTTCCACTCATCCATTTCGACATAATAACATTTGGAATCTGTTTTTTCTCCATAAATGTCATTTCCACGTGCACCATTTTCTTTGGAGTCAGCCAAATGTAACATATGAGGATCTGCATAAGCTTCCCCACTCAATCCTCTAGATTGAGGCCATACATGTTCTTTATTGACAGTACTCTTATCATACTTCCTACTCTCACTAGTATAAATTAGAATAACATTACCGGGCTTTTCTGGATCCTCCTCAGCATATTTCAATACTTCAGTAGCGTTCTTATAACTGCAGGCCTTTTTCATCTTTCTATTCAAAGAATTTAACGCAGTCAGCAACTTTGATGGTTCCAATTTAAAATCTATAGAAGAATAATAGTTCCCAGCATCACTAGATATACTAGGCCAAGTTACAGGTACATTTTCAACAACATGTATCAAACATTCATCATACACAGATGAATCATTATTCCATTCAGCTCTTACATATGTATCACCGATACTCTTAGCCTTAAGGTTGACAGTTGCACCAGAATAAGACTCAATAGATACAATTGATGAATCACCGACAGACCAAGATATGTCATTAGAATTTATGTTTTTTATAGTAGCATCAATTGAAGAAGTCATGTCGATTTTCATCGTCATAGAATCATTCAAATCTATTGATGGTACCTTTATACTTCCATCAGATAAAACAGTCAAAGAAACTGTTTTAATAAAATCAGTTCCATCTATAGAAGCTGTTATTGTAGAAGACCCCTCTTCTAATCCAAATACTTCTACCATAAGACCATTATACTTAGGTGATAATCTAGCTTTTGAAGTATCATCTATAGACCAGATGACATCACCATCGATATCAGGTTTCTTAGCAACATTAATCTTCACTGTTTTTCCCACTTCAACTTCGACAGAATACTTGTTCAAAGCAAAAGAATCATCTTCTGTTTTTGACGAATCGGAAGGATTAGTTTGAGTTGTTTTATTTGTAGAACCATGATCGTCACTATTAAAACTACTATTGGTTAAATAACCATTTCCACAAGAAAAAAGAAGAGAGCTTATATAAAAGATAGAAAAGATTTTTTTGATTGAAGATTTCATATAAAATGCCACCTATTTCAATTCAATTTTAACATATAAAACAAGATAGATGATTTTTATTTCTTAAACTTGAAAAATAGATATATATTTAGACAAAAAAAGATACAGCTTTAACTGTATCTATCATTTACTAGTGGTGCCCCTTGGCAGAATCGGACTACCGATTGGTCCTTACCATGGACCCGTTATACCACTTAACTAAAAGGGCATTTGACTCGCTTCTTTTGAAAGCTTAATAAGGTTAAACCTTATAAGCCTATTTGTCAACTATAAATTTATAGTTTCTTAAGAAACTAGCCATAACCCAAAAAATTATCAAGAAGAAATTGCTTTTTTAAATAGAACTAAGGAAGATTCTCTGATCTTAGAAAGATGGATAGTTTCATACTTGAGAACATTTACTAATCCAACTTTATTGGGATTTTTCTTAACATCAGCCTTTCTAGCCATCATGACATCACCTGAATCCTTATGTGATAGATATAAGGCAAGTTCACTTGCTAGAAGTTTGTCATCGTCTTTAGTATTTCCATCCAATAAAACTATATGAGATCCGGGATAATCCTTTATATGGAAGAACAAATCATGTTTATTCGCTATCTGAAAAGTCAAAGTTTCATTTTGAAGATCGTTCATTCCAAATCCGATTCTATCACCCCAAGGAGTCAAAAGAATATGAGGAGAATAAGCCTTCTTCTTTTGAAGCTTTTTGTTTCCTCTAGAAGGATCTTTCAAGTACCCTTCAAAGACCAACTCCTCTTTCAATTCCAAAAGATCCCTATTTCCTGCCATAGGGACTTCTTGGACTTTTTTCTCTAGATATGAAAGTTCATCCTTGGCTTTGACTTCCAACTCTTTTAAAGTAACAACAGCTTGTTTGGCTTTCCTATACTGCTTGAAATAGTTATTGGCGTTCTCAATAATATCTTTTGATGGATTCAACTGAATTATGACTCCATCACAATCCATTTCTTTCATTTCTGGCTCATATTCAGTTTGATGGAGAAAGAGAAGATTTCCATAATCCATATAGACTAGTTTCTTGTTGGATAACTCATAATCTTCCTGCAAATTCTTTATCTTCTTTTTTGTTACTTTTATTGCTTTATTGAGCTTATCCATCAAGTCTTTCTCTCTCAATTCTTTAGCTAGACTCTTTTGATCCTCGACAAAACAATCATAGATATTGGATACATCTATCTCTTTTGCCTTGTCCATGTCGAACTGATATGGATATACGTATCCATTTTCATAAAAGAGACTCTTTGAATCCAAGACTGTATCCCTAGCTTTTTCAAAGCCTATCTTTCCAGATAAATCTGATAGTTTTCTAAAAATCTCATACGATAGAAGAGGCTTAGCCTCTTCTAAAGATTTCGTATCTTTAGAAAAGACTTCTCTTTCAGGTGGATAGATATAAGGAACATTCCTAGTTAAATATCGCTTAGATAATATGTCACCTCTCTCTTTAAAAAGAGAAATAATCTTTTTATATGGATAAGCAATTAAATAAACATTAGGTTTCGATGGAAATAGTTCTATTATCAAATCATAAGCTTCATTTAATTCACCCAATTCTTTATGAACTATAACAGACCTGATGGTTATCACTCTCTCGCCTTTTTCTTTAAATATAGCTTCTATCTTAGTTCCTGCCAATTTCTTTAAAGAATTGAAAAAGGGAGTGTTGTCATTTGTCTTTGTAAACTTTTCTGTGGAATAAGAAATAAAAGGTTTAGATGAATCTAGAAATAAAATGATCTCACCTCTACCATTGAGGCCTTTATCCTTAAGTTTCTCACTGCCGTGAAATGGCAGTGCGTATTGATTGACACCTAAGGCATAAGGGCAATCTAGAAAAGAACCTACTAGATTTTCCTTCATCTCTAAAGCGATTCTATCGAGAACAATATTATCTAAAGCCATACTTTTCACCTCTACTTTTATATATTTTAAGTCATAAATGCAAATGGCAATCGGTTTCTTGTGCAACCTTAGCAAAATTGTCCTATATTATTAAAACCAAATAATAGGGGGTTACTATGGGAAAAGGTTTATTGATAATTATGAGCGGTCCTTCTGGAGTAGGAAAAGGAACACTTAGAAAACTTATAATGGCAGATAAATCGTTGAACTTAGCCTATTCAGTATCTATGACGACAAGAAAGCCTAGAGAATTCGAAAGAGACGGAATAGATTATTTCTTTGTCAGCCAAGAGCAATTCGATAAAGCTGTAGAAAATGATGAATTACTCGAGCATGTCTGCTTTGTGAACCATTCTTATGGAACACCTAAAGCTTATGTAGAAAAGTTACAAAACGAAGGAAAGAACGTCTTCCTTGAAATCGATGTGCAAGGTGCTTTAAAAGTATTGAAGAATGCCGATGGTCCTCATACTTTGTCTTTCTTCGTAGTACCTCCTTCTTTAGATGAATTGAGAAGAAGAATCAAGGATAGAGGAACAGAGACTGATGAAGTCATCGATGAAAGAGTAGCCAGAGCTTCAGCAGAAATAAAAGAAGATAAAGCCTATGACTACATAGTTTTGAATGACAACATTCAGACCTGTGCCGATGAGATAAGAACCTTGATTCTACACACAATAAGAAAAGGTCAAAAAGATAAGAATCAACAAAAAGGCATAAAAGTACCTTCTAATTTAAATGTAGACCTAACCGAGAAAGATTAATCCTACTTTTATAGATGTTTTACCTTCTTAAAGTTCTAATAGGAAGAAGTGCTAAATCTATAGATAGACCTTTTTCATATTACTGCCCTGTAGATTTAAACCCGATGAAATTCGAAAGAGTTTCAGTCTCTTTTGGAAACTCAAAAAAGGTTGTCGGGCTAATAATCGATACTCCTGAGAAGATAGATATAAGCATAGAAAAGTATCAAGAAAAAGTTGGATTTAAAATATCACCGATCATTTCTATTCTCGATGACAAACCACTTCTAACAGACTCACAGGATAAATTAGCTAAAGAGATGAAAGAATATTATCATTGTCCATTGATTTCTCTATATCAGGCGATGCTTCCAACTTCTTTCAAGCCTAAGGATTCATCCTTGTCAAAGCCAAAAGAAAAAGATAGGTTGATGGTCAGTGTCAAGGACACCGACACTTCATTTTTATCTTTCAATGAAAGAAAAATGTATGAAAAGATTAAAGCCCATGGAGATCTATTCAGTTCAGCTGAAATAAGAGGCAGAGCTTGTTATCAATCCTTACTAAGCAAAGGTTTGATATACGAACATCTAGAAAGAATAGATAGAATAAGAGAAGTAAAGACATTAGATTTAAAGCCTGTCAAATTGAGTGAAGATCAGCAAAAATGCAAAGATGAAATAGACTCATCTAACAAGACTGTTCTTTTAGAAGGTGTTACCGGTAGTGGAAAAACAATGATCTACCTAAAGCTTTGTGAAGAGGCTTTAAGAAGTGGCAAGACTGCCATTGTCTTGGTGCCTGAGATTGCTTTGACAAATCATATAATCCAATTATTTAAATCATATTTCGGAGACAAAGTAGCATTGATGCATTCTTCTTTGACCCCGGCTAACAAAATGGATGTCTACCTAAGAATAATGGAAGGAAAGACTTCTATAGTCATAGGAACTAGATCTGCTTTATTTGCACCGTTGAAAAATCTAAGTTTAATAATATTAGATGAGGAACAATCAGATTCATACAAACAAACAAGTACACCATTCTACGATGCCAGAATCGTTGCATCTATGCGTTCTAGAATAGACAATGCAAAAGTAATACTGGGATCTGCCACTCCATTAGTAGAAGATAGATGCAGAGCTTTAAAAGGCTTATATAGCCATATAGTTTTAAACCACAAGTTTGCTTCTTCAAATCAAGTTAATGCGACTTTCATAGACATGTCGGATTTATCCAATCTATCCCCAAAATACTCTTCTATGCTTTCCGTTCCTTTAATAGAGGCTATTAAAGAAAACTATGAGAAAAAAGAACAGACAATGATATTGATAAATAGGAGAGGTTATTCTCCTATCGTTCAATGCAAGAGCTGTCATAAGACTATGAAGTGTCCTAACTGCAATATTCCTTTGGTCTACCATAAGAGATATGATGAATTAAACTGTCATAGATGCGAATATAGAGTCAAGTTCTCGAATCTTGTCTGTCCGTATTGTAACGGATTGGAATTTCAAACCCTAGGATATGGAACTGAAAGAATCCAAGATATTCTTCAGAACATTTTCCCTAATATGAAAATAGCGAGATTGGATAGAGATACATCGGCCGAGAACATGCGTGCTAAGATTCTGGATGGATTCAGTCAAGGCGAATATGACTTATTGATAGGAACTGAAATAATCGCTAAAGGACACGATTTTCCAAATGTAACCTTAGCCTCTTCCCTTTTTGCAGATCAAGGCCTTGCAATCCCATCATATATGGCAAATGAAAGAACATTCGACCTTATCACACAGTTGGTAGGAAGAAGCGGAAGACATGAAAAAGAGGGTAAAGCCATAATCCAAACATACAATCCTTTAAACAAAGTTTTGATTCTAGCCTCAAGACAAGATTACAATTCCTTCTATGAGATGGAGATTGAAAACAGAAAAAGATTTAAATGGCCTCCTTATTGTTATTTGACCCAAATAATAGTTCAAGGAACCAATTTGGAAAATGTCAAAGATGTCGCTTATGCCATAAAGAATTATTTAGCCAAGAAACTAATTAATAAAAGAAGCGACATCTTTGGACCTTACGATCCATACGAATTTAAAGTCAACAACCAATTCTTCAAAAGGATATTAGTTAAATTTAAAGACCCAAGTCTAGTCAAAGAAACATTCGACAATCTTCAAAGCATCGCTGCTCCAACTCAAAAAGACGTAAAAATAACGATAGATAAAGATCCAAGAGATAGCTAGAAGTTGAAAGTAGAAAGCAAAATGATAGAATAGAAAAGCTAAAAGAGGAGAAATATTAATAATATGATTTTCATTAAAATAGAAGGTGCCGATCCTTATATCGCAACAGATTTTACCAGAGATATAGAAGATGACTTAGTTAAGCTTTACGGAAATCTTCCTAGCGAAGATTTGAATTTCATCATCGAAAATTCCTTATTTATCCACGAAGGACAAGAACAAACCTCATTCCAAGTCTTCGTAAAAGTTTTATCGCCAAAGTCATATGAAGAAAAAGAAAAGGTCATAGAGAATTTCTTAGCACTTCAATTGAAAAACATTGCTATTCATTCCCACATCATATTTGAGTATTATGATGAATCCAATGCTTATGATGAATCTGACGTAAACTATCCTTTGTATATGACCGAAGAAAACATGGTCAAAGTCGATGGTAATGAAAATGTAGTCGAAACAAACGAAGAAGATTCAACCATCGAACCATATATGGGAAATATCTTCGAAGACTTGGATAACTTTATTGCAAGTCATCCAGAGATGAGCAAGGATGAAGCTACACTAGAATATTACAAGCAGAAGAAAAACAAGTAAACTAAAAGCATTGCCGGACGCAATGCTTTTTATTTGGCCTTTTCAAATCTATAGCTAAGATAAGTCGATAGGAAGCCGAAAACTAACGATAATGCCATCGTATATGGCCCGACCTTAAACATGTATAGACAAGAGCAAAAAACAAGAAATTCAACAAAATAAATAACGCCTATGAACACATATGTTCTTTTCTTCTTGAAGAACAAAAGAAAGAGAAGAATCAAGGCTAATAGACAGGTCATGCTAGCTATCAACAATTGAATTGATCCGTCCAACACCTGCCCATCGTTGAAGTTCACACTCAACGACTCGATCAAAGAATGAAATCCGTCTTTGAATTCGTAAAGAGGAATAAAAGGATTCACTATTATAAAGATTATCAAATTCAAGAAGAATGGAATCCATCCTCGTAAGGATTGGAGAAAACCGCCTTTATTCTTTTCGTTATATTTATCCAGTCCATAGATATGTTTTAAGACCCTTAATTCATCTTCGCTTGGAAGATCCTCTCCAGATTCAATGTTCAAAAGATGAGATGGATCACATTCTAAGACAGATGAGACTTCTTCGACGGAAAGACCAATCTCTTCTCTTTTATACTTGAGAAACTCGCCAGATTCTTTTTGGGTCATTCACAATCCGGTCCTTCCTGACCATCATCATCTTCTTTTTCTAAATCTTCTGATGCTTTTCTATCCATCTCTTCGACATCTTTTCTCATCGGTGCTAAAAGAAGTGTTTGTCCGACTGTATTTTCTATCTTGACATCTTTAGGAAGAATAGCCTTCAAAGATGAAGCTAAAGAATAAGACATATTCAATAAGACATCTTTATCTTCGTTGGACAAAAATCCTAAAAATTTAGCGTAAGGACCTGTGGTATCAAAATATGAGTCATAAATGGATTGAATCTTATCAGCCTGGGCTTTTATATCCTCAGGAATAGGCATTCCATAAGGAAGACCTACAACATCAAAGACCTCGCTGTTATCATCATACGAATGAATAGGAAAATCAAATGATGCCAATATTATTTTTACAGTCCACATATATAAATCCTCCTTATTCTTCGATTGATGGATAGACTAAACTCTCAGGCATGTTTTCCTTGATGATCTGAGTATCCTTGACCAAAGAATAATAATATAAAACAGGGAACAAATAAGCTAAGTAGAAGACCATTGTAGAATTGACAAAGCTGTCCACATAGAATAACATTCTATATTCTACAAACGTATACAAGAGCAAAATCAATCCTTGCCATCCTAAAGAAAACATTACAGCATATTTACGGATTTTATATATATTCACTACCATATATATCACGAGCAAATCCAAGATTATTACAAAGACCAACCCGATAACACCAGAAGTAGAAAGACAAGCAGCCCAGGCTTGATGAGCTGAAAAGACCAATTCGCCACCGTTCAATAATTGGAACTGTCGGAAATTGTTAAAGGATCCAATCTTTCCAAATCCACACATCACAAAATAGAAATCGCTAGAAACCATGTCGACTGCATTTTCAGTCAAGAGATGTCTAGAATCAATAGTTCCTTTGTTAGTGAAATGTTCAACCAACTTGCAAAGTCCTTTTCCGACTTCAGAATCCTTGAATCCATACATTATGACCAAGACACAAATCAAAAATATTCCAACTAAAGATAGATTGGCAATAAGGTTGAATCTATGCTTCTTCATAGAAAAGAATGGAGCTATCAACATAATTCCGGTCAAACCAAAACAACTCAATCCAAAAGTAGATCTAGAATCTAGAAGCAAACTAAACCCAGTAAAGATAATTGCGATGACAGTCCAAATGATATTGGGATTCATGATTGTCAAAGAAAGACATACCATAACACCAAACATAAGGAATAGACCATAAATATTCTTATTTTGAACGACTTTGAAGAAGTCGTTCTTTACCAATTCTTCATATGAAGTTCCAGGGGTTTGAAAAATCAAAGGCTTATTACCACACATATAAGAGATAAAGACTGCACCTCCTATGAGAAATGCAATTATAAGAACGATAGACAAGGAGAAATACAAGACCTTCTTCCTATACATCTTGAATGAAGAATAGTAGACGAACATCACATAATAACTTATAACTAGTAAGCTTTCTTCAAACCACTCAGTATATCTTTGATAAAAACTATAACCTATGAGATTAAAACTATAGTACGTGTGATGAGATTCAAAGCCTAATATGGTTTCATTGTTAGGGTAGAAAGAATAGGTCAATAGCTTTACTAAAATATAGGCAGCAAACAATGGACCTATTATCTTGTGCCAAGGATTGATATGAGCATACTTCCATCTTCTATAAGCTAGTAGCACAGTAATTCCGATAAAAACTATGCATATAGGCCACAACAAGCCAGGATGAATCAAATCGTTAAACTCCTCAACACCATCCGAATTGAATGTCCTCAATGTCAAGCAGAAAGAACACATGAAGTCAGCAAAGAAAATCGCTATATCGATGAGCTCTTCCTTTTGTTCTTCTTTAATCCTTCCATTTAAAACGTTAGAGAGATTCATATCATTCTCCTCTCATTACCTTGCTATTTTACCAAATATATCGATATATGTTGTTTCTATTAATAAAACACCCTTCTATACTAGCTATAATAACCAAAGAAAAATCTATAAAACCAAAGAAGATTGCTTTTCTCGGCTATTTTCTATACTTTCCATACTAAAAAGTCCAATTATGCTTTATAAATTAATACAAAGAGTATATATTAGTCCGAGGAGGTTTTTATACTATGTATAAATCATTCAATAAGTTGCCCCGTCTTGTTCAATTCCTTTTATTGTTGATTCCTTTCGTAAACTGGATTACTGAAGTAATTGTTCGTTTCTCAGTAGCCATGGAGAAGAAATCGACTTTGAACTTGGTCATCGCCATCCTCGTCTTGATTTTCGGTGTTGTCTTTGGATGGATCGACTGCATCTGGGTACTTCTTTTCCACCATCTCATCTTGGCAAAGTAATTCCTTTGAATCACTTATAACTGATAGACTTGTTGTCTACCAGTTTTTTTATACTAAAAAAGCCGGCTTAAGGCCAAGCTTTTCAATTATTGTCTATTGCAAATATCGTCGATTCTCTTCAATTCTTCACTAGAGAACTTAGTATTCTTTAAAGCCTTGACATTGTCTAAGACTTGACTAGGTTTAGAAGCACCTATGATGACCGAAGTTATATTATCATCTTTTAAGTCCCAAGCCAAAGCCATCTCAGCCAAAGTTTGACCACGGCTTAAAGCCAAATCGTTGAGATCACGGATTTGTTGAAGTTTAGCTGGAGTCAATGCACTTTCCTTCAAGAATCTACCATCAGTCTTGATTCTCGAATCTTCAGGAATTCCGTTCAAGTATCTGTTCGTTAGAAGGCCTTGGTCTAAAGGAGAAAAGCAAACTATTCCTTTTCCAAGCCTAGCTGCTGTCTCCTTAAGACCATTATTCTCGATAGTTCTATCAAATATGTTGTATCTATTTTGATTAACTATGAAAGGAACATGCATCTCATCCAATATCTTTGTAGCTTTCTCCAAAGTTGGTCCGTCATAATTGGATAGACCGGCATATAAAGCTTTACCACTTCTCACTGCTTGAGCCAAAGCACCCATAGTCTCTTCCAAAGGTGTATTTGGATCCATTCTATGATGATAGAAAATATCTACATACGGAAGACCTAATCTTTCCAAACTTTGATCTAATGAAGCCAAAAGATACTTTCTGCTTCCCCAGTCACCATAAGGGCCGTCCCACATGGTAAATCCAGCTTTTGTAGCTATTATCAATTCATCCCTATGAGACATGAAGTTCTCTTTGATAATCCTTCCAACATTCTTCTCAGCACTTCCAGGTTCAGGGCCATAGTTATTAGCTAAATCCCAATAAGTAATACCGTTATCGAAAGCTGTGAAGCAAATTTGCTTCATAGTTTCATAACAACCTGTATCACCGAAGTTGTGCCAAAAACCCATAGATACTTTTGGCAACTTCAAACCACTTTTTCCACAATGAACATAATCCATCTTAGAATAACGATCCTTATCAGCTATGTACATCTTCTTTCCCCCATTTATCCTTTATGATTTTAGTACAAAAATTAAATTGATGATTAAGAAAAATTAAAGCCCTTTCTTAATATTGACCAATAATAAAAAAACTAGGCAAGATTGCCTAGTTTTAGTTTTTAGAATTGTGCTTAGGATTAGAGAGGTAAATCTTTCTTGGTGAACACTATGCTTCCAGATATATAAGTCAAGAGTGCAATCGCAAGTAATCCAATGAGTTTGTACCAATAGACCGCACTTGCTTCCATCACTGCAACACCATCATTCAAAGAAAGAATAGTTACGTAGTTGAAATAGTTCATAGATTCAATACGAACTGTTCCAGGAATAGCTTTTGTTCCGAATAATCCCAAGATGGAGCAAATGAAGAAGAAGATGTTCAATCCTCCACCGTAAGAAATAGCAAATCTAACCTTGTTGAATATTGAGGAAGCACAGAAGCAAATTCCTGAAATGGCCAATGTCACCATGAAGTTACCTAAAGCGTATTGACTTATGTCAGAAACAGGTAGTGATTCGATCAAATCCGTACCACCCATAGCAATACCACAAGTTCTGGCCAGTAAGCCACCAACGAACAAGACAAGACCCATGAATACTTCAGTTCCAATCAAATAACAAGCTTCCGTAAAAATGAATGTAGAACGTTTTATAGGAGTAGACATAGTAAAAGACAATGAACCAGTCTCGACTTTTTCTGCCACCAAGGAATCTGCCAAGGTGATTGTGTAGACCATAGGAATAAGGATAGAAGCCATTCCAAATGCGACAACTCCAACGAAGATTCCATAAGTATTCATAGAGCCCATCTCAGTCAAAGAATCGTTGACCTTGTTAGGGAGTTGATCTATAACACCTGTGCAAGATTTGACCATAGCAGCTAACAATGCATCAGTTTCTTCATAACCCTTTTCCAAGTTAGAAGAATAAAGATAACGGAATGAACTGATACCACCGGAAGAATATGCATAGACTGAATCCATCATGGATTTTCCATCCATTGATGAATCTTCAGAAGTTATCTGCGAGACATCAGTTATAGAAGTTCCATGTTTATCGTTATAGGAATCTATGAGTTGTTTTGCAGCCATATTTCCTACAATGCTATTGACTCTATCGGCAATTGCAATCTCATTGACTTTGTTTCCATCGAAGTACTCATTGGAATTCTTAGAATCTCTCTTGATAAAATCAGACATGAATGATTTGAGATTAGGCACGATTTGAGTATCGATCTGTTCGTTAGAATCCTTCTTAGCTTTTTCTATCTCTTCTTCTGTATAGTCTTCGCCAGTCAACAAGTCTTTGTGCATCTTTTGAACTAAAGTGGCTGGAGTCCCCATATCTACTTTCACTCTTATATATCTATCAGGGTTATATTTCGTGATACGAACAGCTACTTTGATAGGTTCGCCTTTTTCATCGTATTTTCCACTTTCGACATATTCGATAGGATAGCCCAAATCATCAGTAACATAATTTACTTCGAAAGCATTCAAATAATTATAATATGCAATATTTCTAAATGCATCGACTACTGTATTCTCGATGATTTCACTCATCGAATTTGTACGATAAGAATCTGTATCCTCAATATACATCTTCTTATAGTCTTTACCTGAATCATCAGTCTTGTCATAGCAAGCCTTCAACTCAGTCATTATAGTAGTGATTTGATCTTTAGTAGATTTGTCTGCCATCAAAGGAATTAAATCAAATGAAGCGTCATATGCTTTTTCCAATGCAAGAGATTTCTTTTCTGTTTCGTTGATGCTTCCTTTGGAATCCAAGATAGTATTGAAATCAACAATTTGTGTTTTAAGTAAAGCTGATATTTCTTTAGCTTGATCTTTAGAAAGACCAAAGTCTTTTTCGGTCAAGCCATTCTCGGCACAGGTAGGAATTGAATTGACCATGATGTTTCTAACATTAACAGCAGTAGCATTCTTTTCACCATTTGTATATCCTTCAATATAATATTCATCTAGATAATATGGAAGGTAATATATAGCAACAATCTTTTCTTGTTCTGTTAAATTGACATCTGGAATTGTTATGCCTAACAAAGAAAGAAGATTCTTTTGTGCAGTTGACAATTCTCCACCATTCAAATAATAGTTTGAAATCGCGACAATAGTCGCTTTAGTGTTGTCTGGATTCTTTCCGGAATGGTTATAAACGGAATCATAAGCAGTGTTTAGTGAGGTCAATAATGTCTTAATATCTGAATCGTTCATCTCTAGATAAATAGTTTCAGACAACTCAACTGCCTTATCAGTTCCATTACTCAAATCTTCATAGTTTTCTGCACTCTCATCAAAAGCTGAATATAACCCTACTGCACCAGTCTTTATCTCAGTCTCCATATCTGCATTGGAGAACATATTGCTCAACGAATCCTTGGTAGCATTAATTGACAATGTTGACAAGATTACCACGATGATTACCAAAATCAAGGCGTTTCCTATAGAGCAGATCAAAGTTCCAATCCAGTTTGATTTCAGGCTTTCCTTAAAGATTGCTGGAGAGAAGAGCTGATATTTTGAAAACTTTTCTTTTCTCATCTTTTTCCCGTCTAATTCAGGAGGAAGTTCCAACACTTCTTCTGAAGCTACCACTTCTTTATTGTTTTTATCGTTTACCATTTCCATAATTTCTATCTCCTTTCTTCGAAGTATGTGTTGAGGTTGTAGTTTATCTCAGTCATGAATTTAACTTTCTTATTTGATAACTGCCT
>ERZ773145.1753-NODE-1753-length-16788-cov-4.049961_pt1 | contig 16788 bp, 17 predicted proteins | sample MGYA00580848_ERZ773145 | MGnify/ENA primary metagenome ERZ773145 (study PRJEB29015, sample SAMEA2737858) | human gut metagenome | biome: human gut; feature: human-associated habitat; material: faeces | place: China | collected 2012 ... | reverse complement strand
ATTGACTTCGCCTTTGCCGAAAATGCGGATATTACTATTAAACCTAAAGCCAGCGTTGGTGTATAGTAAAGATTCCGATAGCCAATCTAGCACACTAAAGAATGGGAAACAGGTAAAGAAAGAACAACTTCAGATGGTTCAATTCGGATTGAGAATCATGCTAGTGACCCAGTAGGTAGTATGCCGATTTTATTGGGAGGAAACCCTGCAACGACATCTGAAAATAATCTGAATAAAAGCTGGTTACAGCGAACAGCAGATATGTTTAGCGATGAACGTTTATCCATACATAATTGCTATGGACTAGGGCAACAACAATGCATTATTGATGGATATAGAACTAAAGGAGATCTTAAAATGGGAAATGAAAGAACTATTTTTGAATTAAATAAAGCGAAGGAGAAATAAAATGAAAATAAGATTTTTATTCTTAATACCCTCAATCTTATTGCTTACAAGCTGTAGTGGATGGTTTCAACCACTACCACCACATGATCATTGGCGTTTGCATAATTCTAGGGCTTTATTTCCTAACTCAGATCCTCAAGGACGTATTAAATTTCTTGACAGAAGACAAAAAGATATGTCGGATTGCGGTATGGATTTTGTCAGTGGTGAAAGTGATAATCCAGAGGTCAATCTTTGTTTAGAGAAAAAAGGCTGGTATTTAGAAGGTGGACCAATCTGTGAAGAAAAAACAATGTGGAATAGACCTGCATGTATTCAATGGCGAAAAAAACATAGCAAGCCTGATGCTAAGCCTTGGCAGTAATTAACAAAGGTGCTTAAAAGTGCGGTCAATATTCAGTGAATTTTAAAATCTCTTGAATATTGACCACTCTTTTTACATTAACGTTGAATCAAATAGCGTAATTTGGTGCCATCTTGTTCTACGCTTAATAGAGTGTAACCGTGGTTTTTAGTATCAACAGGAATGTTGTTGATAGATTGAGCACAGTCACTTAATAGCTCTAAAATTTCGCCTTTTTGTAATTGAGGCATGGTTTCGAGCATCACGATTGCTGGATACGGGCAAGGTTCACCTAGCGTATCTAACGTGTAATCTGGGGTGATGTCTTTTGGATCTTTATCTAATTTTTGAACAACAGTAAATGCCATAATAATGTCCTCTTTTTTTGAATGAATTCGTTAATATTTAATTAGCAACCACAAGCTTGTGGATTTGCTGCCGCAATTTTTGCTTTGGCTTTTTTCAAGAAGTGGCGTTCCCACCAAACAACAGCGATTAAGCAGAGAATAAGCAAGCCATAATTCACTAATAAACCGCCAACAGGGCCAAAGGATTTCAATAAGTTAAGTTTTTCGTAATCTAATGCGAGCACTGGTGCAAGATCGTCCCATGCATAGGCTAAATAGGTTGAACCGATAACATTGCCTAAGCCCACCCACATAAAGTGAACTTGACCTTCCATTGAACGATACATCCAACCGGTTTCACATCCACCCGCTAACACAATACCGAAACCGAATAATAAACCACCGATAATAGCATTGGGGCCTGCCCACATGATTTTAGCCGGCACACCTAATTGAATATAGCTAAACACGCCAAGCGTGCCTACGATAATACCGAAGATAATCGCTTTTGCCATATAAGCACGGCCCGTTACCCACAAGTCACGGAAGGCAGAAGTAAAGCAGATTTGAGCACGTTCAATTAATAAGCCGAAAGCTAAACCGCAAAGCATCGCAAAACCCAGTTTGACGGAGTTTGTCATCACATAAAGGGAAGCGATAAGATAGGCAAAAAAGACCACCATACCAATCCAGAAACGACGATTAGCTTGTTTCGGGTCAGTTTCTTGTAATTTTGCTGCGCCTTTTTTCAATTCTAATTTCACGCGGAACATCGGAAGTAAGGTGACTTTTACCCCTGCATAAGTACCTACAGCAGTCGCAATGGTAAAGAACCAAGCGTGAACAGAAAATTGTGGAATACCCGTGAAGAGAGAGGCAAGATTACAGCCCATCGCTAAACGAGCGCCAAAACCGGCTAATGCACCACCAATGAGAGCTTGAACAATACGGCGTTTATGCGGCTGGTTACGCCATTTCACATTATTTGCCCAAAGTGCAGCAGAAATACAACCGGCGAACATGCCTAAGATCATTACACCATCAATACGGGTGAAGATCGTGCCTTGCATACCGATAATTTTATAATAACTCCATTCGGAGACATCCACGCCTAATGCTTGTAAAGCATGGCCACCCCAACGAGTAAATTCCCCGGTAACCGCCCAATAAGTGCCGGTTACACCAAAGTAATAAGCGGAAATCAACCCTGCGGCAATAACTGCAGCGACAGGATTCCAATATTTGATCAGATAATTTTGTTTGAATTGCTGCAAAATCTCTTTCATTAGTGAATAAATCCTTAAATTGAAATGATGATTTGCAAGTGCGGTATAAAATGCAGTGATTTTTGAAATGTCTGCCATTTTCCTATACACAAAACTTGCGATATAAGACAAATGAATTGTCGAGCGAAATAATAGCATTTGTTTTTTGTTAATGCACGAGGGGAGGGATAATTATTTGTGGGTAATTTGAGAAAAGGACAGACTTGATGTCTGTCCAAACTATTAGACGGGTAATTTCATTTCTCGGATACGCATGGTTAATCCATCGATTAACAATAAGCGCCCACATAAATTTGAACCGATTTTTAACCGCACTTTAATGGCTTCTAAGGCTTGAATAGAGCCAACAACGCCCACAATTGGCGCCAGTACGCCTGCTTCTACACAACTTAAAACATTTTGACCAAAGAGTTGGCTAAGTTGGCGATAGGTTGGGGTATTGGGTTCATAAGTAAAGACGGAAACCTGTCCTTCTAAACGGATCGCCGCACCTGAAATTAGTGGGATCTTCGCTTTCTCACAACCATGATCTAAGGCATTACGAATATCCACGTTATCGGTACAATCTAATATCACATCAAAGTGCGGTATGATTTCCGCAAGTTTTTCTTCGGAAAGTTGTGCATTGATGGTTTCAATTTCGACGTGAGGATTAATCTGTTGTAACGCAATTTTTGCTGATTCCACTTTAGGCATATTTAATCGGCTATCAGTATGCAACACCTGACGTTGCAAATTAGAAAGCGATACCGTGTCAAAATCCAATAAGGTTAAATGCCCCACGCCAGCGGCGGCAAGATATTGACTTGCCGCACAGCCTAAACCGCCCAGACCGACAATTAACATTCGGCTGTCTTTCAGCTTTTCTTGCCCATCAAAATCAACCGCTTTTAAGATGATTTGACGGTTATAGCGCAGTTCTTCTTCGTAGCTTAATTCAGCCATTATTGCCCCAATAGGTGATTAAACGGTTCAATGGTGACGATTTCGCCTGCAGTCACATTGCCGCGATCTTTTTCGAGCCGAATAAAACAGTTACTTTTTACAAAAGAACTGAATAAATGCGAGCCTTGGAAACCCACTGGTTGCATTTCAAGTTGACCATTTTCATTAATTTGATAGAAACCACGTTGGAAATCTAAACGCCCTGGTGCTTTTTTCAAATTGGTTTGAGCAATCGCTTGAAAGTGCGGTTGTTTTTTCGGATGTTTTTTACCGCTTAATTTGGCGATAGCCGGTTGCACTAATTGATAGAATGTCACTAATGCAGAGACCGGATTGCCGGGTAAACCGCAGAACCAAGCATTTTCTAATTTACCGAAAGCAAATGGCTTGCCAGGTTTCATCGCAATTTTCCAGAAATTCACTTGGCCCACTTTTTCTAATACGGTTTTCGTAAAGTCAGCTTCACCCACCGAAACACCACCGCTTGTGATCACAAGATCTGCCTGAGCTTGTGCTTTCACAAAAGCCGCTTCAAATTCTGCTTGGTTATCCGGCAGAATACCGAAGTCGAGCACGTCACAATTTAATTTTTCTAGCATTAATTTGACGGTGAAACGGTTGGTATCGTAGATTTGTCCCGCTTGTAATGGTTTGCCAACAGGCACTAATTCATCACCCGTTGAAAGCACGGCTACTTTTAATCGTGGGAAAGCTTTCACTTCAGCGATGCCTAATGATGCAAGTAAAGGTAAAGAAACGGCATTTAACTCATCCCCTTGATGTAATACCACATCACCTTTTTTCACATCTTCACCAATGCGGCGAATATTTTGATTGGCTTTAGGCAAGGCAGAAAAGGTAACAGAACCATCTTCATTAACGGTAACATCTTCTTGCATAACTACTGCATCAGCACCTTCAGGAATCATCGCACCTGTCATAATTCTGACCGCACTTTGTGCTACCCATTCCCCTTGAAATGGATTACCCGCAAAGGATTTTCCCGCAACAGAAAGCGTCATGGATTTCTGTAAATCGGCTAAACGAACTGCATAGCCATCCATCGCGGAGTTATCAAAAGAAGGCACGTTAATCGGAGAAATCACATCTTCCGCACAGACACGATCAGCTGCTTCAGTTAAAGCAAGTGTTTCAGTTTTTGTTGGGAAGGGAAGTTGGTTGAGCATTTGCGCTAAGGCATCTTCAAGTGGCAACATAATCAATCCTTTGGGTTGAGCGAAATAAAAGTGGATATATTGTAGCCCGAAATACAATATGAAGGAAATTAATAAATTAGGGTGATTTTTCGCATTTTACGAATAATTCATCTTTTGCTAGAATGACGCATTATTTTTTTATAAATGGAAAGTGAATGAACGCTATTTCACCTGATGCGGAAAGTGTCCGCCGCGCCTTGGTAGCTAAAGGCATCGAAACACCAATGATTGATCCGACTCAATGTAAAGATGAGCGCCGTGCGGCGATTGCTTCGCATATGCGTGAAGTGATGAAATTGATTGGGTTAGATCTACGTGATGATAGCTTAGAAGAAACGCCAAATCGTTTAGCCAAAATGTTTATTGATGAAATTTTCAGTGGAATGGACTACGCCAATTTCCCTAAAATGACGAAAATCAAAAACCAAATGAAAGTGAGCGAAATGGTGCAAGTAAATGACATCACCTTGACCAGTACTTGTGAACATCATTTTGTGACAATTGATGGCAATGTAGCTGTCGCATATTATCCAAAAGATTGGGTGATTGGCTTGTCTAAAATCAATCGCATTGTGGCATTTTTTGCGCAACGCCCACAAGTACAAGAGCGTTTAACTGAACAGCTTTTAACGGCATTTCAAACCATTTTAGAAACCGATGATGTGGCAGTTTATGTGAAAGCGACACATTTCTGTGTGAAAGCTCGTGGAGTAAAAGATACCCATAGTTATACTGTGACATCAGCCTATGGCGGGGTCTTTTTAGAAGATCGCGAAACTCGCAAAGAATTTTTATCTTCCATTCAGAAGTAATGAGCAGAAGCACCGAATACTCGGTGCTTTTTGTTTATTAATTGTACGGATATAAGTTAAAATCAGCCTTTTCATTTTTATTTTTCTTGAGGATTCTCATGACGAAAGCAAATTCAAAACTTTTTCTTGTTTTATTACTCGGTGTCCTTTCAGCCTTTGGTCCGTTTGTGGTGGATCTTTATTTACCTTCTTTGCCACAACTTGCTACCTTTTTTGAAACAAGTGCTTCAATGACACAACTTACGCTCACCACCGCCATGATTGGTCTAGCGGTGGGGCAGTTACTTCTTGGGCCTCTTAGTGATAAATTTGGGCGAAAAATTCCGCTTATTATTTCATTGGTAATTTATATTATCAGCACGGTCTTAATCGTTTATGCATCAAATATTGAAACGATGATTGTCTTGCGTGTGATTCAAGGGCTTTCTTCAGCAGGGAGCGTAGTCATTTCTCGTGCGGTCGCAACGGATCTTTATCATGGTCGTGAAATGACTCGTTTCTTTGGTTTATTAATGACAATTAACGGACTTGCCCCAATTATTTCACCAATCCTTGGTAGTTTATTGTTGGAATACATCAGTTGGAAAGGCGTATTTGTTTTCCTTGCATTGATTGGTGTGATAGTTTTGCTTTTCTGCTTCCGTTTAAAAGAAAGCTTAAGCATCGAAAATCGCTTACAAGGTTCAATATTTTCCACTTTTTTGACGTTTGGTGTGATTATCAAAAATCGCTTATTTATGAGCTATGTAGGAATTCAAAGTTTCTTGCTCGGTTCCATGTTTGCCTATATTGCGGCTTCACCATTTATTTTTCAAAGTTTCTATGGGTTGAGTGCATTTATCTTTAGTTTATGTTTTGGTGCGAATGGAGCAGCGTTAGTTATTGGGGCAAATGTTGGTGGTAAATTGGAAAATCGTAAGGCATTGGCTATTGGCGTATTTGCTTTTGTGGTTGCTGCACTTTATACCATTGCGGTATTAATTATTCAGCCATACTGGTTATTTGTTGAAATCGGTTTCTTTGTGATGTTGTTATTAATGGGCATAACTTTCCCGGCTATTTCTTCTTTAGCTATGGAAAGTGAACGCCAATATGCAGGCAGTGCATCTGCTTTGTTAGGTTTTGCTCCATTCTTTTTAGGTGGTGTGGTTTCACCATTAGTTGGAATCGGCAATATTTTCTATTCAACGGCTTTAGTTATTTTAGCATGTAGCTCATTAGCTTTAGCTATCTATTGGGCGATTCGTCATAAAATTCCAGATTCAGCAGAGTAGTGAAAAGTGCGGTCATTTTTGACGGTGTTTTAAAAAAGAAAAAGGCGAACATCAATTTGTTCGCCTTTTGTTATTTTAGCATTAGTTTCGAATACTTAGTTTCTCAAATTCATCGAAGAATGTTGGGAAGGTTTTAGCCGTACATTTCGGATCTAAAATCGTGACGGGTGTATCCGATAATGCAATCAACGCAAAGCACATTGCCATACGATGATCATTATAGGTCTCAATTTCCGCATGTTTAAATTGAGAAAGGGCAAGCGGTTGAATGCGAATAAAATCTTCACCTTCTTCAACTTCTGCACCGACTTTTCGTAATTCAGTCGCCATTGCTGCAAGACGATCAGTTTCTTTCACACGCCAGTTATAAATGTTGCGAATAACGGTTTCACCCTTTGCAAATAAGGCGGTTGTGGCAATCGTCATGGCTGCATCAGGAATGTGGTTCATATCCATATCAATGCCATGGAGTTCAGCTTGTTCTGCTTGAATAAAATCTTCACCCCAAGTGATTTTGGCTCCCATTTTTTCTAGTACATCGGCAAATAGGCGGTCGCCTTGAATGGAATGTTTACCAATTCCTGTCACTTTTACATTGCCTTTAATCGCGGCGGCGGCAAGGAAATAAGAAGCGGATGAAGCATCACCTTCCACCATGTATTTACCTGGTGATAAATAGGATTGGTTACCTTTCACTTTAAACACTTGATAATGTTGATTTTCAACCGAAACACCAAAATCTTTCATCATCGCGAGAGTAATATCAATATAAGGTTTTGAAACTAAATCCCCCACAATATGGATATCTAAATCGCCTTCAGCAAGAGGTGCAGCCATTAAAAGTGCGGTCAAAAATTGAGAAGAAATTGAACCATCAATTTTTACTACGCCACCTTTAATCCCTTGATTGCGAATTGCAAGCGGTGGGTAACCGTCATTTTCTAAATAACGAACATTGGCCCCCGCTTGAAGAAGCGCATCCACCAAATGTTTGATTGGACGCTCTTTCATACGGGGCTCGCCAGTCAAAATAACTTCGCCTTCTGTATCGCCTTTTAAACAAAGTGCAGCGGTTAAAGGACGCATGGCTGTGCCGGCATTGCCTAGAAATAGTGATAAGCCATTTTCAACCTGAAATGCGCCACCTAAGCCTTCAACTTCACAGCAAGTTTTGTCTTCAGAAAGCTGGCAATTTACACCTAAAGCTTTAAGGGCGTTTAGCATATGACGAATGTCATCACTGTCTAATAAGTTAGTGACCGTTGTGGTGCCTTTAGCTAATGCGGCTAATAATAATGCACGGTTTGATAAACTTTTCGAGCCAGGTAAGTTGATCTCACCTTCAATACGAGAAATTGGCTCTAAAGTGATTGCTTTCATTACAAGACCACCGTTTTATTTTTATACACAAATATACGATCATGTAAGGCAAGATCAAGCGCACGGCTTAATACTGTTTTTTCCACATCACGGCCTGCACGCATCATGGCATCGGCAGAGTAAGTGTGATCCACATTAATCACATTTTGCATAATGATCGGGCCTTGATCTAATTCATTATTAATAAAGTGAGCCGTTGCACCAATAATTTTCACACCGCGTTCATAGGCTTGTTGATAAGGTTTTGCCCCAATAAATGCGGGTAAGAATGAATGGTGAATATTAATCACACGATTTGGATAACGCGCTACGAATTCTGGATTTAATACACGCATATATTTAGCTAACACAATATAATCAGGTGCATATTCATCAATTTTTTCAGCGAGCAATTTATCGTGTTCCACACGAGTGAGACCTTCATGACTGACACAATGGAATGGAATATCAAAGCGTTCAACTAATTCGCGTAAATTATCGTGATTGCCAATTACTGCTGCAATTTCTACGTCTAACGCACCGTAGTAATTTTTCATTAAAATATCACCTAAGCAATGTGCTTCTTTGGTCACTAAAATTACGATACGTTTACGTTGTGCACTGATTAGGCGACAGTTTGTCCCTTTCGGCAAACTATAATCTAAATCAGCCAACAGGGTTTTCTCATTAAAAATCCCTTCTAATTCTGTACGCATAAAGAAATGCTTCGTTTCAAAATCAACAAACTCATTATTGTGTAGGATATTTAATTGGTGTTTGTAACAAATATTGGTGATTTTTGCGATTAAGCCTTTGTCATCTGGACAGTCAGTCAGTAATATTTTCTTTTCTAACATAATGAATATTTTGCAAGGTAAATAAAAAAAGAGAACCCATAAAAATGGGTTCTACATAGTTGATAATGAAATTAGATTTCGAAAGAAGCCAAAGAGGCACCTTTATCTAAGGCCTTTTGAATCACGCGAGGTGTGCGGCCTTGACCAGTCCATGTTCTTTCTTGACCAGTTTCATCAGTATATTTGTATTTTGCTGGACGAGGTTCACGTTTTTTACGAATTGAAGAAGGGGCAATTCCAATAATTGCAGTCAATTCTTCTGCAGTGATACCTTCTTGTTTAATTAATTCTTTATATTTTGCAATACGTGCGCGACGTTCTTGTTCAGCCTGTTCAATTTCAGCTGCTTGAGCGCGTTTTTCTTCAACAGCAGTTTGTAATTTTAAAAGTGAGCTTTCGGCTTGCTCTAATGTTAAATCGCGTACAGCGGCGCGTAAACTACGAAGGTTAGTTAAACCTTTTGTTAATTCGTTCATTATTACCCCTTTATATGTGTGAATGCTTAATTATTTTTTAGATGTCTATCATAACGAAAATACTATATTAGGTAAATATGAATTAGCCTAAATATAATAACTAATTGGTCGGATGTCATAATATTCCACATTATAAAGTTGATTATTTTTCTTGTTTACTGCAAACGTTTGCTTATAAAACAACTTAACAAAGTCTTAACAACCTCATTAGAAACTTTAAATTAAAAAATAGATTTAGGGGAAAGTATAAGATTTTATTGGTAATTTCATTCATTTTAATGTAATCTCTCACCATCCTATACAACAGTAGAGGTGCGGTCATTATAAGTATTTTCCTAGAGTGGATAGCGTTGAAGGGAAAGGAAAGGAATGATTGCCGAAATCGAATAGGCGTCATCTTATTCGGTTGGTCACGTCTTCGAAAGGAACGTGACTGTCATAGTTTTTGTGTATTAACTATGGAGCGCTACGGTTCGGTCTGGTCATAATTGTGTCTTTTCTTGCCGTTGTCTCCATTAAATTATTAGGTATAACTTAATGGAACTAGTCGATTATTCTTCATCTATTTATTCAATTATCCCCGCATTACTTGCGATCATTTTAGCAATTGCAACCCGTCGGGTTCTGGTGTCCCTAAGTGCAGGGATTATTGTCGGTGCATTAATGTTGGTTGATTTCAACCCATTGAATGCATTCATTTATTTAAAAGATAATGTTATTGCATTAGTTTATAGTAGCGAAGAAGGCATGAATTCAAATATGAATATCGTGTTTTTCTTAGTTTTACTTGGCGTATTGACCGCACTTTTAACCGTGTCAGGCAGCAACCGAGCTTTTGCTGAATGGGCACAAAATAAAATTAAAGGTCGTCGTGGTGCGAAATTATTAGCGGCATCTTTAGTGTTTGTAACCTTTATCGATGATTACTTCCACAGTCTTGCTGTCGGTGCTATTGCTCGTCCAGTCACCGATCGTTTCAAAGTATCTCGTGCAAAATTAGCGTACATTCTTGATTCTACTGCTGCACCAATGTGTGTCATGATGCCAGTATCAAGCTGGGGAGCATATATTATTACTCTCGTAGCAGGTTTATTGGCGACTTACTCTATTACATCTTATACGCCAATGGGCGCATTCGTTGCGATGAGCTCAATGAACTACTATGCGATCTTCTCATTATTAATGGTGTTCTTTGTTGCTTATTTTTCATTTGATATTGCATCAATGGCTCGTCATGAAAAATTAGCCATGGAACGCGATTATAAAGAAGAAGTCATTGAAGGTGTGAAAGGTAAAGTTCGCAACTTAATTTTACCGATTGTGGTTTTAATTGTTGTGACTGTATTTATGATGATCCACACGGGGAGTGAAGCCTTAGCAGCAGATGGAAAACCATTCAGTATATTAGGTGCATTTGAAAATACGACAGTAGGAATTTCACTTGTTGTAGGTGGTTCAAGTGCGGTTGCAATGTCAACATTATTGATTATCCTTGAGCGTCAAGTTTCTTTACAAGAATATGGAAAAGCATGGATTGCTGGTATTAAGTCCATGTTAGGTGCAATTGCCATTTTATTCTTTGCTTGGACAATTAATAAAGTAGTAGGTGATGCTCAAACAGGTAAATACTTATCTTCTTTAGTGAGTGGTAGCATTCCTGTTCAATTTTTACCTGTTCTTTTATTTGTACTTGGTGCGGCAATGGCGTTCTCAACAGGGACAAGTTGGGGGACATTTGGCATTATGTTACCAATCGCTGCAGCAATGGCGACCAATTCTGCTCCAGAGTTATTACTTCCTTGCCTATCAGCAGTCATGGCTGGCGCGGTATGTGGCGACCACTGTTCACCAGTTTCAGATACAACGATTCTGTCATCAACTGGGGCCAAATGTAACCATATGGATCACGTCACCACACAATTACCTTATGCAGCAACTGTCGCGACAGCAAGTGCTGTGGGCTACATTGTGGTTGGCTTTACAGAATCAGGTTTAGCGGGATTTGTTACAACTGCCGCCGTATTAGTTGCTTTAGTGTTTATTGTGAAAAAACGTTAATCGATAAGTGAAATAAGAGAGGGCGTATCATATGATACGCCCTTTTTGTATCGGTTATAAAAATTATAATAATGGACTAAACAAGAAAAATAACCGTTCGATAATTCGATGATAGAAAGGTCGATTGAGCCATTCTTGCATATTGAGTTCAGATGAATTCGCTAAATAATTTTCGTGGAGTGTTGCAACTTCATTCGCAAAATTACGATCTTCGACAGCAATAGTGATTTCAAAATTAAGCAAGAAGCTACGCAAATCCATATTTACTGTGCCAACAAGTGCCAGTTTATTATCAATCAGTATACTTTTTGTATGCAGAAGTCCCGCTTCAAAATGATAAATTTTTACTCCCGCTTCGAGTAAATCATCAAAAAAGGTACGGCTTGCCCAGCGAACCATTAGGGAATCATTTCGTTTCGGTAAAATAAGTGTGATATCGACACCGCGAAATGCAGCAATACGTAGTGCCTCAGCGATATTGTGACTTGGCACAAAATAAGGTGAGGTAATAACAATGCTTTCTCTTGCCGCATAAATGGCGGTAGCAAGGGATTGTGCGATTAAATCATCAGGGAACGCTGGACCACTCGCAATAACTTGTACGGAGTGAGTATCATTGTCGTCAATTTCCACAATTGGACAATTGGGTAGTAAAAGTGGCAATTCTTCCGTCGTTTCAATTTCCCAATCCCAGGCGTGTAGGATGCTCAAAATAGGTGAAACAGGGCCATTAATTCGCACCATCACATCCACCCAATTTCCCACATTGCTTTCTTGCTTGAAGAAATTGGGGTCCACCATATTCATACTACCTGTATAGGCAATTTGGTTATCAATCACGATAATTTTACGGTGTTGGCGTAAATCAATTCGGTTGAAGAACATTCGGAATAAATTTACGTGTAGCGCCTCAGTAATTTCAATGCCTCTCTCTCGCATTTCTTTACAAATAGGGCTTTTCAAAAAAGCATTACTGCCAACGGAATCGAGTAAAAGACAAACTTTTACCCCACGTTGTACAGCTTCTTCCAAGGCTTGTTTCACCTCATTAATCAGGCCATCATTGCTCCAAATATAAAACACCATGTTAATAGAGTGGCGAGCTTGTTGAATATCACGGATGATACTTCGGATAATGCTTTCCGGGGTATCGAGAATATGTAATTCATTACCTCGAATATTTGGAATGCCTAAACGCTGGTGGACTAATTTAAATAAGGCATGATAACGAGGATCTTGGGAATGTGTAACCAGATCTTTTTGTTTTGAAAGTTGCTGAAGCCATTGCGTATATTTAGGTTTTAACAACTGAAATGCTTTGGCTCGGCGAGTACCGAGTTTAATCTCACCAAAAATCAAATAGGCAATGACGCCAATCAGTGGCACAAGATAGATAATCATCAGCCATGATAATGTCGCGGAAACCGCTTGCTTTTTGACGAGCAAACGTAATGTGATGGAAATAACCGCTACCCAAATTAACACGGGAATAATATAAACCAGTATAATATGTTCAAAACTCATTAATTTTTGACCGTACTTATGAAATTAGAGATTGTTTATCAGACAGATGATTTTATCATTATTTATAAGCCTTGTGGACTGAGAGTGCATAAAGATCAGAGCGAAATTGGTTTAACCACTTTACTTGCTGAGCAGCTTGATGTGCCACAAGTTTGGCTTGTGCATCGGTTAGATAAAGTGACATCAGGTTTACTCATTTTTGCATTGAACGCCGAAAGTGCGGCTGAATTTTTCCGACTTTTTTCTGAACACCATGTTCAAAAAACTTATCTCGCCCTTAGCAATCATAAACCCAAAAAGAAACAAGGATTGATTATCGGCGATATGCAAAAGTCCAGAAATGGTGCCTGGAAACTCTGTCCATCGAAAGAAAATCCCGCGATTACGCGTTTTGAAAGTGTAAGTTGTGAGCCCAATTTACGATTATTTATCTTAAAGCCACAAACCGGTAAAACTCATCAATTGCGTGTGGCGATGAAAAGCTTAGGTAGCCCGATTTTAGGTGATGCGCTTTATGGTAAAAATACTGAAAATATTGACCGCACTTATTTGCACGCTGCAAGATTGCAATTTGAATTTAAAGGTCAGGCATTTGATGTGTTTACTCTTCCTAAAGAAGGTGAGTGGTGGCATCGTGAAGGTGTTATGTCTGAGATTCAAAAAATAGGCTCAGCAAATGCTGAGCCAAAGATATAAGCGTTATTGATTATTTCGCTAATCCGATACCTGTATAGCCACGTTCACGCATGGTGGCTTCTTTTGATTTACGAATTAAGGTTTCAATTGTCATACCTTGTACGAGAATTGAAAATGCCACAACCGCATACGTCATACCTAAAATAAGATCGCGAACATCCATTTCTAATCCTTCAATATAAAATTGACCACTTGGAATAGAAAGCGCCATAGCGAGTGCTAATCCGCCTCGTAATGCGCCCCAAGTGAGCACTTTCATGGTGTAAGGGTTGTATTTACGGTAGCGTTTCATGACTTGGAATGGCAACCAAACACTTGCATAGCGACAGATTAAGCAAACCGGAATAGCGAGGAAAATTAAGATTAAACCTTGCCAAGACACATGAATCAATAAAATAGCTAAGCCTATCAATATGAAGAGTAAGGAGTTGAGGAAGTGATCAATCATTTCCCAAAAGTGATCTAAATAGCGTTGGCTTTGTCGAGAAAATCCAGTGTATCTTGTCCAGTTCCCGATTAAAATCCCTGCGACAACCATAGCTAATGCACCTGAGACGTGCAAGAGATTAGCAAGCATAAAGCCCGCGGTTGGTACGATTAAGGTTAAGAGAATTTCTAGCGAACCATCATCTGTAGCTGAAATCAAATAATGGGCGAATAGGCCTAAAACCAATCCAAATGCAATCCCTCCTAAAGCTTCTTTAAAAAATAAATGGAGAATACCGCTTGCTGTCGGTTCATGACCGCCAAATGCGACGGCAAAAACCGTGGTGAAAATTACCAAGCCAATCCCATCATTAAAAAGTGATTCGCCTTCCACCTGCATGGATAAGCGTTTTGGGGCTTTTAAGTTTTTGATAATGGCAAGTACGGCAATAGGGTCATCAGGCGATATTAGTGCACCAAATAAGATGCAGTAAATTAAATCAATATGCCAGCCGAAAAGTAAGGCAATACCATAAAGTAGAAAACCAATAAAAAAGGTTGAGGCGAGCGTTGAGAACAGGGCGAAAGTGGTAATTTCCCATTTTTGATTGTTCAATACAGGAAGTTTAATGCCCAAAGCCCCAGCAAAGAGCAAAAAACCTAAAATTCCATTTAATAAGAAATCTTTAAAATCAATACGTTCAATAACACGTGTTGCAATATCATCTAAATTAAACCAGTTGAAATAACCCAGCAAAACTAGAAACAGTGAGCCTGCCATGGAAGTGGCTGTGATAGCGATCGTATATTGGATCTTATCATTCAGTTTACGGGTGATAAAACTAATAAGAATGGCTATTGTGGTAAGGAAACACAAGTAAGTATAAGTATTCATAAAATGATCCGAGTGAAGTAATAAAAACGCGGCCAGTATAAGCAACTTAGTTTTATTTATAAAGTGAGTTTTTAGAAAAAATTTTAATGAGAAAGAAGGATCAAAATTCATTTGATTAAAACTGAAGAGTAATTACATTAATAGGCGTAACTTCTTCCGTTACAAGAGGAAAAGTGCGGTTAAGATTTCAATTATTTTGTATAATAGCCACAATTTTTCACATTAGGAACAAAAATGAAATTTATCTCTTTTAATATTAATGGTTTACGTGCCCGCCCTCATCAACTTGAAGCAATTATTGAAAAATACCAACCGGATGTGATTGGTTTACAAGAAATTAAAGTGGCAGATGAAGATTTTCCTTATGCAATTACCGACAATCTGGGGTATCACGTTTTTCACCATGGGCAAAAAGGGCATTACGGTGTAGCACTGTTAACCAAACAAGAACCAAAAGCGGTGCGTCGTGGTTTTCCAACAGATAATGAAGATGCGCAAAAACGCATAATTATGGCGGATTTAGAAACCCCGTTTGGTTTGTTAACGGTAATTAATGGCTATTTCCCACAGGGCGAAAGTCGTGCACATGAAACCAAGTTTCCGGCAAAAGAAAAATTTTATGCGGATCTTCAACGCTATTTAGAACAAGAGCACGATAAAGCCAATCCAGTGTTAATTATGGGCGATATGAATATTAGTCCAAGCGATTTAGATATTGGCATTGGCGATGAAAACCGCAAACGTTGGTTGCGTACTGGCAAATGCTCATTCTTGCCGGAAGAGCGTGAATGGTATCAACGCTTATACGATTATGGTTTGGAAGATACGTTCCGTAAATTAAACCCAACAGTTAATGACAAATTCTCGTGGTTTGATTATCGCTCAAAAGGTTTCGATGATAACCGTGGATTACGTATCGATCATATTCTAGTGAATCGTCAATTAGCAGAGCGTTGCGTTGATGTCGGCATTGCATTGGATATTCGTGCGATGGAAAAACCGTCCGATCACGCACCAATTTGGGCTGAATTTAAATAGGAAAGCAACATGGATATGGCAAATTGGCAGAATTACCGTTCACAAGTGAATGGCATGCCTGCCGTGTTTACCGCAAATATTGAAGATTTGGATGTTTATCATGGTAAGCATCTTAGTAAAGTTGTGCAATTTACCGTGCCTTATCAGGGAGATGAGGATGGTTTGCCGAATGAAGATGAATATGAAAAATTGATTAATCGTCTTTTTAAAATTCTTGCACAATTGACCGCACTTCCAAATGTTTTTTTTGCAGGACACTTTATTTGTAATCATCAGGCAAAAATGCATTTCTATTGTGAACATGATGCTTTGCTTAAAGAAACCCTTCAACAACTCGATTTTGTCTCAGAAATCAACGTACAGAATGATCCAAATTGGGATACCTATTTCGATTTCTTGTTGGCTTCACCATTAGAAATGAAATTAAATGCGACAGAAGAGATTTTGAGTATGCTGAATAGCAAAGGGCGTAATTTAAGTGACACTTATTTAATCGAACACACTTTCCATTTTGACGAAGAAGAGAAAATGTTTCCCTTTATGGATGAATTGACGCTCGGACAAGTGTCTTTTAATACGTTGAAATATTCTAGCCAAGCCATCCAAACAGAAGAAGATGAAGAACCTTACTTTATGGTGAAATTGGAGCAAGAGCTTTCATTAGACAGTAATGAGATCTTCGAGTGGGTAGAGCGCTTTGAAAAATTAGCCATGGAGTTTTCTGGCGACTATATTGGCTGGGAATGCGATAATTTAATGGATGACAGGTCATCACTAAATTAGCGTGATAATTCATTAAATCAGTATAGATTAGATAAAAATAAAGC
>ERZ773145.1745-NODE-1745-length-16860-cov-4.303898_pt1 | contig 16860 bp, 14 predicted proteins | sample MGYA00580848_ERZ773145 | MGnify/ENA primary metagenome ERZ773145 (study PRJEB29015, sample SAMEA2737858) | human gut metagenome | biome: human gut; feature: human-associated habitat; material: faeces | place: China | collected 2012 ... | reverse complement strand
ACTTCACATCTCGATAAGCTGAAAGTTCTTCTCCTGCCAATGCCGTTTCAAAAATAATCGGCGTATATTTATATTCCGGCAATTCGCGGAGCTGCTTTGCCAAACTGGTTCCTTTATAGTCCTCTAACTGAATATCCAGGATAAAAAGGGAAACATCGTTTGCTTTTGCGTGTTGCAGGGCTTCTCCCGCCTCGGAAACAGAATGTATCTCCAGATCGGCAGATATATTGCCAATATACCGCACTATTTTCTTTACCGCACTTATATTATCTTCTACTAACAGCACCTTACCCATGTTGCAATTTCTCACCGCCTCAGGACAGGACATATATTCCATCTTTATACATCCTTTCTCCAAACTCCATCAGCGCAATTATACACGGGAAGACGTACAATATCAAGGTGAAACGTGTGTATTGTTTTAGGGAATTCTTTTCCCGCAAACCAAAAATAACCCTTGAGGAAAAGAACGGTATCTGTTATAATTATCATGTAATGATATGTCCTTTGCTCAGGCAAATGGTGTAAAAATGGTGTAACCGCCGGAACGCCAAGTAAAAACCGCCTGGAAAAGTCAAAGGAATTTAAAGGAGAATGAGACAATATGAAATTAGGTATCGTAGGCCTGCCCAATGTGGGCAAGTCCACTCTGTTTAATGCCATTACCAATGCCGGTGTGCCTGCGGACAACTATGCGTTCTGCACCATCGACCCCAATGTGGGCGTGGTTTCCGTGCCGGATGAGCGGCTTACCTGGCTTGCCGAGCTGCATCAGCCCAAAAAGGTCACCCCCGCTGTCATCGAGTTCGTGGATATTGCAGGCCTGGTAAAGGGCGCCTCCAAGGGCGAGGGCCTGGGCAACAAGTTTTTGAGCAACATCCGCACCACCGACGCCATCGTCCACGTGGTCCGCTGTTTCGAGGATGCCAACGTGACCCATGTGGAGGGCTCTACCGATCCTCTGCGGGATATCGACATCATCAATCTGGAGCTGGTCATGGCGGACATCGAAATGGTGGAGCGGCGAATCGACAAGTGCCAGAAGGCGGCCAAGGGCGGCGACAAGCGCTTCCTCAAGGAAGCTGAGCTGTTTACGGACCTGCTGGCCCACCTGAACCAGGGCAAGCTGGCCCGGACCTTTGAGTGCAGCGAGGAGGACATGGCCCTCATCGCCACCTCGGACCTGTTGACCCTGAAGAAGACCATCTATGTTGCCAACCTGGCGGAAAATGAGGTCAACGACCCGGAGAGCAGCCGCCACTATCTGGCCGTGAAGCAGCTGGCCGATGCCGAGGGCAGCCAGATCATCCCCATCTGCGCCAAGCTGGAGGCCGACATCGCCGAGCTGGACGACCCCGACGAGAAGGCCATGTTTATGGAGGAGCTGGGCGTGAAGGAATCCGGCCTGGACCGGCTGATCCGCAGCAGCTACACTCTGCTGGGCCTCATTTCCTTCCTGACCGCGGGCTCCGACGAGTGCCGGGCCTGGACCATCAAAAAGGGCACCAAGGCCCCCCAGGCCGCCGGCAAGATCCACACCGACTTCGAGCGGGGGTTCATCCGCGCCGAGGTCATTGCCTTTGAGGATATGAAGGCCTGCGGCACCATGGCTGCCGCCAAGGCAAAGGGTCTGGTCCGCAGCGAGGGCAAGGACTACGTCATGAAGGACGGCGACATCGTCAACTTCCTGTTCAACGTCTAAAAATCGCAGAATAAATCCGGGGTCTGTTTTGACTCCGGATTTTTTTGCAAACAGGCAAACACTTTCCGAATGCTTCCGTCTTTACCGGTGAAAGACAAAAGAAGGTGCATCCCCTGGAAGATGCCGGGAATTATTTCTTCCTATGCTGCTGTCCAACGCTGCCCGGCCGAAAAGGCCGCGGAAAGCCAGCTGCTGCTCACTGCTTTGGTCGAAAGCCTGATGCTTTCTTCCGGCTGAATACGCAGCAAAGCCCAGCCGGGACATGGCTGGGCTTTTGAAATCGGCGCTTTAAGGAATGCACAGGAAAAGTCCGTACAGGGCCAGCAGGTGCAGGGGGTAAAAGATGTAAAAGCCCCAGGAGATCGCTTTGCTCCTTGTGCGCTTCTGACCGGAATAGAGGGCGATGGGGACCGCGGCCAAAGCCCCGAAAAGCTGGACGGAGACGGACAGGCCGAATATCCGAATATTGGCGCTGGGCATGATCCCGTTGATCAGCACCATTCCGACGGCCTGAATCCATTTTCCACCGGGAAGCTCCCGGGTCAGGGCAAACAGGGCCATCAGCAGAATGCCGTTTCCCCCATAGCTCAGGTGCAGCGCATCTGCAATGAAATAGCATGGCACGATCAGCAGAATCTTCCACACCGGCTGCTTCACCCGGCCCATGCCCTCCACCATAACCGCACCCAGAAGCAGCAGCCACAGCACATTCTGGTGCGCCCAGGGGCTTCTGCCGCTGTAGAGGACGAAATCGTAGATCGGTTCGGAGATCACCGCCATAATGCCCAGCCGCAGGAAGTACCGCCCGGGGCTTCCGGTGTGGGCGATTCCCTCGGTGATCAGGAAACAGTAAATGGGAAATGCCAGCCGCCCGATCACCCGCAGCCACATGGGCAGCCCAAACACCACCGCCGTGTGATCGATCAGCATGGTCACGCAGGCAACAAGCTTCAGCTCCTCCTGGCAAAGGGCACCCTTCTTTTCCACGCATCATCCCTCCTTTTGCACCCATTATACCAGCCGCCGTCCCAAAACGCAAACCCCAAAGAAATTTCTATTGCTTTTTCACGGGAAATCCTGTATAATGTCTCCCGTATCCGGGTGTAGCGCAGCTGGTAGCGCGCCTGCTTTGGGAGCAGGATGCCGCAGGTTCGAATCCTGTCACTCGGACCAAATAAGCACGATAGTTTTGATACGAACGTATCTGAAACTATCGTGCTTTTTTTAACAGCCCCTATTTTGGCTGTGGGGTATTCGTGGTGCGCTCTCGCAGGTTAACTAAGCACCTACACAGATTAGCTATCTTTCTTTTCGTAAAACTGTATGGCTACATTGAATGCATCCAGAAATTCTTCTCTGGAAGTAGGTTTGTCAAACAACGGATAATCAGTAATCAGGCGGTATCCTTTCAACGCATAGGCGTTAAGGGTTTTAATTCCATCCTCAGACAGCAGAGTATCATTGTTGCTAAGATACTGTAGCATAATCTGCTCCAGCTTAGGGCTCTGCGTATCGATGCCGAGTCTTCTGGCCTCAGATGCCACCAGTAACCCAGCAATTTGTGCTTTACAGTCACGATATTGAACTGGGTACCTTTCAACAAGATCCTTCAACTCAGAAGTATCCTCGTCGATTTGGCCTGCTGCCATGCCAATCAATGCACAGCAGTAGTACACATCGAATTGGATAAACTTATTCTTATCCTCCGCAGCGTGGGAGCCTTCGAGATTCATAATGTTGTTAAAGTAGCTTTGGGCACTTTTCACTATCTTAAAATGCATTATTTTTCATCTCCTTTGTGCTCTCTTTGATACGAATCGAAGAAGTCAATTCCTTCATAAACAACTACGGCCTGATCCTGGGGAGATGCCACAACCGTAAGATACTGCGAATCGGGATTTGCATAGAATCTGTCCGCAAAACGCTCCACTTCTGCTGACTGAACAAAGGCAATCATCTGATTGAATACCAAAGGAATGATATCTGCAACAGCCTGCCGTTTTTCGAAATCCATCTTGCCGGTAGGCGAGTCGATAATGAACGGAAATTCCAACTCAGAATCTTCGAAAAGAGTGCCCAGGAAACAGTAGGCAATGCTAAGAGTTTGACCTTCGCTGGCACCGTCCCGACCCTTTAGTTTTATGTACCTATCGATGCTTTCGATTTCTACATAATCGTCAACGATAACACGGCGAAGTTTCTCGTTGGTCTTTCTGACGATTTCTTGCTTCAGCGCTGTGGTAGCCTGTAGTTTGATCTCATTCACCAAAGAATCAACCAACTCTTTTTTGCGCAATGCAGTATTTGTTCTTGTTGCCTTTGCTATTTCCTGCTCGTAGTACTTAAATTTTTGATCCGCCTTGTGAAGGTTGTTTTCTTCTGTCAGAGAAGCGTCGTTTTCATCCTTGGATTCAATGCGCTCAAGTTCATCACGATCAATGCTGATAAGTCTGATCAGTTCCTCAATTCGCTCCTGCAGTTCACGAGCCTTTTCGCCTCCGGCCTTAATGAGTTTTTCCTCATTAGTTTTAAATCTCGTATCGAGGCGATTAGCTTGAGCTCTCAGTTCCTCGAGTTCCTCGAAGGCCTTTTTTAAGCGTTCGTCATACACACTGTCCATCAGACTACTCTTAACCGTGTTAAGAACCGACTGTTGGTCACTTCCCAGATACTGGTCAGCCCGCTTCAGGATAGCCGTTCTCTCCCGTTCACCAATGCATCTATCGCAGACACACCGGTCTGCAGAAGCCAATTCGGTGAAGAAGTCTTTGGCAATGGTTTTAGGCAACTTGAGTTTTTTCATGCTATTGCCTAACTCGAACATTCTCGCACAGAGGCTTTCACTCAGTAGATAGGGAGACTTAATTATCCCCAGAATAGAAGTGATCTTAACGTCGATTTCGCCGCGATTCTTCTGCTGTTCCTTGAGAATATCATTTTTCTCTTGATTCAGCTTTTCATAGCTCTTGTCGAGTTCCTGGCGCTGTTTCTCCTTCTCTACTTTTTCAGCTTCAAACGCAGCAATCTCTTCGCGAAGCTTCTCACACCGTGCTCTCAGCTTGGCCCGAATTGCGTCAATGTCACTTTGCCGGGTACGCAAATTGCTAAGTGAACTGGATGTTCCACGCTTTCCTTCGGCGTTTTGGATTTCGGTAAGGATTCTCTGGTTTGCGGCCAAAATCTCATTCAATTCATCGAGGCGATATAGGTAGCGAATCGTTTCATCAGCTTCATTGGATGAGCTGTCCATAGACTTCGCCGCCTGCTCACCGTCAAACACAAAGCGTCTAACAAATTCAGGCGTAAAAATACCGCGAATAGACTCAGGTAAACGAAGTCCAGCTTCTCGACCCTTGGGAGGAGCAGAGGTTTCCACCTGCACCGTTCCATCTTTGTAATTCATAGAAAGGAAGTACTTATACTGTCTATCATCAAATTTGACAGTGATGCTGAATTCACCTCTATCTGCTTCCGTTAATGTAGGCGCGAAAGAACGCACTTTGGACGCAGTCCATCCAGCGGCTGTTCCATCAAATAATCCTTTGATGAGTTCCATTGTGGTTGTCTTACCGGTACCGTTGGCCATCATAATAAAATTGTTGCTGATTACGGAGCCATCGGCTTTGGTAAAGGGGAGCTTCAAGGCAGTGATTTTTCGGATATTTTTATATTCGAGCTCGAGGATTGCCATCTTCATACCTGAATATCCTCCTCATCATCCTCAATCAGTGTAAGTATCCGTTTTAAATCGCTCTCTTTGGCGTTATCATCAAACTTGTTTTTGACATATTGTCTGAATGCCAGTTTGAAGTCGGACGAGGTGTTTGATGCGTTGACAACGGAATCAATCGCATTTTCGATGATTTTATTTCTCATGTTCGCATCTCCTTGTCTGTGAAAGATCTGTAAGCCACTCTGCACGATCGGCATCGGCGTTATTGTCATTTTCCTCGGAATCCTCAATCACGAAGTCCACAACAGTTGCTTTCTTTTCTGGGTTGTTTTTATCCAGGCGTAATGCGCGCCCGATTCTCTGCGTTGTCACGAGCCTGGAACGGTCAGAAGAAAACAGGATAATGTTCGTGACGCTGCTGATATCAATTCCCTCGGAAACTTTTTTACAGGTCAGCAGGCAGTCAATTTTTCCTGCCGCAAAGTTCTCCAAATTGATTTTTTCATCATCGGCATAATAGGTATGATATTTGTCGCTGTACCTGACAAGAATCTCCTGGAGCTTTGCGCCATATTCCATGGTCTGAACAAAAATGATACACTTCTGCAACAGCTCCGGTCTCTGAGAAATCAGACTTTCAAACTCCTCCAGCTTGTTGACCGCTGTTTTATTGACAAGCGCCAATTGAGTAAACATATCCTTTTCATCAACAGGTTCTCCGCTCTCCTTTTTTGCATTGAACGCTGCGATAATCTTGCGCTTTTTGAGCTTTTCTTCGTCAGAGAGAACATAGGGCAGAGGAATATAATTGAATTCGCACAGGATTCCTTTTTGAATGGCATCCTGCAGCGTAAACTCAAAAATTACTTCTCCAATTTCATTCAGCAAGAAATCATTTCCAGCCTCATCGTACTCACGCTCTGGCGTAGCGCTCAACCCGAGGCGATATCGATACGGAGAGAGCCTGCCCGAAAGATTTTCGACAAAAGTATTAGAACCAGCTCCATGTACTTCGTCAAAAACGAACAGCGTATCATTGCGATAATCGCCAGGTAGACGATCAAACAAGTCCAGCAATTTGGAGAGATTTCTGGCGTCACGAGAAAGAATTAAGATGGAATCATCTGGGTGCATGACGAAATCTTTCATCATCTTCTGGGATGCATAATGATAGTTGATTTGCTTGTTCTTGTAGTTTTCTCGAATTTGAATTGCCCACTGATCCAGCAAATCGTTGCCGTACATAGTAATAACAACGCGACGAATTTCCCCGCTATCAAACAGCTTGTTGATGATTTTCATTGCAGTAACAGTCTTTCCGGTTCCGGTAGCCATTGCCAGAATGCCATGCTCTTTTTCCAGAAAGGTCTTTACTGCTATGTCCTGATGAACCCATTTACTCGAACCTGCCGACAAAGAATACGGCCTATCCGGGGAACGCAATTCAAATATTTTGTTTTTGACTGCTTGTGGAATGGTAAACATTTTGAGATTGCGGTCTTTTCGATTCCAGATTTTCTCGAAACGAGCGGTATCCGCATCGACATACTCCTGTGTACCAGCCCACGTTTTGAAGACTTTTATGCTTTCATAATTTTGGAATCCATGCTTGCTGTCGTTGATAGAGCCAGAGAAGGATAGCGCATCGTTGCCCTTATAGAAAATGCCAAATTTATCGTGAAAGTCTCCTTCCTCCAACTTTTCACAAGGAATTGCAAAACGCATATCAATAATTCCATCATACAGCATCCAGGAGAATGCATTTATAATGTCTGCTTCCATCTCTTGTTTGAGTATCTCAACATTTTCGAGGAGAGCTGCTTCGAGGCGCAGAAATGCGCTACCATCTTGGTTCTCAGCTCCAATAATTGCGTCCGTGTCCTCTGTGGAAAGAATGGGACTTGTAATTAAGCGCATTTTTCCTCCGCGAGAGGCGAAGTCGGATAATCCTGCGACGTTGTATGTGAGCCACCCTGTTGTGAAGTAGCCGACGCCTCGGTCAAAGCGTTCAGCCCACTTTAAACACGGCGTATACAATTCATCTATCAGGTTATCTCCTGAGGTATCTAAACAGACTTTGACCTTTGGATAATCCATATAAACCTCCTTTAGATGTTGTCATCCAGATGGCACAGATGATTATAGAAATCTTTGCTGTACCGTTTTTCATCTTCGAGAAGCTTTGCTCCTCGATCCAAATGGGCCTTTACCAAACCGGGGAAATAGTCATCCTCGCGAATCACTTTGCCCTCGTTGTTAATGATGAGAGATTTAAACAGCAAATCGTGATCACCAAAAATGACCTGCCGACTCAGTTCCAAGCCATTATTATCAGTCCTAAAGTCATCGGCTTGAAGTTGTCCCTTTCTGACCGACAGTGCAATTGCCAGTTTAGATAGGATAAACGGCTGCAATCTCAATGACTGACCTAACGAGTTGAATATCTCCTGGGTCTTTTGTGACGTATGAAGCTTATTAGTCATTGTGCTTGCCTCCGAAATAAGTGTTTGCCAGGATTTCAGTATTTCCGTTTGTTGTGTGGTTCAAAACGAATGTATTAGATACAATGTCAGATATACTCTCGCGATAGTCCCCGACGATTTCTTCATCGGTGGACAAGATGATAATCTGACCGTTTAGTTTCTTAAAGAACTGACTCAGGATCTTTCCGCGATGTTCCTTATCGATTCGCGCGAACGGCGTATCTACAATGTAAGGCACATTGATTTTGTTGAGTTGCGAAAGCGCTTGATATAGTGCCATAATAAAAATTTGCTTTTCTCCCGCAGAAAGCTGTTGCTTTACCTCAACCGGCAGTTCAAATTCGGCTTCATCGACAATAAGCTTTTGTTGCAGGACTTCGTAAGCATACAGACCGATCTGAGCAATAAGATACTCAACACCGTTCTTACCAATGATTTTATGTATTTCATCAGCTTTAAAGTGTTTGTTTTTATAGGGAAGAACATTTAGGCTATCATCGATATGGATTCCATCAATCAGATCAGATTTATTGATCAGACTTGCGAAGAATTGGCTAAATCCCGTCTCGACTAAACGAATACTCTTATCGTAAAGCGTCTTTTGGAGTTCATCAAATGCCAGTAGTGCACGCGCTGAAATATCGTTAATGGACTGCTTTTTCAAGAGTGCCTCATAATCACTTTTAGCCTTGGCAAGCTTAGATGCAGATATCGCTTTCTGGGCGCGTAGTTCTTGCAATTCTTTATCTACTTCCAGAAGCTGTTGCGTGCATTTGGACTTCTGCTCATTCAAATCGCTTTTCATCTGCAAGTATCCATCATAGTTTTCGATACTGCTCCGCTCCATTTTCTTTCGGATGCGTTTTACGCATTTTAAAGAAGCCTTAATGTCATCAGTCGCTTCTTTGACACGGTTGGTGTCATAAGCCAGGAGACTGTTGATTTTTGCAGTTAGTTCAAATCTGTCGAAGTCAGACAAATTGAGAATGGGCGTTATCTGTGAAGTGTGGCTGGCATAGCTGGCAATCTCGTAGATAACCTTTTCAGAAATATCGTCGGCTAATTCTATATTTGCCCGGCTCAACACGCCGGAGATGATCGACTTGATTTCCGGGGTATCAATTGTGCTTTTTACATTTGCATCGACCTGTGCCTTGTGTTCCAGTGCAATTTGGGCCTTTAGTTCTTCCAGTTGAGTTCTAAGGATAATAAATGGGAGTACATTATTGGCCATTTCTTTGAGCCATTTATAGTGTCCCTCACGGCGAGCATCCTCTTTTGCAATCTGATCTTGCATAGAGCGCCATTCTTTTTTAGAAATACCGCCACCCTTGGCGTATGCCTTTTCAAGAGACGCAAGCCTCTGATCAATAATCAAAATCTCATTGGAAATCTCTCGATATTCATCCTCAGCGCATTCTACTCTCTGTGCAATCAGATTGTCTGCTTCAAGGCATCTATCGTATTCCGCTGAAAGCGTCATGGTCCCCTTTGCCTTGCTACGAGAAATTCTACGGAAGTTTTCCCGAATAATCTCCATCGTATCAAGGCTGCAGAGCTTTAAAAACGCATCCTTAAAGTCGGAGTTTTTGCTGCTGTTGAACACGAAATCACTGATTTTTTCGCCGTCAAAGAAGTAGAAGCGGAAGAGATTGGGGGGCAGTGTCTGTAAAAGATAGCTCTCAAAATCACTCTTTTCTGTCTCAGAAAGTGTCTCGCCGTCTTTGTACACAGTAAAGGTTTCTGCTATTTTCTTGCCTGCTACCCTCCATGATCTGACAAACGTGTATGTGTGATCGTACTTTCCGTCATCCATCAGCAAGTCAATGACAACTTCTGCCTCACCAATTTTTTGCAGTTTTTCATTGGCATTGATAATTTTCTCTATCTCGGCAAAGTACTTTGCGTTGTTTGATTCAAAGCCATATGCAACGCAGCCGTAGAGACATATTTTGATAGCGTTAAACAGTGTCGTTTTACCTGCACCATTTTTGCCGCCGATCAGTACCATTCTTTTAGTAATGTCTGATACATCAAAATCGAAGGCATTTTCGTTGACATATGGACCTATGTTTTTTACTTGTATGCGCTTAATCTTCATGGTTCAATGCTCCCTCGACAGAATTATAGTGCAACCAGCCTTGTCCAATAATGCTGTCAAATGCCTTTTGCATTTTGTTGTTCTTCGTAATGTGCTTATTGGTATCTACAGAAACAATCAGCTTCGTAATCAATTCAACCGGGATATCATACTTATCTGCAACATCTCTAATCGCTTGGATCGCCTCATCATCAAATCGCGGAGTTTTATAATCATCCCATGGAAGCTTTTTGCCTTTGACCTTATGGTAGGTTTCAACGAGTGCTCGACATGTAAGGTCGCCTTCCTCGTCCCACATCTTGTCAATTGCTTTCAGTTCAGCTTCTGTAATCAGCTCCATGCCTGTCCTGTTTTCGAGGTCGAGGAGTTTTTCGAGAATGAGGCATCGCGCTTCAAGCGTAAACGGTCCCATTCCAAAGCTTCCGTCTGACTTCTTATAGACAGAACCGTTGCGGCGCTTAGAATCTCGATATTGACTATTCTCCCGCATTCTGAGCAATTCGTTTCTGAATTCTCTAAGCGGAATTAGTTCCGTAGCACCTTTGTTGATGAAGTTCTGTAGCGACTTATCCTCTTTCACCATGGTGCAGCACCAGCAACCAAATCTGGAGTTGCCGGTTACCGGAATTTTCTCGCGGTCGACCTCACCCAAAACACTCTTTTCTTCACCAAGGTTTTCGCCCTGGTAAAGGCTGAACAAATACTTCATGTCACTTCCCCAAGGACTTCTGCAATCGCCTTTTAAGAGGAATTCCCAGACCAAATCGTTAGGGATTTCAGTGATAGGATTGTAGACATAAGCATTGGGAATGTCATTATGCATATTCAGCAGTTTGCCTTCGATTTCCCGTGCGGTAATGGTCTTCATTCGAGTTAGGCTTTCGCCCTTGCGGACGCCGAGAAGAATGATGATTTCGCCGCTCTCCTTGATTCGCTCGTTGACAAACTTATTCATCGGCATGATTTTCAGCCTGTCTGTACACCATCTGAATCCGGGAGGCTCTGGGGTAGGATAGCCCAGGCCAATGACCCGGCTCCAGAATGTCTGTTCCGGCTCCGGGTAGATCACACTGGCTTTGATGTTGAGACGATCTTTTCCCGCTGCTCGGTTGATGTTATCCGAGGATGAGTGCATGTAATTCTTTACGATGGGATTTTCAACCATCGTGTCGGATGTAATGACATGAACGGTTTTGTCAAGCTTAGCGCCAGCATCCTTTAACCGCTTCATGGCTTCATATACAAGACTGACCAGCAAAGTAGAATCTTTGCCACCGCTGTAGCCAATAAGCCACGGACGGCTGTCGTGCTTGTAGACGATCATAATTTCTTTAATGATATCTTCAAATACTTGAAACTTACCTGTATATGACATTGTGAATTCCCATCCTTACTTTTTTCTGTTATGTGGATCCGGAATATCTCGCCACCCAATTCCGAGATAATCTAAAACTTTTCCCCAGCCATACGGTGTTCCGTTTTCATCAAAGCAACACCTATTCATCCAAAAATCCCACTCTTTGTAGTTCCGTTCCCGTAGCCGATCGAATCGATGAGGCCGTTTTTCGAGCTGAATTCCAAATCCACACATCGAGCATCCGGTTCGCTGCTCTCCAGAAGTATACAAATGACCATCTTCATCCTTCAGTATGCTTCCATAAATCTCAGGGACAGGGACCTTTAAATCAAGTGCCAACTGTAATAAATCCTGTCTATTAAAAATTGCAAATGGTGCTGAACGAATGGTTCCCTTTCCAAAGTAGTTACAGCCATTTAGCATTAAAGACTTCTCACGTCTTCCGCCTTCGGATGCCATCAGCCCTAAATACGGTACACAATTGTGCTCTTTAGCCCAATCAGAGCACGGTTTTTCCTTGAGGTAATAGCAACACTTCGAGGAGACTTTAAACGGTGCAATTTGATAATTCACGCCTTCTTCTTCATTTTCTAATCCGCCGAATTTTTCGAGCCACTTCTGCGCAAGTTTCATTTTTGAATGCTTTTGAAATCCACCATATTCACCAGTTTCGCCTGTAACAATTGCATGCCTTATGGTTTTATTATTGGGAGTTGGGTTTTGAAGCAATTCAATTTTACGGGCGATTTCCTTGGAGAGTACAGGGAAACCAAACTCTTGAATTAGTTTTTGCTTATTCCATCGCGTACCATCAGTTCTAACTGCTGGTGGTAGTGAGATAACTCCAATCTGTTTGTGGATTTTTTGGATACTAACATCTTCGAGCGAAGAGACTGATACCGCTGGCACATTTATTCCTATTGATTTCAAGAAGAAGAACAGTGTGATACTGTCAAGTCCCCCTACTGAAACATAGCAATCCAAGTCCCTTTTTCCACATTCATTATAGAATTCCCATGCTCTTATGCGCGCATAATTCACCTTAAATTCATATGGCATACTTTGTTTTACTCGGAAACTGGCAATTTTGTTTCCAGCATCGATGTTATTTGAATTTAATGTATTCTGTTCCATTTGAGTCCTCCGGGGTTATCCCATGATGATTCTTTCTTTTTTTGTCTCCTCATCACTGACTGGCAGAGAAAGAAGTCGCTTAATCTGAATGTATGTCAAAAAGATACCCTGTTCATTTCTGTTGATTTTTCCATTAGGTTTAATTGCACGGTTCATCCAACACGCTTCATTATTTCGAAGCCAGTCGATTTTCTTTAATCCCTTCAACGACTTCGCCATGTTAATCTGAGGATTCACGCAATAGAATTCTCCCAAGCGTCCCAGTGCCAAGATAATCAGACCTTGCGTTGTGATATAATCCTCTCGCAAACTTTTTTTACTTAATTCACCACTGTCCATCTCGTTCCACTCACGCATATTAACAACCACGTGATTCCAAAATGTATGAATGAGTTTTTCAGCATTTTCCTGATCATGGATCACCTTACAGATGCGCTTGTTAGCTGTATAGAAGGTGTTAAGTGTAAAGATGTTAGAGGAATATTTGCTAAGGTTGTCTTTCTCCTTGTCAGTATACTTACGTAGAAAGCTGATGGAGTTGACGACATTCTTCGTGATTAGTGCGACAGGATCTTTCGACTCATATAGCGTGTTTAGGGATTTCGATGTGGTAACAGCATGCTTGTTGAGGTCAGTAAACATCTGCTGGCTTCGTTGAAGCCCCTGGTCTTTATAAAGGACAATCGAAATCGTTTCTTCTTTCAGACTCTCGTCTTCAGCAATCGCTGCCTCAATGGCCGCCTTTCGATGCTGGCCATCGTTGATTAGAAAGGAAGCGGTCATATCGATTTCCAGAATGCCTGCATTCTCATTGCTGTCAGCAGGGACAAACTTCATGTCGCCGTCCACAGATGCGGCCAGAGCAGAAAAAACATATGAATCTCGATTAGACAAGATGTATCCACAGATTTCGGGAATACGAGCTTCGTTAAGCTTTCTTTGAGCACGGTATTCGGCCGGGACATCGCTGCTATCGGTCACAAAAATCTTACTCATTAACCCAAGGGGAACCATACAGATATAGTAATCTTTTCCGGCCTGACAGCCCTTTACAGCGGGAAATTGATATTTCAGCATATAGCACCTCTATTTATACGTAAGTATATACTTAAGTATATATTAAAATTCACCAACAGTCAACACAGTACCGGTAATAAAATGCTACACACACCAGGTTTTATGGAGAAAGTGACTTTCTTTAAAGATCATGATATTATAAAGCAAGTACAATAAAATGGACAATAATAGTTTCCGCAAGATATGTCGTTACCATGCTGCGCATTTAATGAGAAAGCGCTCTCGGAAATATCCGAGAACGCCTTCGTGTTAAGAACCCCAGTTGATTTTTTTTACAAGCGCCGTTGAAAACTGTAAAAACTCTTCCGGAAATGTTTTAGTAAAATATTCATTTAGGTATGCTCTGGCATCCTCTTCAGTACTGAAGGAATCTATCTCCTTTTCGGTAGGGTAGCGTTGAAAGTACATACGAGGAGATTTGTTTAACAGTCCATAGTATCCTTTGCTATAGCTGCATTTAATCTCGTTTTCATGTGTATGGATTTCTGCTACTTTAATAAACAATCCTTCATTAGAAAGAGAACTATTAAGCGGTTGAGGAATAAAAATAAAATTAAATAGAGAATTTCTGTACTTCTGAATCGTTGGTGGATATTTATATGGGAAATCGTATTTTGCGGTTTTGACATGAAGAGTTCCGCATTCTCCTACAATAAAGTGTTCTAAACTATAAACTGTTTTATCTCCAAAAAACTTGCAAAGTTCAGCTGCGTTGGAAATACACATGTTATAATTATCACCGTTCTTCGTTACTTTGAAGAAATTACTAATCGCCGCCAAAGACTTACAACGGATTTGTTGAATTGGGTCATCGTCACTTTCACTATATTTATATGCAGCGAGAACTTTACCTCTGGTCAGTGCATGAGAAGTAATATAGTCATAAAGCCATTTGTTTATCTTGCTTTTCCATTCTTCCAGTCTTACAAAGTTGTAGAAAGTATCACTCTCTTTTTTGTTTGCGAAAACGGTAAACAAGACCGCTGCACAAAAGACGCTATAGACTGACTTGTACTCTTCTTTTGCGTGAGGCTTTCCGTCAAAGTATGTAAGGATATACTTTAACGCTAAAATTTTAGGAATCACCTCTTTTTCCATAAGTATCTTCTTTAGCATCGAATGGCAGTTTTGAATATCTATAGAATCTACCTTTTTAGCGCAAATAAATTTGTCTTTAAACGGAGTAGAAGGTCCCTCGCTTTCAATAATATCCGTCATTATTTCAACGCATTTATTGAGTCTGGAGAGTACATTTTGCAAATAGTCCCGATCTCGTATGGCTTCAATTAAATGGCTACCTTCGTAATATTTCGTACTTCCACTTTCAAATCCGGATGTGAGACAAAAGTTTTCACCAAACTTGAGTGAACTATACTCGCAATCTCCCTCGCGAGGAAGATATAAGTCACAATAGAAAAAGTGTTCATACAACTTCATCAGAGGATATCTTTTCTCTTCCGAGCTCTGCGTGACGCCATTTAAGCGTAATACATCACGCTTATTCTTTTGCCAAAGAGAACGTGTGAGTTCGCGACTATCCTGACTAAAAAGATAACCTTTGAAAATATCTTCAGTATCCAAACGAATGCCTTTAAGATTTACATCCAGAAAATACTGGATGCTGGTATTTACATCGTTAGAATAGCTGGCAATTATATTGAACTCAGATTTGCACAAGTTATCAAGAAGCCCCTGGGCTTTATGCCGGTCAGCTAACAACTCGGAAGAAGATATCGTGTTCCATAGTTTTTGAATACGAGGAAGTTGATGATAATCATCGCTTTTAAGAATAGCGTTCCAATCATCGGATGTAATTGCTTCCTGATCAAAGGCCTTTTCTAAGAGTGTCTGGAAGCCTGTAAACCCCTCATTGCGAAGAGGGCACAGATCTGGCGTCGATATCTTGGTCCCAAACTTTTTCTTTATACAGGAAACAATCAACATAAGTACAGTTGTACGTTGTTGACCATCAATAATTTCACAAGTGTGGTCAGATTTAATCGTTAATATTATATTTCCCAAAAACTTGCTGCTGCGAGACAAATCGTACAAAAGCATTTTAAGATTGTTGTCATCCCATCTAACCTCTCTCTGAAAAGCAGGGATAGAATACTTCCTATCTGCCTCGAGGCAAATGATTTGCTGTTGGGGATCATTAGGCTTTACGGATAAGCACACTTGTGTTTTCGACAAAAAATCACTCAGATTAGTAATTGTTCCAACAATTCCCGCCATAATAAAGCTCCTATCTCTATATCCGGATTAGGCGAATGATTTAAAAGTTAAAATATTCGGTATCGAGTTTATATAATTTGAAAGTTTGTGCCGCTGCCACGCCAACCTCATACTTAACAAGAAGATCTGCAAGTAAATTGCCATCTATTAATTTGATATTTTTTTGCTGTTGCTTCTCGATGAATTGTATTGCAGATCTCGTAAAAGACGATGTTGTAATAAAAACACCTTTGTTAATATGTTTCATGGCGCCAATAAAGGCCTGTAAATCATGCCGGGTAACCTTATTGCCATTAGCAAAACGTTTAGCCTGGATATGTATCAAATCCAAGCCGAGCTTATCTTCACTAATTATTCCATCAATTCCGCCATCATGTGGTTTTCCTGTAACAATACCCGAATTTTTATCATATCCATACCCCATCTTTAAAAGCAAGTCAACCACAAGATGTTCAAAGAACTCTGGGGAATTGTTTAGGACAGAATCAAATACTTGTTGTCGTATATTTTGTAAATGCTCCTGCAGCGCAGCTTTGATTTTTTCTTCCGGTAACAGTTCAGAAATATCTGTAGTTTTGGGAGCAGTAATAATAGTGGCTGTATTTTCTGTCGAAATCAAACGGAATTTGATCTTTTTTTCCTTCATAACCCGCAATTTCAAAGAATTTTATCGGGTAAGCAGTCGGAAAATCCAGACCGATACACCGACGGCGAAGTTGAGCATTGACAACACCAACAGGATTCTCTGCTCCAAAAGAATACAATCCCTGACGAATAATTTCATCATATATTTGTTTTGTGGTCAAACCATCATTATTTTGTTGTAAAACACACTTAATAGATTCTACGATAGTCATCTCATCACCCCCGGCTCCGCTTTATTTGATGGTTGCTTTTCATCCGGCACAATTTCTATAATATCCTCAATTCTACAATCCAGCGCTGTGCAAATCTTCACGAGTATCTCCGTGGTGACATGTCCGTTCCGCCCCATCTTGGTGACGGATGCTGGGCTGATACCCGCCTTTTCACATAGGTCTTTCTTCTTCATGTCCTTATCGATGAGCAGCTTCCAGAGTTTTTTATAACTCACAGACA
>ERZ773145.1736-NODE-1736-length-16934-cov-3.465312_pt1 | contig 16934 bp, 13 predicted proteins | sample MGYA00580848_ERZ773145 | MGnify/ENA primary metagenome ERZ773145 (study PRJEB29015, sample SAMEA2737858) | human gut metagenome | biome: human gut; feature: human-associated habitat; material: faeces | place: China | collected 2012 ... | reverse complement strand
CAGCTGGCGCGACTTGCCGGTCGGGCGCACGTTGAAGCCGATGATGATGGCGTCGGAGGCCGTCGCCAGAGTGACGTCGGTCTCGGTGATGCCGCCGACGGCGGAGTGGACGATGTTGATCTTGACCTCGGACTGGTCCATCTTGTTGAACGCGTCGCGCAGCGCCTCGATGGTGCAAATCGGCAGCCCCGAGTTTTGATAGGCCTCGATCAGATCCTGCCGTCTCGGGTTGATGGCGATGCCGCAATCGGTAACCACCACGTCAATCGCCTCGCCGGGGGTCGTGACCGTCAGCACGCGATCCACAATCGTCGGGATTCGGCTTCGGATCAGCGGCGCGACGACGATGGCGCACTTGGCCCCCGCCGCCGTATCCGGATGGCCGCCGGGCGCGCCGCGAACCACGCCGTCCGACCCCGTCACGACGTTGACGTTAAAATCGACGTCCACCTCGAGCGCGCCGAGAATCACAAAATCCAGCTTGTTGACATACGCGCCCTTGTTCATCGGGTTCGCGTATTCCGACGTTGAAATCTCCACGTGATTGGGGTTTGTCTTGATGTGCTCAATCGCCGCCGCGTCAAACACCTGCGCGTCAACGATCTTGCGGACAAAGCCCTCATCCATCAAATCGCACATCGCCTGCATGATGCCGCCGATGGCAAAGCCCATCCGAATCCCCTTCTGCTGCATATAGGGCTTGAGCATGCCGTTGACCGCGAGCGCCGCGCCGCCGCCGCCCGTCTGAAAGGAAAAGCCATCCTGAAAGTAGGGCGACTGCGCGATGATTTGGGTGCAGTATTCAGCCATCATCAGCTCGCGCACGTCCTTCGTCACCCGCACGACGTTGCTGACGATCTTTTTGGGGTCGCCGATCTCGTCAACCACGCACACGTAATCCACATCCGTCATGGAAATGCTGGCGGGCGTGTTCGGGAAGGGCACGAGGCAATCCGTAATCACCACGACCCGATCCGCGTATTTGGCGTCCGCCATCGAATAGGACAGCACGCCGCAATCGCTCTTTCCGCCGACCGCCCGCGCGTTTCCGTATTCGTCCGCCGTCGGCGCGCCGATGAACGCCACGTCCAGATGGATGTCGCCCTCCTCAATCGCGCGGACACGACCGCCGTGCGAGCGAATGATCGCCGGCTTTTTGAATTTTCCCTTGGAAATGGCCTCGCCGATCTTGCCGCGAACGCCGGAGGACTGGATGCCCGCGATCACGCCCTGCTTGATAAGCGGCTCCAGCGCGTCGTGCGCCGCGCCCATCGAGGTGGCGCAGATGGTGATATCCCGGATGCCCATCCGCGCGACCTCCTGCATGACCATGTTGATCACATAATCTCCATCGCGGAAATGGTGGTGGAAGCCGAAATACATGCCGTCATGCAGCTCGCACTTTTCCAGCGCTTCGCGCAGGGATGCGCACAGCTTGCCCCGCTGCGGGTCATTCAGCGCCCTCACCGTGGGGCTCGCCTTCCGATAGGAAGCGTTGTCCCTGTCATGCAGCCCCCGATATCCGGTTTTCCCCATCCGCGCCAGAATCTCATCCGGGATCTCGCGTCCCACCTGATTTTTCATCGCCGCTCACTCCTTTGCCCGCGTGCCCGATAGCCGTGTTTTCCGTTTTCAGCAAATGCCCTGATTACAGTTCCTTCATCTTAAAAGCCGCACATCTCTCGTAACGGCAGCCGTGATCGCTTTCCTTCCTATAGACCGCGCGGCTGTAATCAAACGGTTTAAGTATACCACGGCAAGGTGTTTTTCGCAAAGAAGATTGCGGACTTATAAGAAAAAACGGCGGACGCTCCCTCTCTTTCAGCCGAAAAAAACGAGCCCTGTTGGCGTTAGAGCAGGCAGGGTTCAAAAAAGTTGAAAAGCGCACAGCAAATGCCTCATCCCGGAGTTGACGGGAAAACAAGGGATTTGATACAATGACAGCATCATAATGTAGAAACCTGAGCGGCGGATTCCATGAAATCCGTGCAGCATTCGGATTTGAAAAGAGTGAAACAGATTGCCATGAACGGATATTATTCGGTTTTAACCACCATCGATCTTTTTGTTTTGAGCTTTATGGGACTCCTTACAAGGTTGAGCGAGTCCCTGAATAAGAAGCAAAAGCGGGGATTTTTTCTGGCGTTCGCACTGATTGCCGGTATTTCTGTGATGGAAATTGTAACGCTGGCGGTAGACGGCGCGCCGGCAAAATATCGTTGGCTGAACATCGCATCCAATTTTCTGGGGTTTGGCTTGTCCCCTGCGGTGGCCATCTGCCTGGTGTATGTGCAGGATCGAAAATCCGCACCCCGACAGAATCTTCGGTTTGCGGTGGGCTGCGAAATTGCCTATTTGTTGTTTCTTGCATTCTCCATTCCCTTTGGAACGGTGTTTTCCGTGAGCGCGGACAATGTATATTCCCGGGGAACGCATTTTCACATTTACATTGCGGTGTATTTTGCGGCGATTTTTTATCTGTCCCTGGCCACCATCCTGACGGCGCGGGCGTTTCAAAACCGAAGCAGAGCCCTGATCTATCCCCTGATTGTGTTCCTGACGGCGGAAACCATCGTTCAGGTCGCGCTGCCGGATTTGCACGTTACCTGGCTGTGCGTTACGCTGCTGGCAGTACTCTACTATATCTATTGCACCGAAATGTGGAATCAGTTGGATGCTCTCACCGGTCTGCTGAACCAGAGCAGCTATCTGCACCGCACGGCGGAAATGACCCGGCGAGGCGGAATGCTGGTTGTGTTCGATGTGGATCATTTCAAACACATCAACGACCGCTACGGTCATTTGCAGGGGGATGTGTGCCTTTCGGAAATTGCGGACTGCATAAAAAAAGCCTATGCCTCCTACGGTTACTGCTACCGGATTGGCGGCGACGAATTCTGCGTGCTGCTAAAAGACGCGCAGCGGGAAGCAGCCTGCGCCCGGGAATTTCTGCGGTGTCTGGAGGAACGGCGGCAGACAATCGCCTTCTTGCCCACGGTCTCCTTTGGCGCCGCTGCGCTTTCGGGAGAGAACATGGAGAAGGTCAAGGAGCAGGCGGACCGCCGAATGTATCGCTACAAAAAAAGGAGCTGAGCCCGCCTTTGCCTCCGCCGAAGTCTGCCATGCGTCAAAACCCTGCTCACGCGGGCGATTTTACGCAATTTCCCATACATTAAAAGAAAGTCTGAAAACTGACGTTTTCAGACTTTTTTGGCTAATCCCACCGAGGTTGATACAATACGGGAAAAATAATCGTTCGGCGCTCTGGCACGGCAGAGGTAAACATATGATGTCTCTATTCTATCACAGTCCGCAATATCTGTTTACAGAAAGGTTTGAACAGGCTCTTTTTCTGTATCGGGGGATTATTGAGCGGTTACAACAGCTCATCCTTCTCACCGCCTCATATCGCTTTGATTTTCCGTTAGCTTTGGTGTTTGCACAAAAATTTTGGGAGGGCTTCTTTCCGACTGGTTTCATTACATCCTCAGCAGTAATGTCACCGATCTGCTCAAGGCGAAGGGCGTGAAGATCTATCGTACCTATATCGGCGAATACACCACCTCCATTGAAATGACCGGCGCATCCATCTCCGTCTGCAAGCTGGATGACGAGCAGAATAGCTATCTGGATTATCCGTTCAATACGCTTTTCATCTGCATGAAATAAAAGGAGACCAACTATGCAAAGGAACTCACGTGGGCAATTTTGCGCAATTTCCTATCCATTAAGAAGATCGCATCCGCTTTAACACCAAGCTTTTTCACTCGGGCGTATAGGGGATGCGCTGTCCATTTCAAAGGAATCGCTCCGGAGGATGTGTTTCAAACACTCCGGAATCAAGTGTCTCATCAATTTTTAAAATGGCTTCAGCGTAGACATAGAAGGCTTTTCTGAGCAGTTCCAAACTGACACATTCATCGGGCTGGTGGCCGCCGCCATGTCCTGGCTCGCACGGCTTCTTGAGCCCGCGAATTCCGGGGCCAAAGGCCACGGCACGCGGCAAATGGCGTGCATAAGTGCCGCCGCCCATGCAATACGGTCCACCGGTTTCACCAACGTACTTCGTGCTCAACGCATTGAGCGCCTGAATCGTCGGATTATCTGAAGAGATGTAAGAAGGCGGATCGTCCTTTATGCTGCACATCGTCCATCCATATGCCTTGGCCGTCTGCGTTACATGCCGCTCAATCCATTCCTTGTCCACACCCTTGGGATAGCGAATGTTGACGTTTTGGATCAGCCTGCCATTCTTCATCCGCGTCGTCCCGCCAATGGCGGTCAGTTTGCCCATTTCCGGGGTCTCAAAGGCAATTCCCAGCTTTTCTCCGTAAAACGGTCGGAAACACTCGGATAAAAAACGCAGCGTCTTTTCATCCTCCGAATCAACCAATCCATTCTCAATGATGAATTCCGCCAGCATGGCCGAAGCGTTAACAGAGGTCTCCGGGAACGCCGCATGCGAGGAGCGTCCAGCCGCCTCTACGGTAAAACCCTTCTCGTTTTGCATCACGCAGACATGCGGCCAGCGTTTTTCGTCAAACGCAGGCGCCTGACCCGCAAAATCGGCACGCGCCAACCCGGCAACTGCATTTGAAACCGTCCCTGCGTCATATCTGCTCAGCTTTCGGGGTGCATCGGCGGAAAGCTCAAGCTCGCAGATGCCCTTTTCCGCATAGCAGACGGAAAACGATGCATCCGGCACAAAAGAAAATGCCGGCGGCGCATGCCGCTCCAGATATGCGGAGATATCCTTCATCCCGCATTCTTCGCTGCAACCCAGGTAGAGCCGCACAGTGCGTTTGGGCAAAACGCCGCTCTGCTTCACACAATCCATCGCATAAAGCGCCAGCACCGCCGCTCCCTTGTCGTCCGCACCTCCTCGCCCGAAAAGCCAGTTGTCGCGCACATAGGGCGCATAAGGCGGCCGTATCCAACCCGTTCCCTCCGGCACAACATCAAGATGTGCAAAAATGCCAATCTCCTCCGGCTTTTCGCCCGGCATCAAGATGCTTCCGCCATAATAATCATCGTTTTGGATATCCATCCCCATTTTACGTCCCATTTCAAGGGCTGCATCCAGCACGTCAGCGCAGTTCTTGCCGAAGGGGTATTCTCCTTCCGCTTCACTGCTGACGCTGGGAATACGCATCAGGGTTTTCATGGCTTCCACCATCTCATCCCAATGCACATCCAAATAAGCGTCGATCCACTCTTGCTTCATGTCTTTCCTCCGTCCTTACGGCTCACACAGATGGCACGCAACTATATGCCCATTGCCTACATCCTGAAGCTGCGGCTGGCAAGTTCTGCATTTTTCCGTGGCAAAACGGCAGCGCGTATTGAAGCGGCAGCCCACCGGCGGATTAAACGGGCTCGGCAATTCGCCACTCAGGCGAATACGATCCGGTTGTACATCCACATCCGGAATCGGGATGGACGACAGCAGCGCCTGCGTGTAGGGATGCTGTGCGCGCGCATATAATTCGTCCTTCGTTGCAATCTCCATCACCTGTCCCAGATACATGACCATGATGCGGTCACAGACATAGCGCACTACGCTCAGATCATGGGAGATAAACATATAGGTCAACGACATATCCCGCTGCAAATCGCGCATCAGATTCAGCACTTGCGCGCGCACGGAAACATCCAGCGCGGAAACCGGCTCGTCGCAGACGACAAATTCCGGGTTCAGAATCAGTGCGCGTGCAATCATAATGCGCTGCCGCTGGCCGCCGGAAAATTCATGCGGATATCGGTTCAGATATTCATGCGGCAGGCCAACCTTGGTCATCATATTCAATACAGCCTTTTCGCACTCCTCTTTGCTCCCGATTTCAAATACATCCAGCGGAGCACAGATCAGCTCTTTGACCGTCATTCGCGGATTCAGCGAAGCATATGGGTCCTGAAAGATGATTTGCATCTTTCTGCGGTATTCGCGCATTTCCCTGTGGCTGAGTTGGCTCAGATCCACGCCGTCATAAATTACCTTGCCAGAATCCGGTTCATGCAGGCGCAAAATCGTTCTGCCCAGAGACGATTTGCCGCAACCAGATTCGCCGACAACGCCAAACGTTTCTCCGCGCATGATCTCGAAGCTGACGTCATCGACCGCTCGAACGGTTTTGGGCTTGCTTTCCAAAAATTTTTTCTTCGACGTGAAGTATTTTTTCAAATGTTCCACTCGAAGAAGCGGTTCCTGAGCGCTCATCCTTCCACCTCCGGATAACAATCCTTGTACTTCCAGCATCTGACCTTCTGACCGGTCGGCGTCTGAACCATGGGCGGTTTCTGCACCGCGCACTCCGGCCGCGCGCAGGAACAGCGTACACAGAACCGGCAGCCTTCGGGCATAGCATTCAAGCTCGGCACTGTTCCGGGAATCGCATACAGCCTGTCCACATCCTTATCCAGACGCGGAATGGAGGAAAGCAGCCCCTGCGTATACGGATGGAGCGGATTTCGGAAAATCTCTCGCGCCGTACCGTATTCAACCACCTGACCGGCATACATGACCATAATGGAATCCGCCATCTCGGCGACAACACCCATGTCGTGTGTAATCAGCATAATCGCCGCGTTGATTTTATGCTTCAGCTCAACCATCAGGTCGATGATCTGCGCCTGAATCGTCACGTCGAGTGCCGTCGTCGGTTCGTCGGCAATCAACAAATTCGGATTGCAGGAAAGCGCCATGGCGATCATCACGCGCTGACGCATGCCGCCAGAAAGCTGATGCGGATATTCCTTGAGCCTCTGTTCCGGTGAAGAAACGCCAACCTTCGTCAGAATATCCAGCGCTTGCTTGCGTATCTCCTGTTTGGATGCGTTGCTGTGAACGGCAATGGTCTCTTCAATCTGCCTGCCGACAGTCATCACCGGATTCAGCGACGTCATGGAATCCTGAAAGATCATGGCGATGTCCTTACCCCGGATACGGCTCAGCTCGCGATTGTTCTTTTTCGTCAGGTCTTCCCCATGAAACAGCACGCTTCCGCCCGCGATTTTGCCGATGCCGGTAGGAAGCAGTTGGAGAATAGACAGCGAGGTTACGCTCTTGCCGCAACCAGATTCTCCGACAATGCCCAGCGTCTCGCCCGGCATAACATCGAAGCTGACGTCGTCAACCGCGGTGACGTATCCGTTTTTCGTTCTGAATTGCGTCACCAGATGCTTCACTTCCAGTAATGGCTGCGCCATAATCTCTACCTCGCTATTCTTGTCTTAGATGGCTCAGGAGCCCTGATAAGGCTTCTGTCTGCCCCAGCAGCGCCGAGGCAGACAGGATGCTCATGTTTTTATTTCTCGATCTTCCACTGCCAAACCGCACGGTTGAGCAGGGTGAAATCCTCGAAATGAACGTTGCTGATCTTGTTGCTGTAAGCAACCAGGTCGTTCTGGAAATACAGCCAGGTGAACGGAACCTGATCGCGCAGCATCATCTGGTATTCGTAGTAGATCGGCAGGCGCTCCTCATAGGTGTTGACCGCAAAGCCCTCGACCATGCCCTTTTCGTACAGAGACGGATCCGCATTCTGAGAGAAGTTGTTGACGTGTCCCGGACGCACATTGACGCAGCTTTCAGCCGGATCGGGGCTTCCACCGGAACCGATAAGACCGAAATCATAGTTGCCCGCACGGCACTCAGAGAGGAGCGTCGGGTGATCCGTTGTCACAATTTCAACCTTAATGCCAATCTTGGCCAGATCCTGCTGGATCAGCGGAGCCGATTTCTCGCGCACTTCGTTGCCCTTGGAAACGCGTAGGGTATAGGTTTTGCTGGTGTCAAAGCCAGAATCCTTGACCATCTGGGCAGCCTTTTCCACATCGTAGGGAATCGGCAGCAGATCTGGATTGAAGTACGGATGGTTCTGGCGCAGCGGACCCGCAGCAACCTCGCCCTCGCCGCGCATGAGGTTGTTCACCAGCACATCGCGGTTGATCGCCATGTTGACCGCCTGACGAACTTCCTTCGGGATGTTGTTGACATTCATGGTCATATACTGATAGCCGAGAGATTTGACGGACTCCGTCGTCAGGTTATCCTGCATCTTCGCCATATCCCAATCGTTCATCGGGATATTGCCCAGACCTGCGCCCGCAACGATATCAATTTCGCCGCTCATTAAACCGCTCAGCAGGTTGGAAGCCGCAACAACGCGGACGACAAAGCGATTGAATTCCGGCGCGCCGAGATAATAGTTCTTATTGGCGGTAAACTCCACGCGCTCGCCAGAGATGCTGCTCTCATAAATGCAGGGACCGGAGCCGATCGGATGCTGCCAGAAATCGTTGGTCATAATTTCTTCCGCCGGAATATCCGCCAGCAGATGCTCCGGCAGAACATAGAAATCGCGGAAAGTCTGGGTAATCATATAGCTCAGCGGAGCCGGATTCTTCATGTCAAATTCGACGGTGTGCGCATCCAGCGCCTTGACGCCGAATTCCTCGCCCTCAACCAGCACACCACTGTTGTCCGTGCCAGTGAAGAATGCCACCTTGCTGCGGCGCGGATGGGTGATCGCCGGATTTGCCATCAGCTTCATGGTGAACACCACGTCGTCGGCAGTCACCGGCTCACCGTCGTGCCAAGTTGCATTCTCGTTGAGGTGGAAGGTCAGCACGAGACCGTCCTGCTCCCAGCTATCCGCCAGACGCGGCTGATGATTTCCGTCCGCTTTGACGATGATCATCTTATCAAACATTAGTTCAAGCACAGCGTCGCTGTTCGCGTTCGTTGTGTTGAACGGGATAAACGTCTCCCACGGCGCGGTCATAGCCATCGTGATGGTAACCGGGTCGTCGGCGACAGCCACGGCCAGCACGCTGACCAACAGCAACGCGGTCATCAGCGCCAGAATGGCTTTTTTCATGGTTTTCTTCATGGTTTTTTCCTCCTCGCTTTTTTGATCAAATTCGCTTACCCCGCGAATCAGATTCCCTTTTTATTCATTTGCTGTCAAATCACCATTTTGGTGTCCAGCGCATCGCGGATACCGTCGCCCAGGAAATTGATGCACAGAATCGTAACCAGCAGCGCAATTCCGGGCGGCACCCATAGCCACGGCCTTGTCGCCAGCACACTGATGGACTGCGCCTCGTAGAGAATGTTGCCCCAGGACGCCTGCGGCGCCTGAACACCCATGCCCAGAAAGCTCAAGGCGGATTCGGTAATGATCGCCTGCGCTGCGCGGAAGGTGAAGGCAATGAGCACCGGCGCAAACGAGTTCGGCAGAATGTACTGGGTCATAATCGCGCCGTCGCGCGTACCGACTGCACGAGCCGCCTCGACATATTCGCACTCGCGAACGGAAAGCACGTTTCCATAAATCGTTCGGGCAAATCGCGGCCAGCCCAGAATACCGATCACCACCGTAACTGTCGTGATCGACGGCCCCAGCACGGAAACCAGCACCAGAATCAGAACCATGGACGGAAAAGACATGAATACGTCGCTCAACCTCATGATCACCGTTTCAATCCAGCCCCGGTAATAACCGGCAATCAATCCCAACGGCACACCGATAACCAAACTGATGATTGCGGAAATAATGCCCACCGAGAGCGAAACCTGACCGCCAGAAATGAATCTCGCAAAACTGTCGCGGCCGACATCGTCCGTACCCAGCCAATGCTGCGCGGAAGGCGGTGCTCCAAAATACGTGCTGTAATCTGTCGTATACGGATCCAGATGCAGCGCAATCGGCAGAAAAATCACGAGTAGAATTTCAATCGCTAACACGCACAGGCTAATCATCGCCAGCTTATGCTTTTTGAAGCGACGCACAACATCCATCATATAGGAGGTTGATTTTTCGGTCTTCACCATTTTGAATCTCCTCCTTAATACTTAATTCTCGGGTCAAGCACGTTATAAAGCAGATCAATCAGCAGGTTGCCAATCAGAACCGTCACGGCGATCACAACTGTAATGCCCATGATCGCGGGATAATCCCGCGCGTTGATAGATTGAACCATCAGGCTACCAAGACCCGGCCATCCGAAGATCTGTTCGGTAACGACTGCGCCGCCAATCAGCGCCGGAATCTGCATGCCAAACCAGGAAACAAGCGGAATCCATGCGTTACGCAATGCATGACGGATCAGCACCGGCGTCTCCAGCAGGCCTTTTGCACGCGCAGTGCGCACATAGTCGCTTTGCAAAACCTCCATCATTGAGCCGCGGCATTGGCGAATCAAGCTGCCAATGTATTGAATGGCCAGCACACAGGAGGGCAGCACCAGATGATGCAGCAGCATGGCATTCGTCCGCACGCCGGAGGAATCATACATGCCGGAGGATGGGAAGATTTTAAGCCGAACATTAAAGATATAAATCAGGACAAGCGCCGCGAAGAAATTCGGAAGCGCCGCGCCAATAAAGGAAATGCCGGAGGAAATATAATCCCAGCCGGAATATGGCTTGTACGCCGCCATGATGCCCAGCGGCAACGCAATGAGCACTGTCAGCAGCATCGCGCTGCCCGTCAGCAGCAGCGTCGGCCCGATGCGTTCGAGCACCATGCTCGTCACCGGCAGACCTGTTCGATATGAGATGCCCAGATTGCCTTTCAGTAGCTGGATCAGCCAGCGAAAATACTGAACATAGACCGGTTGATCCAAGCCCAGCGACTTTTCCATGGCCTCCATCTGTTCCTTGGTTGCCATCGGATCATTGAACATAATCTCAAGCGGCGAGCTGGGCGTCATCGAAGCCAGTATATATACCAGCAGGGTGATGCCGAAGAACGTCGGGATCGCAACTAGGACACGTTTAATAACATAGCGTAATCTACTCATGTTTCTTCCTCTTATTCCAGCACATCAGTGCATCGCTTCGCTGGAGAACCGATCGCCCCGTGTGATATGATTTTAGATCATACCACATTTCGGCTTCAAGTGCAACATATTTTACAAAATATACATGCATTCTATTGTAACAGTTGCCGCTTTGCCCATTTTCTTTTTATTTTCTTTCATTAATTTCATTGACAGGTTCATCTGTTTCGTGCTATTATGACTCTGTTTTATCGAAATTTATGAGCCGAAAGGTTCAGGAAACTGCGAGGTATCAGCATGGAGACTCTACGAAAACCCACGCTTAAAGATGAGGTTTATCAACAGATCATCGAGCTGATTTGCAATGGCTCCATCAAAACCGGAGAAATTATCACGGAAAAGCAGCTCATTAACCATTTCGGCATCAGCAAATCCCCTGTACGCGAGGCGCTCATTCAACTATGTCACGATAAAGTACTCAAAAGCATTCCTCGCTGCGGTTATCAAGTCATTCAGATTCAAGCCAAAGATATTCAGGATCTGACCGAGGTACGCCTGTATCTGGAATTGGGTTGTCTGCAAAGGCTGATTGAGTCGCCGTCCGAGGTGCATCTGGCACAGCTACGGGAGCTCAATCGTCTTCGCATCAAACCTGTCGAGCAGAAGGACGTCTGGTCAGCATGGAATAACAACGTCCAATTCCATCTCTGTCTGCTGGAAGGCGCGGGCAACGCCTATGCGCTGGACGTGCTGGAAAAAACACTCTCCACCTGCACACGTGCCTATGCCCAACTGTATTACAGCCATCGGGAGAGCGTCATTTCCAATTCCCCCCACACGCACGCACACGAGAGGATTGTCACCGCCGTTGAAGCCCACCGCACAGATGACGCGGTGGCGTTACTCCGGGAAGACATTCTGCGCATGCAGACTCATCTTCTTCCTTTCGGCTTTAACGAAATTCACTAAGCAGAGCAGGCGCTCTGCTTTTTGGCTGTATAGAGAATTGCGTAAAATCACCCGCGTGAGCAGGACTTTGATGTTTTACATACTTTGGCGGACTCAGTTCGCTTTTTTATCCGAATTGTCGATCGCGCCTTCGAACCCTTACACGCCTTTGACGCGCTCAATTTCTTCCACGACGCAGCGGATTCGGTCGGACGAAATATGGGTGGGCAACGTGCAATCCGAGCCGACAATGAAGCGCTTTCCCTTCATTTCGTCAAGCACCTTATCCGTGTGCGCCTGAATCTGCTCATCCGTTCCATCCACCAGCACACCGCTTCGATCCTGGAAGCCACCGAGAATCACGCTGTTTGGAAACAGCTCCGCACCGCGGGTCAGGCTGGTGTTGTTGTGATAGATGCTCCAGTTGACCACCGCCGGGTTCAGATCGGTAAAGCGTTCAAAATCAATATTGGATTTACAAATATGGAGCACGTTAAATGGTGTCTTTTCCTTGATATGCCCATACAGCTTCTGCTCAAAGCCGGCGACATTCTCCATATATTCGTCATGGAAGAACCAATTCGCCTCGCCGCCCAGCGCCGCATAAAAAATGCCATCCGCGCTCGCCTCCAGCGAACAATCCACCAGCTCCATCAGCGAATCGGTAAACATGTCGAACACATCCCGCATTTCCTGCTTTTTTTCACGGCAAAAAATTGAAAGACCATATCCCATTCCAACATAGTTGCCTGCAAAGCCTGTCGCATGGAATACAGATGCCACCAGACCGTGAATCGTCGCCAAAATTGGATATTCGCCGTCAGCTTGATCGGCAATGCGCTTAATGATATCCATCTGATCCATAAAAATCTTATCCTTGCGGCCGAAACGGCGGAATTTACCGAGGTCAGCCGTGCTGAGAATCTTGCTTTCGCCATCGTAAAGCAAATTCTCATTCATAACCTTGAGAATATCCACGCCGGTATCCCGCACAAAATCCATGTGCGCCTTAATTGCGGCGTCGCCGTGATGCATGCTCTCCGGAAAATGGAGCCAGAAACCGGCAGGAACACGATCGACCGGTTTTCTTTCCAATACGCGATAAACTCTTTCTTTTCTGTTCATAAGTAACATTCCTCCCTTTCACCTTGGCGAATAATAGCATTTTGTTGACACAGAATGTTCAAAACAAGTTGACGAGCGAGCACTTCTCTGGTATGATCAATAATATCATCAGATCAGGATATTGTCAATCTCAAACAATTCTTTCCTGAAAATTTTTTCGCATCTTCCGTGAATCCCTTATTTTCCCACCATCACATAGATACATCTGACAAATTCAAAGGAGGTTGCCACTCATGCCGTTTTATCCCTCCCGTCTTGACAATTTGCAGGCCGCCATGGCCGCGTTTCAGACGGACGTTGTGCTAATCCCCCCGTCTTCAGACTATCGTTATTTCACCTCTAGCCCAAAACAAAGCAGCCAGCGCCCCGTGGTGCTTACCATCACAGGAGAAAGCGCATCTGTGCTCATGCCCATCTTCGAATGCGAAAACGAACCGGATTTAGCCGAACATTTCTCCCTTATCCCGTATAGCGATAGCGATGATCCTATCTCCGTCCTCGCCGCGCATTTGCCGGAAAACGGCCGCGCGGCCGTATGTCCGGAAATGAAAGCCGGCCTGCTGCTCGCCCTGCGTCAACGCTGCCCAAACCTCGCTTTTTCAGACGCCGCTCCTCTTCTCGAACCGCTTCGCAGAAAAAAAGACACTTATGAAATTGAAATCCTGAAAACTGCACAGCGTATGGCTGAACGTGCGTTGTCCCGCCTGCTCAGCGAATCCCCAGTCGGCAAAACAGAGAAACAACTGGCTGCTCGGCTGATGCAGCTCCGTCTGGAGGAAGGCTTTGACGCTGTCGGAAGCGGCATTGTCGCCTCCGGCGAAAACACTGCGCTTGCGCACCATGTCAATAGCGACCGCATCGTTCGCAAGGGCGACGCGCTCATGTTCGACATCGGCGGCACATATCAGGGGTATCATGCCGACTTCACCCGCACTTTCTCCATTGGCCAACCCGCCGAAGACTTCAAAACCGTCTACAATATCGTTCTTGAAGCCCATCTGGCGGGAGTACGAGCCGCGAAACCCGGCGAAAAAGCATGCGACGTTGATTGCGCCGCCCGTGAGGTGATTCAGCGCGCCGGCTATGGCTCCTTTTTTACGCATCGCTTAGGGCACGGAATCGGTTTGGATGTCCATGAACCTCCGTTTATCTCTGCCATCTCTCCCCTTTCGCTGGAACCGGGCAATGTCTTTTCCTGTGAGCCGGGTATCTATCTGCCGGGTCGTTTCGGTATTCGAATTGAGGATCTGCTGGTTATGGGCGAAAACGGCATTCAAAGTCTCAATACGCTTTCCAAAGAACTCACCATACTTTAACATCATTGTTCAGGAGGTACGGTTATGCTTTCATCTGATCCCCGTTACGGCAACTACCTGAAAATTTTGCAGGAGGAGCTCGTTCCGGCAACGGGCTGCACCGAGCCGATCGCCATCGCATACGGCGCGGCTAAGGCTCGCGAGCTTCTGGGCGTACTGCCAGAATCCGTTCTGGTGGAGGCCAGCGGCAACATCATCAAAAACGTCAAGAGCGTCGTCGTGCCCAACACCAACAGTCTCAAGGGCATCGAAGCGGCGGCTGCGGCCGGCATCGTCGCAGGCCAATCCGACAAAATTCTAGAGGTCATCGGCCAAGTAACACCCGCGCAGCGTGCCGAAATTCGCGTGTATCTGGCCGATCACCCCATCGTCGTCAAACCTGCTGAAGGCGACAAAGTCTTCGATATCTTGATTACCCTTCGCGCCGGAAACAATCATGTCAAGCTCCGCATTTCGGATTATCACACGCATATCGTCTATATCGAGAAAAACGGCGAAGTGCTGTTTCAGAGCGGCGAGGTGCTATCCGACAGCGCGCGTGACATGTTGACGGATCGCTCCTGCCTGTCCGTAGAAGGGGTGCTCGACTTCGCCTCCACCTGCAATTTGGAAGACGTTCGGGCGCTGATCGAGCGCCAGATCGACTACAACTACGCCATCGCTGAAGAAGGCCTGCGTCATAGCTGGGGCGCGAACATCGGCTCCGTGCTCAAGGAGCATTACGGCGTCGGCATCTATTCCCGCGCCCGTTATATGGCCGCGGCAGGCTCCGACGCACGCATGAGCGGTTGCGAAATGCCGGTCATCATCGTCTCCGGCAGCGGCAATCAAGGCATCACCGCCTCTGTCCCGGTGGTGGAATATGCCAAGGAGTTGAACGTCAGCCGCGACCAGATGGTGCGCGCCGTGCTTCTTTCCGACCTGCTGACCATCCATCTCAAAACCGGCATCGGCCGGCTGAGCGCCTATTGCGGCGCTGTCAGCGCGGGATGCAGCGCAGGCGCCGCCATCGCCTATCTCCACGGCGGCGGATTCCGCGAAATCGCGCATACGCTTGTCAATTCGCTGGCCATTGTCTCGGGCATGATCTGCGACGGTGCAAAAGCCTCCTGCGCGGCTAAAATCTCCGCCGCCGTGGATGCGGGTCTCGTCGGTTACAGCATGTTCCGCAGCGGACAGCAGTTCCGCGGCGGTGACGGCATCGTTACCAAAGGTGTGGAGGAAACCATTCGCAACATCGGCCGCCTCGGTCGGCTCGGCATGCGTGAAACCGATCGCGAGATCATCCGCATTATGACCAATCAGCCCGCCTCCGAGGAGGCCGATTGAAGCGTCTTATCGTTCGGCGCATCAGCAGACGATACGATTGCTTCGCATCGTAAACCTTCGTCACAGGCTAGGCATCAAAACACAGGCGCGCCCCCGGCAGAAGAATCTACGAATCCGCACCGCTGAAGTTTGGACTCATCATCGCGATGCCCGCGTTATTCCATTTTCGCTTTATCGCCCTTGAGGAATATGCTATAATGGAATCGTACCATTTCACATGCCAAGGGAGAATCGTTTATGCCGCCGATTACCGTGATGATTAAGCCCGTATCCGGCGCCTGCAACATGCGGTGCCGTTATTGCTTCTATGCCGACGAAATGAAGCGCCGCGAGGTCGCCATATCCCCCCGCATGAGCGACGCGCTGCTCGACGTCACGGTGCGTCGCGTCATCCGTTCCGCCGATTCCGCCGTGCATTTTTTGTTTCAGGGGGGCGAGCCCACGCTGATCGGCCTCCCTTTTTTTGAGCGGCTCGTTCAGCTTGAGCAAAAATACAACACGCGCGCCCTTCGCATAACCAACGCGGTGCAGACCAACGGCTATGACCTTTCCGGCGAAATGATCGCCTTCTTTGCCAAAGAACATTTTCTCGTCGGCGTTTCGCTGGATGGAACGGCGCAGACGCATGACCTGATGCGCCCCGACGCGGCGGGTCGCCCTACCGCGTCCGTCGTCCGCAAGACCATCGAGCGCCTGCGCGAGGCCGGCGTAAGCGTCAACGTGCTGTGCGTCGTCAACGGCGAAGTGGCCAGACGTCCGTCCGAGGTCTTTGATGCGCTGGCTCCGTATGAATACATCCAATTCATCCCCTGCCTTGACGGTCTGGACGGGCAGACGCGGGATTACTCCCTGAGCGGCGAAGCCTATCTCGCCTTTCTGAAAGAAACCTTTGACCGCTATCATCTGGCTTATACCGAGGGACGCCCCGTCTCCATCCGCAATTTTGACAACTGGATCGCCATGCTCATGGGCATGCCGCCGGAAAACTGCGCGATGGTCGGGCGCTGCGGTCCGAGTCTCGTCATCGAAAGCGACGGAAGCGTCTATCCCTGCGATTTCTACGCGCTGGACGCCTGGAAGCTCGGCAGCATTTCCGACGGTTCTCTCCGGCGAATGCTCACGGGCGAACGGGAACAGGCCTTCCTCGCGGAATCCCTGCCCGTCCCCGCCGCCTGCCGCGCATGTCGCTGGTATTCCTTATGCCGCAACGGCTGCAAGCGCGAACGTGTTCCCGAAACCGGGCTGAACCGTTGGTGCGGCGTACACACCGCATTCTTTGAATATGCCTATCCCCGTATGCGGGAAATGGCCGAAGCGCTCCAAAAAACAGACTAAGGAGCTGTCAAGCTTAAACCGAACATTTCAAGAAACAAATGTCTAAGCATTTTGGAATATGGGGCTTTGCCCCATCGCCCCACCAAAGGGCTTTCC
>ERZ773145.1732-NODE-1732-length-16969-cov-14.188956_pt1 | contig 16969 bp, 15 predicted proteins | sample MGYA00580848_ERZ773145 | MGnify/ENA primary metagenome ERZ773145 (study PRJEB29015, sample SAMEA2737858) | human gut metagenome | biome: human gut; feature: human-associated habitat; material: faeces | place: China | collected 2012 ... | reverse complement strand
CCATCAAGACCATTGTGGAGGACCCCGAGATCGGTGCCATCTACAAGGGCAAGGTCACCCGCCTGATGAACTTTGGTGCCTTTGTTGAGATCGCACCGGGCAAGGAAGGTCTGGTGCACATCTCCAAGCTGGACACCAAGCGCGTGGAGCGCGTGGAGGATGTGGTCGCTGTGGGCGACGCCATCGTGGTCAAGGTGACCGATATCGACCAGCAGGGCCGTATCAACCTGAGCCGCCGCGACGCCATTCTGGCTCTGGAAGCCAAGCGCGCCGAGCAGGCACAGCAGCAGTAAGCGCCCGATCCAATAAGCAAAAAAGAGGACCCGATGCAGACGATGCATCGGGTCCTCTTTGTATAACGAGATGAAATTTATACCGTGCGGCACCGGCGGTCCAACGTCCAGCCGAAGGCGAACAGCAGCAGGCCGCTCACGGCCATCACCGGCACGGGCCAGTTCAGCTGGCCGGTCTTGGGCAGGGCGGGGTTCGCCGGGCGGCCGGGCTGAGCCGGAGTATCCGTGTCGGCGGGAGTGGACGGCTCATTGGGTGCGTCCGGGAAATCCGGCGTGGCCGGGGTGCTCGGGCTGTCGGGGGAGACGGGGGTGCTGGGCGTGTCCGGCGTTTCCGGAGTCTCCGGCGTGTACGCGCCCACCTTCGGGCTGGCGTCCACATCGTAGAGCCACTGGCCGTCCTCTGCCAGCGGCAGGGAAACCAGGAAGGGGTTCACGGCCTTGTAGCCTGCGGAAGCCTTGGTCTGCGCCACGAGGTACAGGCCCAGCTCCAGATCTTCAAAGACTGCGTTGCCGTCGTTGTCCACGGCCTGCACCGTGCCTTCCGAACCCGGGGCCAGATAGTCCAGCAGGCGGCCTGCCAGAGAGCTGTCGCCCAGATCGTTCAGGTCGCCCAGCTCGATGCCGCAGCCGTAGAAGTCGCCGCAGTATTCAAAGCTCAGGTCGCCGTTTTTGCGCTGGACCTCGGCCACGCGGTAGATGGTCAGCTCGCCGCCGCGCAGGGCCTTCTGGCTGGCTTCGTCGTACAGGCGCACCCGGATGGTGCCGGTCATGGGGTCGCCGTTGCGGTCGGTCAGCTTGATGTTGGCGCTGGTGGCAAAGGCGGGCAGTGCGCTCACCGCCAGAAGACACAGCATCAAAAGCAGGGCCGCAGCGTGCTTTTTGAACTCAGTGCGTTTCATGATTTTCACCTCTTGAAGATTTGCGTTTGCGGGTGGAGAACAGCAGCCAAATCAGCAGTGCCAGCAGCAGCGGCAGGGCGATGATGGGCGCCGTGATGATAGGTTCGATCTTGGTGGCTTCGCTGGTGACGCGGATGTGCTTGAGCTTGTCCGGCGTTTCGATGCGTCGGCCGCGTACCAGCAGGCGGTGGGAGTTGATGCCGTAGGGGGTGCAGGTCATCAGAGTGACGTAGTCCCTGCCGTCCACCACCTGCAGGTCGTCGGTCTCGGTGGGCAGGACGATGGAGATCTGGTCCACCTCATAGGTGAGCACCCGGTCCAGCACCGTGATGGTGAAGGTGTCGCCCACTTCCAGCTGGTCCAGGTTGGTGAACAGCTTGGCGCTGGGCAGGCCCCGGTGGGCCGAGATGACTGCGTGGGTGCTCTCGCCGCCCACCGGCAGGCTGGTGCCTTCCAGATGGCCTGCCGCCACCTGCAGCACGCCGTCGCTGGTGCCGTGGTAGATGGGCAGCTCCACGCCGATCTTTTCAATGGTGATGTAGCCCATGATGCCGGTGCCGGTCACGTCCAGCGTGCTTTCGTAGCTGGGGAAGCGGTCCGGGTGGTACAGGGCGTCCGGGTCGGCGGCGATCTGGGCGTTGAAGGCGTCTGCGGCGTCAAAATAGGCGCTGTAATCCGCGTTGGTCAGCTTGTCCACATCGGCGGCGTAGGTGGCCACCGCGCGGGACTGGTGCCGCTGGTTGACGTAGTCGCTGAGGGTGGGGTATAACATCACGGATAGACCCACGAAAAAGACGAGGATCAGAATGATTGTGCTTTTGTTCTTTTTCATGGGCTACTCCCTAATGTTATAAGGATAGGAGCCGGAGGCCTTTTTGGCCCCGCGCTCCGGTGCTGTGGGGGATAAAGGAGAAATTACTTGTTCTCCATGCGCTTCTTGGTGATGAGCAGGACAGCTGCTGCCACCATCAGGCCGCCGCCGATGACATAGAACAGGGTGGTGCCCATGCCGCCGGTGCTGGGCAGCACAGTACCGGCCTTGTTCTCAACGCGAACAACGTGGTCGTCAGCAGTAGTATCGCCGTACTTAACAGTGTAAGAAATGGTCTGACTTGCAACCGTGGGCAGAGTACTGCGATCAATCACAACGGTGATAGGATCGGGCAGCTTGTTGTAGCCCACAGGTGCCTTGGTCTCCTCCAGATAGTAGGTGCCAGCGTCCAGACCCTCAAACGTGATGTTACCATTAGCGGGGGTCTTGACCTTGATGGCTTCAGTTGCGTTGTTAGTCCAGCCGGTCAGCTTGTAAATGCTGGTGTTAGCGCCGGTTTCGGTGAACATTGCGTACTTCTGGGTGTCGCCGTCCTTCTTGTACAGCTGGAACTCAGCATCTGCCAAAGCGTGGTCAGGATCATGCTCGCCGAGGTCTGCAAACTTGCGCACGCCCATCCCCCAGACGTAGGTCTTGGTGGTGGAGGACTCGGTGGTCGTGGAGTCGTTACCGTACGTCAGAACGGCTTTGTTGTCGTTGCCCGCAGTACCAATTACTGCATCAGCAGTAACAGTGGCACTATAATCTACTTGGATGTAATCATAAGGTTTCAGAGCCTTGAGGAACTTGATCTCAAAGGTGCAGGTATCAGAGGTAGAAGTTACCAGCTCATAATCAGTACCAGGGGTGAGATTACCAGCGTAGGTGCTGCCACCGGTCGTAGGGTCACGCATGAGCAAAACCGTAACGGACTTTTCATTGAAGTCCAACCCTTTGGCCATGGTATCGCGCAGAACGTAGTTGGTGGGATTACCATCGGTCACATGAATGCGGGTTTGGAATTTCACCGTGTCACCAATGCCGGCATCATTGCTGTAGCCAAGAGAATCGCCTTCGTAAACTTCCTTTTCGATAGTGGGCTTGCTGTTCTTTTCTTTGATTACTGCGTTCGGGTCGGTAGTACCAATGGAGCACATAGCGCCATTGTTCAAATCAGAAACTACCAGATACCAACCGAGGGGCAGATTGCTAAATGTAAGAGTAATGCCGTTAGCCTTGGCAGAGCCATCTTCATGGACATTATTGGGAGTATATTTAGCATATTCACCGGCACTGTTTGCAATTTTCTGAATAGCAGTGCCATTATTGTCGGTATTGGGATTGATCCAGGTAACAGCACCGGTTTTTTCGTCTAACTTAAAGTTATGGTCTTCTTTGAGAATGAAGCCTTCCCAAGCTCCATTCGCCGTATAACGGTAAGCTTTGGTATCTGCGTGGTACTCCAGATTCAGAATACGGTAAATTTTATAAGTCTGGTTCGTAACGGCGTTCTCGATGGTAATGCTACCAGTGCCAGTGGCAGCAGCAGCGGTAGCATCACCATCAGTCGCAAATGCCGGGATCGCCATGGCGCACACCATGGCAGCTGCCAGAAGTGCAGCCATGAGTTTTTGAATGGTCTTTTTCATAGTGGGTGAAAGTCTCCTTTCTATTTTTTATGATTCCTCGTTGTAAAAACGGTCCTGTCTGCGGCGCAGAGAGTTTTGCGGCCGCAATGGAGGGTGCAGCTTGTTTTAATCTGCCCTCCTCTCGCGTCTGCGCTTTTGACAGAAACCACACACCAGTGCGGCAAGCACCATGGTGCCGCCCACTGCTGTATACAAAGTGGTACCGGCTCCGCCGGTAGAGGGGAGTTCGTAGCCGGAGCCATCCTTGCTCATGTTGGTGATCTCCACACGGTAGGTCAGGATGTATTTTTCACCTTTCTTCAGCCCGGGCAGGTCCTTGACTTCAAAGCCGTTGCCGCTGAACGTGGGCGAGTATCCGGGGATGGAGTTCCCGTCTTTGTCGGTCAGAACAAAGCTGTCCTTATCATAGCTGCCGCTTAGGCAATTGGACGCATTGGAATTGTCCAGCAGATCGTGGATGGTGATCGTTTCGTTCCAGCCATCCTTGGAGGTGACGGTAAGCCTGTAATATGCATAGGTCTTACCGTTTTCTTCTGCATCGTACAGGTGCTTCTTTTCCAGATCAAGACTGGCCTTGTCGTGGACTGTGATGGTGACGCCGGTGCCGCCGGTGCCGGGGAAGGTGATGGTCCCGCCATCGCCGATCTGGCTGGTCGTTACCTCTGCCTCCAGACCAAAGGAGCCGGTGAAAGGCTGATCGGCCTGAAAATCGCTGTTGAAGGTCAGCGTCACATGGCCGTCCTTGGACACATTGAGGGTGCCGACCTGCTTTTGGTCCTGCGTGATGGGGCGGTCCGCGATGGCAGTGCTGAGGCAGATGCCTTCTGGCAGCTGATAGGTCAGGGTCCGGTCACCGTCTGCCGTGATCGTGTTGGCGGGAATGGAATAATCGTAGTCCAGCTTGAGCTTGTCTCCATCGGCCAGCTCCAAATTGCCAATCACGGTCTGCTCATTCACCGTGACCGTGATGCCGGTGATGGAACCGCCGGGGGTCATGGTGCCCAGCACCACGGGAGCTTCTTCTGCCCGGAAGCTCTCCTCCTCCTGCACGGCAGCCAGCGAGATCAGGCCGGTGAGCTGCGAGATGTCCACCTGCACGCTGTCCACCTTGCCGTTCACGTTGCCGGAGATCACGGTGAGGGTGTCGGCAGCCTCGTCCACGTCCGACACGATGCCCAGCGTCTCGAAGACGGTGGTGCGCTGTTCGGTGCGGGGCGGGTCTGCCGGGGTGTTCAGAGAGGACAGGACCGGGTCGCCGGTGTCCGCATCGCTTTCCAGAAACAATGTTTCGATCTGCGGTTCATTTTCCGCTGCGACAGTCTCGGTGACAGCGGCGTTATAGAACACGATATCGCCGGGCCGGATGCTGCGGAAGGACGATGCACCGTCCGCAAAGCCAGCGGCATCGGCAAAGCCCGCTTCGTCCGGCATCTCCTCGTCGCACAGGGCGATGGCGTCCTGCTGCGCGGCGGGGATGCTCTGGGGGTCCATCAGGTAGCCGGCACCGCGCAGGTCGCTGCGCAGGGCCAGCACACCGGCGCGCTGCGGGATGGCAGACTGCGGGATGCCCGCGTAGTTCAGGCAGTAGGAAAGGAACATCACGTCCCATTCGCCGTAGGGGTTGCCGTACCACTCGCCGTAGCGGGTGTAGTGGCGGACGGTCACGCCGTCATCGGCATCCACTTCAAAGTTCTTTTCGCTCTGGGTGTAGCCCAGCTGGCTCTGCGCCACGGTCAACAGGTCTGCGGACCAGTCGCCGCTGAGGGAGGTGCTGGTCTTTGCCAGCCATTCGGATTCGTCTTCCACATCGGCCAGCGGGTCGGCCAGGCAGTTCACAGTGTGGTGATGCTCCTCCAGGCCGCAGGTCAGCACTTCCTCATAGCAGTCGTCGGTGTGGTAGTGGATGGGTGCCTCGATCACCGGGCTCACGACTACGGGCTTCGCGGCCACCGGTGCCTCAAACGCCGCCACAGCCGTGTAGGCCGGGTTCAGCTCCTCCACCAGCTCGCCGTCTTCCAGGCCGCACACCAGTTCATAATCGGTGGTGTAGCAGCTGTCGTCGTGGACGTGCTCAAACTGTTCGCAGATCAGGCTGCCGTCCTCGGGGTCAAAGCAGTCGTCGCCATGGACGTGCTCCTCCTCGAGACAGGTCAGAGTCTTCACTTCCTGATAGCAGTCGTCGGTGTGCTCATGCGGCACATAGATGTACTCCGGTTCGGCAGAAAACAGCGCAATGCCGTCGTCTTCTGCGTCCACGCCAAAGCTCTCGTCAAGCGAAGCGCTGTCATCGAAGGTGGCGTTCCAGTCCTCGGGCTGGCCTTCCTCATAACCGCAGACCAGCACTTTGGTGTAGCAGTCCGCCGTGTGCGTGTGCTCCTCCTGGTTGCACTGGTACTGCGCGGTGGCCGCAATGCCATCGCTGTGCAGCTGCCAGTTCACGAACAGCGTCGTGATCATGGCCAGCACAAGCAGCAGCGCCGTGTAGCGCCGCAGTGCTTTCCGCTGCAGACGGAACCTTTCCCGATAATCTCCCACAATGTCTTTCATTGCCCCAAAACCCTCCTAATTTAATGGATCAATGAGAAACTGGACAAGGGCCATACCCTTATAAAGACCTTGCCCACGATCTGATTTTTTTCTACGCAGCCAATGACGCTGCTGCGGCTGTCGATGGACGTTGCGCGGTGGTCGCCCAGAACGAAGTACCGGTTCTCCGGCACCTGATAGGGGAACTTGATGTCGCATTCGCCCAAGGCCAGCTCGTCCACATAGGGCTCGTCCAGCACCGTGCCGTTCACGGTGACCACGCCGTTCTCATCCAGCGAGATGATATCGCCCGGCAGGCCGATGACCCGCTTGAGCAGGAGCTTGTTCTGCCAGTAAAACCCGCACAGATCGCCGGTTTTCAGGCTGCCGCTCTTGACAAGGACGATCACGTCCTTGTCCTGCAGGGTGGGGTTCATGCTGTCGCCGGACACCTGCAGCACCGGCAGGAACAGGGTGGCCAGCAGCACCGCAACGGCTGCCACCACCACCAGCGCGTAGATCGTGCTGCGCAGCACCCGGGTGTAGCGGGAGCGGTAGGCCAGCCGCTCCCGTTCGGCCTTCACTTCCTCGGTGGAAGGAATGGCCGCGAATTTGATGTCGTGCTCTTTCATGTTGTGTGCTGACCCTCCGGCAGAAAGTCGATCTTCTGGTAGTTGTCCAGCACCTCGCTGGCACGGCGGTCGAACTCGGCCCAGCGCGCCCGGACCTCCTGCTCGGCCTTGGCGACCATCGCCTTGCAGTCGGCTTCGGTCTGTGCACGCTTGCGCTCGGCCTCGTCGGTCATGGCCCGGCAGGCTTCTTCGGTCTGCCGCTTCATGGCCTCGGCCTGTTCGCGGGCCTGCGCCAGGGTCAGCTGCGCGTCAGCCGGGCCGTCCGCCGCAGCGGCTGCGCGGACCGATGCAAGATATTCGTCCGCTGCGGCCTGTGCTGCCTCGAAGACTTTATTCAGTTCCAGTGCCGCCTGCGCGATGGAACCGGCGTTCTGGATGTGGAGCTGCCGGTCCTCCAGCTGCGCGGTCAGCGCCGCGTTTTCGGCTTTGAGCTGGTCTTCACTCTGCTTGAGCGCAAAGATGATCTCGACCAGCTCGGTGCGGCTCATGTGCCGCAGCTCACGATCTGGCATAGTGATGTGTCTCCCTGTGATTCTTCGGCACGGCATCTGCACTGCAAAAACCGGTTTTTGCGACACCGGATAGATAGATGGATTTTTGGGTCGCCTGCCGGAAGAACTGATATATCAATTTGTGACCTGCCTTCGCAGATTTAGACTTGTCGTATCAAATCATATGATAGCACAAAAGAAAGCATTTGTATAGGAAAAATCCATATATTTTACATCATTTAATCGAAAAAGATATACTTTTATCGAAAAAAGCGGAAACGCTCATGCCGTTTGTAAAATATGTACAAAACGGGCAGCCGAACGGCAGCGGGCAACAAAAAAGAGCCGCCCCCGGCTGGGGACAGCTCTCAGAGAATGCTTATGAAAAGAGCAGGCTTAGGCCTTTGCGGCGAAGCCCTTCAGCAGATTGTTCAGGCTCAGGAAGGACTGATAGATCACGTTGACGTTGTTGATGATGGAGCTTGCGCCGGAGAAGATGCGGGCGATGTAGTTGAACACCTTACCAACATTCAGGAAGCTGTTGTAAGCGTCGCTGGCACCACCGTCCAGGTAGACCATTTCTTCTTCATCAACGACAGCGTAAGAAGCGGGCAGTTTCATAGTAGACATAGTAGTATCCCTTTCCATTTTTAAAAATTAAAATTAAATTTTAAGAGCAGCTGTGGGTGAGATCAGAGCAGCGAAGCGATGGCCAGCGTGCCGAACAGCACACCTGCCACAACAAAGCCGCCCAGATGATCCAGAATCTCCGGGCTCTGCACAGGCTCGGTGGGAGCAGCAGGCGTCGTGGCCGAGGAGACATTCTTGACCGTCCAGTGTGCATACACGGTGGTGTCACCGGTGAACACGGTGGAGGTGCTGATCTTGGTGCCGCCGACAGGCTCCGTGTACCAGCCGTCGAAGGTGTAGCCTTCCAGCGTGGGCTGCTCGGGCAGAGCCGAGAGCTTGCCGCTCAGGTTGGTGGTGACGACCACCACAGAGGTGGTGCCGCCCATGGCGTCCAGACCGATGGTGTAGATCTCTGCTTCCTTTGCGTCCGCAGCAAAGGCGGCGGGCACGGCGCTGCACAGCAGCACAACGGCCAGCAGACTGACCAACAGCGTTTTCAGAACCTTTTTCATAAAATTCCTCGCTTTCCTGACAGAATCGGGCATGGAACCAGCGGTTCCAGAACAGACCTCTGCGTCCCGCAACGAAAGCAGACGGATCAGCCGGGGAAGGGAGGTTTATTCAATCTATTTTTACCATACGATGCGCAACAAAAGAGCAACAAAATGGGCCGTTTTTCCATAGGAACACAAAAAAATCTTCATTTTTTTCTTAAATTTTTTCAAAAAAGCGTAAAGAGCAATTTGCCCTGGAAAAATAGAAGAAAAAACCGGAAAAACCGGGAAAATTCATCTCCCGGAATAAGGGAAAGTGCACACGGATTCAGAAAAAATCCTGCCCCATTTTCACAGGGCAGGAAGTAACTTTATTTGATGACCGTATTTTTAATATCCAAGTTTTTCGTGGACGGCCTGCGTAATAAGGTTGGCTCTATATTGTGTTCCATCCAGCTCGTTTACTTCCATAAAAACGCTTCCCCAAAGCATATAGCTGCTAACCGTGTTTCCGCCAAATCCGTTTTGTGCAGATACGGTAAACATCCATCTGCTGTTGGCACCTGTTCCTAAATGTGCATACCCGCGAACACCTGTAAATCTTACAGATTCAGGGTTCTTGAAGTTGTTCATATAGGGAAGCACATCATTCACAAAGGATTTTTCGTCAGCTGTCAGCTGCTGCCATACACTCATAGGCGTAACTTCGACAGAATATTGGGCACTTACACCATTTTCGGCCGTTGCAATAATAATGGTTTTTCCTTCGGATTTGGCTTCCACTTCGCCTTTGTCATTAACAATTGCTACGGACTCATCTGCAGAGGTCCAAGTAATACCATAGTCGCTGGCATCTGTATAAGTGTGGTGACAGATTTTACACTCACTCCCGGTATGTACCCAATCCGTAGGAACAACAAGCGCCAAAAAGATAATAATAGCTATTGCAATCAGGCATCCTTTTCCGGTGCTTTTCTTCTGAGTTTCCACCCGTTCCTCCTTGAAATCTTTGTATTGTTGCTCAGTAAACCTTAATTGTCACCTTCTTTATATTGAGATGATCATAGTAAGATTATAAGCTTTGTCTGACTGGATGCCAATAAAACTATACAGATTTAGATAATTTAATATCAAAGGCTGTATAGTAAAGTAGATGCAGGAAGGTGAACGACATGATTTCTGACAACATCAAGCGTCTTCGGGAGAATGCAGGGCTCTCACAAGCTGCCCTTGCTCGTAAGCTGGGCGTTACTCGCGCCAGTGTCAACGCTTGGGAAATGGAGCTTTCTGCACCGACTGCACAATACTTGATAGCTCTTGCACAGCTGTTTCACACGACCACGGATGATATTTTAGGGCTTGAATCACAGGAACAGATCGTGCTGCGCGGCATGAACGAACAGGAAAAGCGGCTGGTGTATGATTTGATTTCTTATATCACGGAGCGAAAAGAAGAAGAATAAGACAAAAAGGCTACTGCATCAGCGTGACACTGGATGCGGTAGCCTTATGATAAGGTGACCATTTGGACAGAATTTAGAGCGAATCGTCTTGACACAATGCAGATGTTCAGTTAAAATAGCATAGTAATCTTTTGAAAGCACGCATGATTCCTGCTAAATTTGAAATTATAAGGTGACCAATAAGGCTACCGAATGATTCAAAGCCAAGAAAAAGAATGATACTGCGCCATCGCCAAGCGGTAAGGCAGGGGACTTTGACTCCCCCATCGTAGGTTCGACTCCTGCTGGCGCAACCAAAAGCCCCGCCGGTCTTTTCAGACTGGCGGGGCTTTTTGCGCGGTGTTTTTCACAAATGGGAAGCAAACGGTGCAAAAGCTTAGCGGCGGCGGATCTTTTTGGTGGGTCTGCGGCGCTGCCAGCCGTTCAGCAGCAGCCATGCACCGTATATCAGTGCGGAGATAATACAAAGCGTAATAACGACTTTCAGGTAGAGACTGCCCAGAAACTCCCGGATGCGGGCCAGTGTGAACAGCAGCGGGTTGCGGTCAATGTCCTGCCCGGCGATCAGGTCCACCACGCCGATGGTCTCCCCGGCCAGCTTCAGCTCCACGGTGCCCACCACGTCGCCCTGCTGCACCGGCGCGCTGACAGAATCCGGCAGGTGGAAGTATTTCTGGGTCACACTGCCGTCACCGGTGGAGGGCAGCAGGGTCATCATGCTGTCGGCGGGGTAAAGCTGCAGGGTGTCGGTGTCGGAGGAGTACTTCACCGGGATCTCGGCCAGTGCCAGGTCGGTGTCCAGTGCAGCCTGGATGGAAAAGCTGTCGAACACCCAGTCGATCAGGTGCACGGTCTCGTAAAGGGCCGGGCGGCGGTTGGCATAGCCGAAGTTGTCACAGGTGTCGGGGCTGCCCATCACGCAGAAGATATAGGTGGCACCGTCCTTGTTGGCCCAGGAGACGTAGCTCTGCTCGCCACTGTCGTTCTTGAAGGCGGTCACGTCGCACATGCCGCCCTGCATGGCGCTGCGATAGTATTTGCCGCCGCTGGATTTATTCAGGGCGGCATTCTGGCTGACGAGGACCGACGAAGAACGGTGCTTTTCCTTGGCGGGCATCGTGAAGGTGGGCGCGCCGGAAATTTCCACAAAGGCGTCAAAGCTCATCAGGTAGCGCAGGATCAGGTACATGTCCACGGCGCATGTCACGTTGCCGCTGTCGATGCCGCAGGCGTCGGTCCAGGTGCTGGCGATGGTTCCGATGCGCTGGGACAGGGTGTTCATCTGGCTCACCCATCCGGCCAGGTCGCCGCCGGAGAGTGCATAGGCCAGGCCCATGGCAGCTTCGTTTGCGTTGCGGGTCACCATGGCGTAGACGGCCTCGCGGTAGGTGAAGGTCTCGTTGGAGCGCATGTCCGCGTTGCTGGTGTTATAGACATAGTCCGAGATGGCAAAAGGCATCTGGAAGGTGTCGTCCAGATGGTCGGCATAATTGGTCAGCAGCAGGGCGATGGTCATGTATTTGGTCAGGCCGCCGGCCGACACCTGCTTGGTACTGTCCTTGTCATAAACGATGATGTTGGTATCCGTGTTGACGATGTAGGCGCTTTTGGCCTGCACCTGGTAGACGGGGGTGGGGTCGAACATGGCCCCGGCGGGCAGCACGAGGCAGCTGAACAGGACGGCAAAGGACAAAATCAGTGCAAAAATACGTTTCATGTGGACAATTCCTTTAAAAAGCGATAATATAAGACAGCGGACAGCGCCGTGGGCGCGCCCGAAAGGACACAGAGAACAGCGGAATGCTGTATTCTTTATAATAACAGGTTTGCAGGGGCGTGGCAAGGCTTTTGACACCGATTGCGCACAGCTTTCACACCCCAGGCAGGGAGGTTCGGAATGGTATATCTGACAGGCGACACCCACGGCGACATCGAGCGCTTCAAGCACGGCAAGCTGCGCTGGCTGGGCAAGCGGGACATCGTGGTGGTGCTGGGTGATTTCGGCTTTGTGTGGGACGGCAGCAAAGAGGAGCAGAAAAAGCTGGACTGGCTGCGCAAGCGTCCCTACACCCTGCTGTTTCTGGACGGCAGCCACGAGAACTACGACCTGCTGAAGCAGTACCCCGTGGAGGAATTGTTCGGCGGGAAGGTGCAGGCGCTGGGCGGCAATGTGTATCATGTGTGCCGGGGCAGCGTGCTGGAGCTGGAAGGCAAAAAGTACCTGTGCTTCGGCGGGGCGGAGAGCCCGGACAAAGAGGACCGGGAGCCCGGCGTCAACTGGTGGAAGGAAGAACTGCCTTCCGACGAGGAGTACGCCGCCTGCGAAGCAAACCTTGCGGCATGTGACTACAAAGTGGATTATGTGCTGACCCACGACGCGCCAAGCAGATTTCTGGATTTTACGGCTCTTGCCTGCGGCGAGACCAACCAGCTGCACAGTTTTCTGGACAAAATCTTGTTGAAGCTGACCTATGAAAAGTGGTTCTTTGGCTGCTACCATAAGGATGTGCAGCTTTCCACCAAGAGCCGGTGCGTGTTCTGCGATGTCGTCTGCATGGGCGAGCGGCACGCAAAGTGGCGTAAATGAGATACGGACAGCAATACTTTTACAAAATATAACAAAGAGCACATGCGTCACGGCTTTTTTCAGCGTGATGTATGTGCTCTTGTTTCTTGTGTAGGGAACGCATTTATGCGTTCCGCTGCTTCCCGGCAGGCATAGCCTGCCAGCGGAGCGGATAAATCCGCTCCCCACAGAAGCGCAGCCCAACAAAAGAGTAAATCAGTTCATCGCTCCCGCTTTGTCAAACATCTGCTGCACCTGTGCTTCCAACAGCGCATGTTCCGGTTTTGCCAGCAGCGGGTCTTCCGCCAGCAGGGCGGCGGCTTCCGCCTGCGCCGCGTGCAGGGTGCGGGTGTCGTTCATCAGGTCGGCAATTTGTAACGTGGGCAGGCCGTGCTGGCGGCTGCCAAAAAAGTCGCCGGGGCCGCGGGTCTCCAGATCGTACTGCGCCACGGCAAAGCCGTCGGTGGTGGAGCAGAGGAATTTCAGCCGCTTCTGCACGGCCTCGCTGGTGTTGTCGCTGACAAGGAAGCACCAGCTCTCGGCAGCGCCGCGTCCCACCCGCCCGCGCAGCTGGTGCAGGGCGCTCAGGCCGTAGCGCTCGGCGTTTTCAATCACCATCACGCTGGCGTTGGGCACGTCCACGCCCACCTCGATGACGGTGGTGGACACCAGTGCGTCCAGCCGCCCAGCCTTGAAATCCTCCATGACGGCGGCTTTTTCTTTGGGCTTGAGCTTGCCGTGCATCAGGCCCACCCGGCGGTCCGGCAGCAGGGCCTTGGCCACATCCTCGTAGTAGCTTTTCACGGCGTTCAGCCCGCCGTCCGGAACGTCCTCGATGGCCGGGCACACCAGATACACCTGCCGCCCGCGCCCGATCTCCTGATTGAGAAAACGGTAGAGATCATGCCGCTTTTTGCCGGTGATGCACCGGGTCTTGACCGGGGTGCGGCCCGGCGGCAGCTCGTCGAGGATGGAAATGTCGAGGTCGCCGTAGATGAGCAGGCCCAGCGTGCGGGGGATGGGCGTGGCGCTCATCACCAGCAGGTGTGGGTTCGCGGCTTTTTCGGCCAGCATCCCGCGCTGGCGCACGCCGAAGCGGTGCTGCTCATCAATGACGGCAAGGCCCAGCCGGGCAAACTCCACCCCATCGCTGAGGATGGCGTGGGTGCCCACCACGAGGTCGGCTTCGTCGGCGCGGATGGCGGCCAGCGTAGTGCGCTTGGCGGCAGCCTTCATGCCGCCGGTCAGCAGGGCCACCCGCATCCCGAAGGGGGCCAGCATCTTGTTCAGACCCTCAGCATGCTGGGCGGCCAGAATTTCGGTGGGGGCCAGCAGGGCCGCCTGATATCCTGCCCGGATGCAGGCCCAGATGGCGGCGGCGGCCACCAGCGTTTTGCCGCTGCCCACGTCGCCCTGCAGCAGGCGGTTCATGGAAGTCTCACCCGCCATGTCGGCCAGAATTTCGCCCACGGCCCGGCGCTGGGCACCGGTGGGGGAGAAGGGCAGGCTTTCCCAGAACGGCCCCGGGTCGGCAAGCTGCATGGGGGCCCCAGTGGCGGCAGCACCCCGGTTTTTCATGCGGCCGATGCCCAGCTGCAAAACGAGAAGTTCTTCGTAGATGAGCCGCCGCCGGGCCGCATAGGCTTCCTCCTCGGTGGCAGGGCAGTGGATGGCCCGCACGGCATCCGCCTTGGAGAGCAGGCGGTATTTTTGCAGCATCTCCGGCGGCAACGGGTCAGGAAGAAGCTCCGCGTGGGGCAGCAGCTGGCGCACGCACTTGGCGATGGCATTGCTGGTCAGGCCCTCGGTCTGGGGGTAGACGGCCTCAAACGGTGCGGCTTTGATCTGCTCGGCGGTGCGCACCTGCGGGTTCACCATCTGGCGGCGCAGCATCCCACCCGTGACGACGCCCTGAAAATAGTATTCCTGTCCCAGTGCCAGCTTCTGGGCGGCGTAGGGGTTATTGAACCATGTGATTTCGAGGCTGGACACATCGTCCCCGGCGGTGATGCGATCCATCCGCCGCCCGCCCGGCAGGATGCGCCCGCCGGGTTTCGCGAACACTTCTGCCTTGACGACGCACTCCACGTCGGTGGGTGCTTCGGCGATGGAGTAAGGCTTTGTGAAGTCGATGTATTTGCGCGGGTAGTGGCACAGCAGGTCGGCCAGCGTCACAATGCCCAGCTTCTCAAATTTTTCGGCAGTTTTGGGGCCGACGCCCTTCAGGTAGCGCACCGGGGTATCGGGCGTGAGGGTGGTGTGGTTTTCGGCAGGCATGGGCGTCAGCTCCTTTCGGGTGTAGTATAGCCATTGTAGCACCTTCCCGTTTACAAATCCAGCCAAACCTGCTATAATCCTTTTGGGAATGAAGTTCTCCCAAGGGGCAGTCCCCCTGAACCGCTGATTTTCAAGCTGATGACTTCTGTGATTTTTTTACGGAATCGCAGGGGGCACCAGCTTTTTTGTTTGCCGCCTGCGAAGAAACGGAGGAACTATGCTCACATCCCTTGCACTTATTTTTCTGGTGGGGCTTGCCATGGCGGCGCTCTGCCAGCAGCTGCATCTGCCGCGCATCATCGGCATGCTGGTCACCGGCATCCTGCTGGGGCCCTGCGTGCTGAACGCATTGGATGCGTCCATCCTGTCCATCTCATCTGAGCTGCGGCAGATGGCGCTCATCATCATCATTCTCATCAAAGCGGGCCTTTCGCTGAATCTTGCCGACCTGAAAAAAGTGGGCCGCCCGGCGGTGATGATGTCCTGCGTGCCGGCCAGCTGCGAAATTTTGGCCTTCATCCTGTTTGCGCCCGCCATTCTGGGCATCACCCGCATCGAAGCCGCGGTCATGGGTGCTGTGCTGGGCGCGGTGTCCCCGGCGGTGGTCATTCCGCGCATGGTGCAGCTGATGGACGAGCATTACGGCACCGAAAAGAGCATCCCGCAACTGATCATGGCGGGTGCGTCCTGCGATGATATTTTTGTCATCGTGCTGTTTTCTACCTTTACCAGCATGGCACAGGGCGGCAGCGCCAACGTAATGGACTTTGTCAACATCCCGGTGTCCATTCTGCTGGGCATTGCGCTGGGTGCCGCCGTGGGCTTTGTGCTGAGTTGGTTCTTTGAGACGGCTTACGCCCGGGCCTACACGGTGCGCAACAGCATGAAGGTCATCATCGTGCTGGGCATGGCGTTCCTGCTCATGTCCATCGAGAGCTGGCTCAAGGGCATCGTCTCGGTGTCCGGCCTGCTGGCGGTGGTCAGCATGGCTTGCGTGCTCAAAATGCGGTGTGTGCCCAGCGTATCCAAGAGACTTTCGGAGAAATTCAGCAAGCTGTGGCTGGCGGCTGAGGTGATCCTGTTCGTGCTGGTGGGCGCGGCGGTGGACATCCGCTACACGCTGGCGGCGGGCATCCCGGCAGTGGCAATGATTCTGCTGGTGCTGGTGTTCCGTGCAGCAGGCGTCTGCCTGTGCATGGCGGGCACAGCGCTGAACCGGAAAGAGCGGCTGTTCTGCGTCATTGCCTACCTGCCCAAGGCCACGGTGCAGGCGGCCATCGGTTCGGTGCCGCTGGCCATGGGCCTGCCCTGCGGGCAGATCGTGCTTTCGGTGGCGGTGCTGGCAATTCTGATCACCGCGCCGCTGGGGGCAATCGGCATGGATGCGACGTATCAAAAGCTGCTGGAAAAGCAGCTATAAGAATAGGAGAGAAGAACCATGGAAATTCGCAATGCAGCGTTAAAAGATTTGCCCGCCATCGCGGCGGTGGAAGCCGAATGCTTCCCGGCGGCAGAGGCGGCCACGGCAGAGGAATTTGCCGGCCGGCTGGCACACTATGCAAACCATTTCTGGCTGTTGTTCGAGGACGGGGAACTGGCCGCTTTTGTGGACGGCTTCTGCACGGACACGCCCGACCTGACGGATGAAATGTATGCCGACGCTGCTCTGCACGACGAAGCCGGTGCCTGGCAGATGATCTTTGGCGTAAACACGCTCCCGCGCTGCCGCCGCCGCGGCTATGCGGAAACGCTTTTGCGGCGTGTCATCGCAGACGCCCGCGCACAGGGCCGCAAAGGTCTGGTACTGACTTGCAAAGAGAAACTTGTGCATTATTATGCAAAGCTTGGCTTTGTGAGTGAGGGTGTGTCGGGGTCCACGCACGGCAATGTGACGTGGTATCAGATGCGGCTGACTTTTTGAGCGGGACGATTGAGAATTGTCTCCGCTTCGCTCTGACAATGATAGCGGAAAAATTATTTTAAATAGAGCAAAACAGCCAGGCCTGCGGGCCTGGCTGTTTTGCATTTTCACGGGAGGGGCCGTAACGGCAAACGGCATCTGCTGCTGTCGGCCTGCGGCCGTCGCGCAGCGACTTCAAACTGGCGGAACACAAAAAAGCGTGAAGCGCAGCGCTAGCTTTTTTGTATGGAGCCCAACTTCTTTGGGATTATCAAGGGCGAGTAGCCCTTGATTCGTGCCTCCCGCGCTTCGAAAGTAGCGGGCGCTTTTCTGGTACT
>ERZ773145.1731-NODE-1731-length-16974-cov-4.996454_pt1 | contig 16974 bp, 8 predicted proteins | sample MGYA00580848_ERZ773145 | MGnify/ENA primary metagenome ERZ773145 (study PRJEB29015, sample SAMEA2737858) | human gut metagenome | biome: human gut; feature: human-associated habitat; material: faeces | place: China | collected 2012 ... | reverse complement strand
TCTGCTGTTCCTGACTCTTGCCGACTACATATATAGCGCCGATTAACGCACACATGCCCAATATAAATACCACTGCCGGAATAATGAATCTCTTTTTTAGCTTTTTCATTTGTATCACTTTCTAAAATCAATGTCTATCTGTTCTATATGATTTTAATATTATAGCTTTACGATAAGAAAATGTCTATAAATTTACTTAGTTCATATCAATATTTTTCAGTTGCTCACCCGCTCGAGGAGGCAAATACTTTCTACATGCGTCGTATGAGAAAACTGATCAAATGCCTGCCACTTCATGAGTTCATACTTCTCTTCACAGAGTATCTTCAAATCCCTTGCCAATGTTGCCGAATCGCAGCTCACATATACAATCCTCTCCGGTGACATCGCAAGCATTGTGTCCAGGCACTTCTCATCACAGCCCTTTCTTGGCGGGTCAACGACTATCACATCCGGGCGAAGCATATCTGTACGTCCGGTGGATGCTGTATCATCAGTGATTTTCTCAGTTTTCTTTGCATTCTCATAAAACTGTGGCAGCACCTCCTCAGCCTTTCCTACGAAAAACTGTGCATTTGTGATGCCATTGAGCTTCGCGTTGTTTTTGGCATCCTCGATTGCCTGAGGCACTATTTCCACTCCATACACCTGCTTTGCCTTCTGTGACAAAAAGAGCGATATGGTACCGATACCACAGTAGAGATCCCAGACATTTTCATTTCCTGTGAGCCCTGCAAATGCAAGTGCCGTGCTGTAAAGCTTTTCTGTCTGCTTCGGGTTTACCTGATAGAACGACTGTGGCGAAATCTGATATGTGATGCCTGTCCCCTGTGGTGTGAAATCAGGGTAAGAAAGCAGATGGATGGTGTCCTCAATATATGGTCTGCCCCATATGCAAACTGTCTTTTTGCCGAGGATGACATTTGTGTTTTCCTTGTTGATATTGTAAGAAATCGAAGTCATTCCATCGATTTTTGAGAGTCTTTCGCACAGTATATCTGCTGCATTCCCGCCTCGGCGTTTTTCTTCAAGACTGTCCCCATTTATCACAAGACACACCATAATCTGCTTTGATGTAAAACCATATCTGATAAGCACATGGCGCACGAGCCCTTTTTGTGTGTTCTCGTCATACGGTGTGATGCCGCACTCATTCATCCATTCCTTTATGATGTCGAGTATCTCTTTGTTTTGCGGCACCCCAAGCCTGCAGTCCTCAACCGGGATGATATTGTGGCTTCGCGATGCATAAAAGCCTGTCACTATATTGCCATCCCTGTCATATCCCACCGGAAACTGTGCCTTGTTGCGGTAGCGGTATGGATTGTCTGCGCCAACAGGCGGCTGCATTTTACTGTCCAGCTTTGCCTCGGAAAATCCACCTATACGCATGAGATTGTTGCGCACCTTATTATTTTTAAATTCAAGCTGCTTTTCATAGGAGAGCGCCTGTATCTGGCAGCCACCACATCTCTTGTGCAGCTCACATTGCGGCTCAACGCGAAAAGTGGAAGGGGTCTTAATCTCTTCCACTCTTGCGTAGCCATAGTTTTTCTTTAATTTTGTTGCGCGGGCTGTTATGACGTCACCAATCAGTGCATCCTTTACGAAAAAGGTCATGCCATCATAATGTCCGATACCCTCGCCATCTGTTCCCATATCTGTTATTTCAAGTTCAAATATGTCATTTTTTTTCATGCTTTTCTCTTCTTTATTTTATGTATAATGATATGAGGGTCAAAAGGTATTTTGCCCCTCATTTATGATTAATATTGTCCGCTTTTTACACACTTGTTCTGCGGAAATTTGTCTCCATAAATCTGTTGTAGCCCTGCCACTTTGTATCGTTTTCAGGCACATTTACAAGCAGCTCCCTGAAGGTCTCCATCTTGGCATCTATGTTGTCTGCAAAGCTAAGTGCCAGTGCCTCGACAAGTGCCGGCTTTTTCGGAGAGCCAAACTCAAGCTCGCCGTGGTGAGCAAGTATACAGTGCTTCAGCTCGTTTGCGAGCACTACCGGGAAGCCGTCGATGCTCTTAATCGCATCGCCTACCCACTCTGCACCAATCATGATATGTCCGAGGAGCTGGCCTGCGTCTGTATAGTCATTCTCCGGGAAAGTAGAAAGCTCCTTTAATTTTCCGATATCATGGAAAATAGCTGCTGTAAGAAGCAGGTCACGGTTTAAAACCGGATACATTTTTGCAAAATAATCACAGTTCTTCGTCACACCGAGTGTATGCTCCAAAAGACCTCCTACAAAGCCGTGGTGCACGCTCTTTGCGGCTGAATGGAACTTGAAACGGCGCTCAAACTCCTTATTGTCAAAAAAGCTATGTAAGAGCTGTGACAGGTACTGATTCTTTACAGAGCCGATAAAGCCCATGAGTTCCTTATACATGACCTCGACATCCTTATCGCTGACCGGCAGATAATCCGCAGGGTCATATTCTCCCTCGTTCACCTTTCTCGCACGCTTTATGGAGCACTGCAAATTGCCCTGAAAGCTTGTGATATCACCGGTTATGGCTATGTAATCCATTGCATCAAATTCCTCAATGCCTACTGAGCCAACATCCCATATCTTGGCATCCAGCGTGCCTGTCTTATCCTGCAGGATAACATTGTCATAAGGCTTTCCGCTTTTGGTCATGGCTGTCTGCTTGCTCTTGCATAAAAAAATCTCATTGATTCTCTCTCCCTCGCGGAGAGTTGAAATATACTTCATATATCCTCCTAATTTCGGCTAATTCATCACTCCGATTTTCACCTGACAGGTAATCTCCGTGTAGCCGTTGCTTCCTTTTCTCTTTACTTTCAGATTGCAGGTATCTTCAGGCTTTTGCTTCATAAGCTGTGTGTTGTACGCGGACACATTCGACACCTCTGTATTGTTTACCGCAACTATCACATCTCCGCTTTGAAGCCCCGAGACAAATGCTGGTGAATCCATGGTAACCTGCTTTATATAAACACCCTTTGGGATGTTATATCTGTTTGCTATTTTTTCTGTAACTGTAGTACAGGTGATGCCTATGTACGGCACATCCGCGCCGCTCTCGAGCTTTTCAATGGCAGGTGACAGGTCGCTTATGCTGACAGCCGTGAGCGTATTGTTTTCCTCCGCCGGATTGAAATCCTGCAGCGAAAGCCCTATGACCTGACCATCTGTATTAATCAGTATACCGCTCTGCAACTTGTTGCTTGCGATATCTGTGGTGAGCACCGAGTAATTGTTGTCCTGCGCCGACAGCTCGTTGGTTGTTGACGTTACAAGACCTGTGAGAATGGCATAGTTTGCCTCAAGTGCAATGACAGATGCTCCTCTTGAAACAATATTTGAATTACCAAGCTCCGCAACCGCTATAGCCCTTATTGTGGCGTCGTCCAGAAGCGACTTATCCACGGAAATGATTGCTATACCTGTATTGCTGTCATACTTGACCAGCGCAGCATCAGCCATCATGTCGTTTATAAAGGTTACACTAAGCTTATCCGCCTTATCCACTACATTTTTCTCTGTCAGAATGATTAGCTGCTTTCCATTGTCCCTCAGTATCACTCCCACTCCCTGACCCTCGGTCTCATAGGAATTATTGAAAATATCAGTGGCATCTGTCACACCCGTGACTCCTACTACAAATCTCGTGGCCGAAGTGCCCACTCTGTAGAGCTGGTTCTGCACTGCCTGATAATCTGCGAGTGTAGGCTGATAGGTCTGCGAAGACGGCTCCGAAGAAGTGCCGGACTCTGTGCTTTGTGTACCATTTTCACTATATGCATCACTGCTGTCATCTATGCCTGACTGCTGTGTGGCTGTCTGCACATCATTATTATTTTTTCCATCTGAAGCTTTTTTTGATTGTCTGTTGATAACCGGCAGAAATATAGCAAAAACAATGCTTGCAGCCACTGCAAATACCACTCCGCAGAGTGCTGCTGTGCCTGCTTTTTTTGCAAGTCTTTTTTTATTCAGCGGTTTATCCTTTATCTTTTCTCTGATAAATTGCTCCATATTGTCACCCTGATTAGATGTCTTTAGTTACTAACTTACATTATATTCTGAATTATATTGCGTTGCAACCATATTTTTTCTTTGAGTACGGGCTTGCGGCATGTACCCGCCGGACTGCTGCACTGCTCCCAACAGTGCGAATAGCGCAGTGGCTTAGATACTGTAGGATTATGCTCATAACACAGAAATGCCACGGCATGGATGCCGGGGCAAGGAGCTATCGAGCCATGGATGGCGAGTAGCGACGGTTTCGTCATGTATAGAAAAAGTAAATGCATAATCCATACAGAATCTTAGTCACGCAGCGTAGCACCGTTGGGAGCAGTGCAGCAGTCCGGCGGGTACATGTCGCAAGCCCTTACTTTTTGGCTCGTTTAACAAACTGGTTTGTTATGTATTAAACTTTATGTTATCATCTTGTAATTATCATTTAATACATATTTATTATGGTTTTTTTGAAGATTTTCAGCTATAATATGATAAGCTATACAGTAAATATGAATTTAATATTCAACTATCGAAATATAAGGATATAGAAATGAATAAAAAAGTTTACAAAACATTGGAATATAACAAAATCCTCACCATGCTAAGCAGCTACGCAGCATGTGATGAGACAAAGAAAAGGTGTCTTTCGCTTGAGCCTATCACCGATTTATACGAAATCAGACATCTGCAGACCACCACTGCCGATGCACTAAGCCGCCTGTACAAGGACAGCGGAGTGTCCTTCGTTGGCATACACAATGTGCACGCTTCCCTAAAGAGGCTTGATATCGGTGGTGCACTGAATACGACCGAGCTTCTTCGCATCTGCAGTCTTTTGGAGGTTGCAAAGCGCGTGAAGGCTTATGGCAGAAGCGCCATGGATAATGAGAAGCAGGATTCACTCTCCGGTCTGTTTGCAGGGATTGAACCGGTTTCTGCGCTCTGCGATGAGATTAAGAGGTGCATTTTATCTGAGGAAGAGATTGCCGATGATGCGAGTCCTGAGCTTTTTAAGATAAGAAAGAGCATACGCGGCATGAACGACAGAATCCATGCGCAGCTCACCAAGCTCATGAACAACAGCACAACGAGGACATATCTGCAGGATGCGGTTGTGACCATGCGCGACGGCAGATATTGTCTGCCTGTAAAGGCTGAGGCAAAGGGCAATGTACCCGGCATGATGCACGACCAGTCATCTACCGGCTCTACCCTTTTTATCGAGCCGATGGCTGTCGTCAATTTGAATAATGAGCTCAAGGAGCTTTTCATAAAGGAGCAGGATGAGATTGAAAAAATCCTTGCAGCGCTCAGCGACAAGGTTGCCATGAATGCGGCTGCTTTGGAGCAGGACTATGAGATTCTTTCAGAGCTTGACTTCATTTTTGCAAAGGCAAATCTGGCTAAATCATATAATGGTGTGGCACCGGAGTTCAACACCGAGGGGCATATCAATATCAGAAAGGGCCGTCATCCGCTTTTGGATGCTAAAAAGGTGGTTCCTATAGATGTGCGGCTCGGCGAGGAATATAAGCAGCTCATCATCACCGGACCAAACACCGGCGGTAAAACTGTTTCACTAAAGACTGTCGGACTTTTGACTCTCATGGGTCAGGCAGGTCTTCACATTCCTGCGGCTGACAGGTCAAAGCTCGCCATCTTTGAGGATGTCTTTGCGGATATAGGCGATGAGCAGAGTATTGAGCAAAGTCTCAGTACCTTCTCGTCCCACATGACCAATATCGTAAAAATCCTTGAAAAAGCTGACGACAGAAGCCTTTGCCTGTTCGATGAGCTCTGCTCGGGAACCGACCCGACAGAGGGTGCGGCACTTGCCATCTCAATTTTAAACAGACTGCACCAGTATGGCGCCATCACCATGGCCACCACACACTACAGCGAGCTGAAAGTGTATGCGCTTTCCACAGACGGTGTGGAAAATGCCTGCTGTGAGTTCAATGTGGAGACTTTAAGCCCTACCTACCGCCTGTTAATCGGTATTCCTGGAAAGAGTAACGCATTTGCAATCTCATCAAAGCTTGGTCTGGACGAAAACATCATCGAGGATGCAAAAAGCAGAATTAATGATAACGACCTTGATTTTGAGGATCTGATTGCAAGCCTCGAGTCACAGCGACAGACTATCGAAAAGGAACAGCTTGAAATCAACAGCTACAAGGCCGAGATTGAAAAGCTCAAGAAACAGCTCGAAGAGAAAAACGAGCGCATAGACAAGAGCAAAGACAAGATTTTACGCGAGGCAAATGAGGAAGCCTACAAGATACTGCAGGATGCAAAAGAGCTTGCCGACAAAACCATCCGCAATTTCAACAAATACGGACAGGGACAGGCTCCTATGAGCCAGATGGAAAAGGAGCGCTCTGCCCTTCGTGACAAGATGAATGACAAGGAAAAGAAGCTGTCAGACATCAAGAAAAACACTGCCAAGGCAAATCACAAGGCGCCTAAGAAGCTGCGCATCGGTGATTCTGTGCTTGTGCTATCCCTCAATCTGAAGGGAACTGTCCACACTCTGCCAAATGCCAAGGGCGATTTGTATGTGCAGATGGGTATACTGCGCTCGCTGGTTAATATTAATGATCTCGTGCTCTTAAACGACGATGTCTCTCCTGCCAAGAAGTACGGTGGCAGCGGAAGTAAGATAAAGATGAGCAAATCAATGTCAGTTTCATCAGAAATCAACCTGATTGGAAAGACTACGGATGAGGCACTTGCTCTCTTGGATAAATACCTAGACGACGCATATATCGCTCATCTTTCATCTGTGCGCATCGTCCACGGCAAAGGCACCGGTGCACTGCGAAAGGCTGTGCATGGACTCCTTAAGAGGACAAAAACTATTGCGGAATACCATCTCGGTGAGTTTGGTGAGGGCGATGCCGGAGTAACCATCGCAACCTTTAAATAACGACAATGTACTTTTACGGAATATAAATAATTTTTAAGAAGGAGATTAGAAATGGCTGTTAAACAGAAAATACTGATAGTAGACGACGACAACAATATAGCAGAGCTTATATCTCTATATCTTACCAAGGAATGCTATGACACCAAAATCGTAAATGATGGTGAGCAGGCGCTTATCGCATTTGAGCACTACAAGCCAAACATGCTTCTTTTGGACCTCATGCTTCCGGGCATAGACGGCTATCAGGTATGCCGTGAGATACGTGCAAAGTCCGATGTGCCGATTATCATGCTCTCCGCAAAGGGCGAGGTATTTGACAAGGTTTTAGGCCTGGAGCTTGGCGCCGACGACTATATACTCAAGCCCTTTGACTCAAAGGAGCTTGTGGCAAGAGTCAAGGCCGTGCTCAGACGCTTCCAGCCTGCAAAGCCGGAGGCCTATGCTTCCGTAGATATCAAGTGTGTGGAGTACCCGGGGCTTATTGTAAATCTGTCCAACTACTCTGTCACTTATGACGGACAGCAGATTGATATGCCGCCGAAGGAGCTTGAGCTTTTATATTTTCTTGCCTCGTCTCCAAATCAGGTGTTTACAAGGGAGCAGCTTCTGGACAACATATGGGGCTATGAATATGTCGGCGACACCCGCACTGTCGACGTGCATGTAAAGCGTCTCCGAGAGAAAATCAAGGACAAGCCAACCTGGCGCATCGCAACTGTCTGGGGCATCGGATACAAGTTTGAGGTAAAATAAATAATGAAGCATACCATCTACACTAAGCTGTTAATCAGCTACCTGATTTACGGTGTCATCGCTTTTTTCATTATATGCACATTTACACAGCATCTCACCACAGACTATATCGAAAAGCAGGAGGCTTCCAATCTCTACAGGGAAGCATCCATCATTGCAGGTGATTACGCTGCCGAATACTTTGACTCATCCATGTCGCTTAGCGATTTCCAGAATCACATGAAAATCGTAGCCGACTATATGGATGCCGAGGTATGGGTGGTCAGCCCTGACGGTGAACTGCTCATGGACTCAGATGATCCGTCAATAGGCATTGATATCCAAAATGACAGTTCTAAGCCTGTAGTGATAAATGGCTTTGATGTCACCGATTTTGGCAGCACCAACTATATGATTGGAGATTTTTACGGCTCCTTCAAGCATAAGATGCTGTCCGTATTTTCCCCGGTAAATGTCTCGTACCAGAATATCGGCTACATAGTCATTCACAAGCCAATGAGCCATATCACTGCAGGTGTAAACGGTTTTATGAATATCTCCTTTTACACTGTAGCGCTCATTTTTGCTTTTGCATTTGTTCTGCTTGTCATTATGAGCCGCTCTATTTACCGTCCTATCTCCAAAATCACAAAGACAGCAAAGAAGTATGCAAAGGGTGATTTCACTGCCCAGATTGATGTACATTCCAATGACGAAATCGGCTATCTGGCAAACACACTCAACTACATGTCAACGGAACTTGATACGCTTGAGGAGGATCAGCGCAAGTTTGTTTCCAACGTGTCACACGACTTCCGCTCCCCTCTTACCTCGATAAAGGGCTACGTGGAAGCCATGCTGGACGGAACCATCCCTGTTGAGATGCAGGATAAGTATTTAAATATCATACTTTTTGAAACCGAGAGGCTTAATAAGCTCACCAAGAGTCTTATTGATCTGAACCAGTTCGGTCATCACGGCATACACCTGGATATTGCTGATTTTGACATCAATACAATGATCCGCACGACAATCCTCACCTTCGAGGGTAAATGCAGTGAAAAGGGCTTAAGCTTTGACCTGCTGCTCACCGGAAAAGAGCTTTTCGTGCGCGGTGATATGGTCAAAATCCAGCAGATTCTTTACAACCTGATAGACAACGCTGTGAAGTTTTCAAATAATGATTCGAGTATCAAGATTGAGACGAGTATCAGAAATGAAAAGGTGTTTATATCAGTAAAGGATCACGGTATCGGTATACCAAAGGACAGCCTTTCAAAGATCTGGGAGCGCTTCTACAAGAGTGATTTATCCCGCGGAAAGGATAAGCGCGGTACGGGACTTGGCCTGTCTATAGTTAAAGAAATCGTGCAGGCGCATGGTGAGAATATAAATGTGATAAGCACTGAGGGTGTGGGAACTGAGTTTATATTTACGCTGCCGCTCAGCAAAAAAGAAGGGTGAGGCGCAGCTCATCATATGATAGGTGTGGTGGGCGCCTCGCTTTTTAGGTTGTGAGGTTGCCGGCATAGCACACAGTATATTCCTCAGAAAAATGTGAAGTCAGCCGCGGTTCTTTATCCGGACAGGTTACGATTTTATTTATGTTTTCTTTCTTCTTTAATTTATGGAACTCCGCGGCAGTTCACATTTTTCTTCGGAACACACTGTATGCTCTCCGGCTAATTCAGGTTTACGAGCGAGGCGCTTTGCTACCTTGCATTCTGGCAGTGCCGGACTTATTTCACTGGCGTGAAATTTTGTCCGGCACTTTTTAAATTTAAAGCTCATTTCACTTATGCGAAATGAGCTTATTTAATAGTTATATATTGTTTATAAATATTCTGAGCCGCCTTGAAAACACAAGAAAAACTGATTTTAAATAATTACACTTATATCACATTTTTATGGCTCGTATTTGCTGCCGGCCGGGTCGGTTACTGTGTAGTCGCCGCCGGATATGTCGGCTGTGGTTTCAAAGTCTGTGATGTCCTGATTTACGGTACCATCGAACAGGTCATATGTGAAGGTGTAGCCCTGTGCCGATACTGCTTTGACATATATTTTGATATTGCTTGCGGCTGTGACAGGGATTAAGTCTTCGATTTTGACTGTGCCTTCGAGACTATGGAGCTTACCGTCGTCCTCTTTTGAGGCATCTGAGGTATCATTTTCCGTGTTATTCTTTGAGCCATCTTTTTTGGCATCATCCTTCCGGCTTAAGGCGGATGTGATTGAATCTGTGTCCGCAGAGTCTGCACTGTCTGTGCCGTTTTCTGCCAACAACTGTCGGATATCGTATGTCTTTAGCTCTGTATCTGAGCTTGCAACCACGAGCTGCACACTGTTAAAGTCAAAGTAATCATTTCCCATGACCGCTACATCTACATCTGTGCCAAGCTTTATGCTGCCATTGTCAAAGGTTGGTTTATCGGCAAGTATGCCTGATGCTACATTTTTGAACACTGATGTCACACCTTCAAACTCATCGAGCACCTCTGTGCTTCTCTTATTTCCGTCAACAAACAGAAATGTCACATTGCCTGCATAGTCCTCAGACAGTGGAAGTGTGGCCTCACCCGTATACTTGATGCCGTTTAGCTCGAGCGGTATCTCGTTTGTACCGAAAAATACACTGGTTTTTGTATCCTCTGTGTACTCCTTTGGCACCACCGAGACAGAGACTGTGTATGTCATATCGGTAAAGTCTGCACTTTTTAAGGAAATGTCCCAGTCTGTTATGAGGCTGGCCTCCTCCTCAAGGGTGGACTTGATATCATCCTGCATGGTCTGCACATCGGAAAGTATCACCGATGTGTTGTCTGAGGTGTATGACATCTGTGTCTCGAGCTTTTTTATCCTGTTATTAAGCAATACTGCCCCCGCAATAAGTGCGGCGAGCAGTATTATGGTAATCGCATTGAAAATATTTTTTTTCAAATTCATATTATAGTGTTATTCCTCATCTTCCTCTGCAGCCACTGCTATTCCAAGCTCCTCAAGCTGCTTTGGATCTACAGTTCCGGGTGCCTCTGACATGAGGTCCGAAGCATCCTTTACCTTAGGGAATGCAATAACCTCCTTGATATTGTCTGTATGCAGCATATGCATGCAGATACGGTCAACACCGAAGGCAAGTCCTGCGTGTGGCGGTACACCATATGAGAATGCATCAAGCAGGAATCCAAACTGCTCATGTGCACGCTCCTTTGTGAAACCAAGCACCTCAAACATCTTCTCCTGGATGTCATCCTGATGGATACGCACTGAACCTCCACCGAGCTCTGTACCATTGAGTACGATATCATATGCCTTTGCACGAACTGCGCCCGGATCTGAGTCTATCTTGTCCCAATCCTCCTCCATAGGCATAGTGAATGGATGATGCATTGCCATAAATCTGTTTTCCTCATCAGACCACTCAAGGAGTGGGAACTCTGTTACCCAGAGGAAATTGTACTTGTTCTCATCAATCAGGCCAAGCTCAGCTCCGAGCATGAGACGAAGCGCTCCAAGTACATTCCATACGATTTTATTCTTGTCTGCTGCGAAAAGGAGTAAATCTCCCGGCTTTCCGTTCATCTTTGCAACAAGTGCATCAAGCTCAGCTTCTGTCATAAACTTGGCAAATGATGACTTGTATGTGCCATCCTCATTGATGCACAGATAAGCAAGTCCCTTTGCTCCACAGCCCTTTGCGTGCTCTACAAGCTTGTCAATCTTCTTACGAGGCATCTTTGCCTGTCCCTCTACATTGATACCGCGGACAGAGCCACCGTTTTCAAGAGCTCCTGTGAATACTCCAAAGCCACAGTCCTTTACCACTTCCGAAACATCGCAAAGCTCCATACCAAAGCGTGTATCAGGCTTGTCAGAACCAAATCTGTCCATAGCCTCCTGCCAAGGCATACGCTTAAACGGAATCTCAACATCCACATTTATGACCTCTTTAAAAAGGTGCTTTAACAGTCTCTCATTTACCTCGATTACATCATCGATATCTACGAATGAAAGCTCCATATCGGCCTGTGTAAACTCAGGCTGTCTGTCTGCACGCAGATCCTCGTCACGGAAGCATCGTGCAATCTGGAAATATCTGTCATAGCCTGAAGCCATCAGAAGCTGCTTAAAGAGCTGTGGTGACTGTGGAAGCGCATAAAAATGTCCGTGGTGTATACGGCTTGGCACGAGATAGTCTCTGGCGCCCTCCGGTGTAGACTTGCAAAGGATTGGTGTCTCTATCTCCAAAAAGCCCTCGTTTGCCATAAAGTCACGCATCACTCGAAGCACATTGCTTCTGAGCATAAGATTTCTCTGGATATCAGGACGGCGAAGATCCAGATAACGGTATTTAAGTCTGATGTCCTCGCTGGTCTTTGAATTCTCCTCAATCTGGAATGGAGGTGTCTGTGCCTCTGAAAGCACTCTGATTGATGTAGCGATAACCTCGATATCACCTGTCTTTAAGTTCTCATTGACAGCAGCTGTTCTCTTCTGGACAGTTCCCTCAACTGCGATGACGAACTCACTTCTTAAGGTGCCTGCCTTTTCAAAGCCCTCTGCACCTACATTTTCCTCACCGAATACTATCTGAAGTATTCCGCTTCTGTCTCTTAAATCTACGAAAATGAGACTTCCTAAATTTCTTCTCTTCTGTACCCAGCCCATCACGGTGACCTTCTCACCGATATTGGCATTTGATACCTCTGTACATCTATGGCTTCTATGTAAGCCCTGCATTGATTCTGCCATTTTATACTCCTTATATTTCTAATATATATTTATTCTAATAACTGTTTGGTACCACTGCTACACAGCTAAACTGCTGCTTATCAGATTCCTATCTGTTAAAGAACTCAACAAACTCCTCGTAGCCCTCTTTCATAAGCTGCTCCTTCTGGAATTTCTTGTTCTTGTTCATGCGCACAACAAGCACCTGCTGTCCGTTTGCTCTTGCGTCTTTTGCCTGGTTCATGACATCAACAAGCTTGTCTGCCGGATATTTCTTCTCAACCAGATAAGCCACCTTCTTTGGACTCTCAGGAATCTTGAAGCCGCTCTCCATGAGAAGCAGGATAATTCTCTCAAAACCGATTGAAAAACCACAGGCCGGTACATCATTTCCGGTGAACTTTCCAATCATCTTGTCATATCGTCCGCCACCGCCACAGGCTGCGCCAAGCTCAGGCATTGATATCTCAAAAATAGTTCCTGTGTAGTAGCTCATTCCACGAACAAGTGTAGGGTCAAATACGAGCTCAAACTTTGCTCCCTTTGTGGCATTGACAGCCGTAGCTATCTCTGTCATATTTGTAACCACTTCTTCGTCTAAATATTCACCGAGCTTTTCTGAAAGTATTTTTACACCCTCAGTCACATCCCTTGTCTGCTCCAAAAGCTTGAACAAATCAAGATATTTGTCAATATTTTCCTGTGGGTAGCCATCCTGTGCAAGCTCACTTGCAACGCCTTCCACTCCTATCTTGTCCATCTTATCGAGTGTGATAAATACGCTGTCGTAGTCCTCCTCAGCGAAACCACTGTAAGCAGCCATTGCCTTTAGGATTCTTCTCTCGTTGATTCTTATCTCAAAGTTCTCGAAGCCGAGTCTGCCGATTGTGGTAGTGGTTGCTGTAATCAGCTCTATCTCTGCCAGATTGCTTGGCTCTCCGAGTATATCTATATCACACTGTGTAAACTGTCTGTAGCGGCCTCTCTGAGGTCTGTCTGCTCTCCACACACTGCCCATCTGAAGTGCCTTAAACGGCGATGGCAGGTTGTTGGCATTGTTTGAATAATATCTTGAAAGTGGCACTGTAAGGTCGTAGCGCATTCCAAAGTCTACTACATCCGATTCTTCCTTTGCTGTCTCCAGATTCAGCTTCTCGCCTCTCTTCATTACCTTGAAGATCAGCTTCTCATTTTCTCCGCCCTGCTTGCTTGTGAGATTCGCTATATTCTCCATGCATGGTGTCTCTATCGGTGTAAATCCGAAGCTTCTATATGTATCCTTGATCACACTTGTCACATAATCACGGATTTCCATCTCTGCAGGTAGTATATCCTTCATGCCGTTGACCGGCTTTTTGCTCAGTGCCATTTGGTTTCCTCCATCTATATTAAAATATTGAATTCATTAGCTATTCTATTATACTTTTCGGTTTTGCAATCGTCAAGGGTTACAGGGGATTTTGCTGTATGTGCTATAGGACGGGCTGCAAGCCACGGCACCGTTAGGGCACACGCATATGCTTTGCTTTCGCTACGCTTTGCCGCTAAGATACTGTACGGATTATGCTTTTTGCGCTTCTATGCTTGACGAAACCGTCGAACCGCGCCTTCCATGGCGCGGTTCTCCTTGACTTGCCCTCCATGGCAAGTCATTTCTGTGCTTCATATGCATAATCCTACAGTATCTAAGCGGCTTCGCTATTCGCTCAATCAAATGCATATGCGTATACCCTGGCGGTGTCGTGGCTTGCAAATGCTAATGCACATCTACTGTGGTGGATTGCAAATTCCGCACGGTGACAAGCCCATGGATTTTGCTTCATCAAGCGTTACCTCTGTGTCACTCTTTTTCAAGGTCCGACAGCCCGCACGGTGATATTTCTTGCCGGTTGCAGTGATATGAACCATTGTCTCGCTGTTTGAGGAATCTGTAGCGCTATTTTCTGCTGCTGAGCTGTCTGAGCCTGATGATGCACTTCCTGTTGTACTGCCTGAAGAGCCGGATTCTCCTGCCCCGCTTCCAGCGCTGCTCTGCGAGCCTTCATTCTGCGGTGTACCCGTCTGAGCGCTCTGCTGCGGAGTTGTACCATCCAGCCAGCTATCACCATTCTCATAGTTTATTCCGACTCCGGGCTGCACATTATAGCAATAGACATTAAAAAGTATGCCGCCACCGTTATCCTCAACCGACTTTGCCTCTATGAGAACGCCGTTTGCAACTAGATTGCTACCCGAGAACATCGGAGTCACTCTGTAAAGCACATGATTTCCTGTATTGTTTACATAATCCGCTACCAGATTCTCAAACGGAAGCATGCCCTCCACATTCAGGTATCTCGTACCGGTAATAAGATTCTTCGGATTGGCATTTTCGCCGGCAAGCTGATAGCCAATAAGATGACAGCGATTATATAAATATCTATCCTTTATCACATCATACTTCACCGTATGCCAGCCTGATGGCTTTATCATGCCTATCTTGCCACGCTCCTCAGTCGGCATGATATCCTTGCAGATATTGGCATAAGCCACACCGCATCTGCCAAGTGAATCCAAATCACTGTAATTTTCAAAAGCAGTGGTAATCATATCGCTGTCCGTAAAAAAAGGCTCATTATTGTTGACAGCCACGTATGCCTTGCCATCATATGCAGGAATCGCATCAAGGGAAACGTAAGAATTGTTGTTTACAAGATCCTCCTGTGGCCCATCCACTTTATCCTTGCTGCCTAAAGCACCGGAAGAATCCTCACCTGCCACTTCAGCTACTGCGACATGCCCGGCACCTTCAGTGCCAGCTAAATCAGTGGAGGCACAGCCTGTAAAAATTGTAGCAATTGCAAGTAATTCACAAAGTGCTATTGCTGCTGTTTTCCTTAACTTTAGCCATATGTTCATATAAAATCACTCTTTCTATCAAACGATTGATATTGGATTTTCCCTAATTACAATAAATTAAATGAATACTTAAATTACTAAACCTAATATACTTTTATTTCCTCGCTTCATTTATTATAGCAAACGTTTGTTTGTTTTTCAACCCTTGCTGTAAAGCTATATATTTCCCACTATTTTGGTATGTTAGTGAGTTTCCCCGGTAGTACGCACCTATGTCACGTAAACTAAAAAAAGGATTCGAGCAAATGCTCGAATCCTTATAAATACCAGCTTATTAAACTATCATTTAAGATTGCTCGATGATACTAACAACTCTCGAACTTCTTTTTTAGTAAATATACACACAATCAAAACCTATATGTATATTTTCTATAAAAATCGAGTAGGAGGGAAATTTAACGAAATTTCCCGACCTCTCACACCACCGTGCGTACCGTTCGGTACACGGCGGTTCAATCAACTTAACAAGTAACGCACCTTTCGGTGTAGTAATCTAACATTGAGACTAATCCAAATGAGGTTAGTCTCTTTGTACTTATAGCCTTTTGTATCCATCCATTGTGGGCGAATCTTGCATATCTGTCTCCGCAATACGCTATTTTAAATGCTGCCCATCTTGGTACATCAAGCTTCATAAGGTTCTTTGCTCTGTTTTGTGGAGTTTTCCAATGTTTCCAAATGCACATACGAAGTCTGTATCTGATGCTACCATCTAGTTCTCGACAAAGTGTTTTCATACTTCCAATTTTAAAGTAATTTATCCAACCTCTGATGAGTTGATTTAATTTCTCCACCTTGTAGCTGTTGCTAACGCCCCAGCTACGGCATGTGAGTTCTTTCATTCTTTTCTTAAACTTCGCTACTGATTTTGCATGTGGTTTTGCCTTAAACTGATGTGCTCTTGTGTCAAAGTAGAACCCAAACCCAAGGTATTTAAGTCCGCTTGGTCTGTCTACTTTACTCTTTGTCATGTTGACCTTGAGACCTAGTTTCTCCTCAATAAATCGAGATATGTTTCTCATTACCCGATTTGCAGACATTTCACTTCCAACCATGATAATACAGTCATCTGCATATCGCACAAAGTTAAGCCCTCGCTTTTCCATTTCCTTATCAAGTTCATTGAGCATGATGTTTGCCAATAACGGCGAAAGATTTCCTCCTTGCGGTGTTCCCACAATAGAATCCTCATATTCATCGTCTATCATGATTCCGCTGACAAGGTATTTCCTTATGATAGAGATAACATCTCCATCTTTTATAGTTCTGCCTATGATAGTCATAAGCTTGTCATGGTTTACCGTGTCAAAGAACTTTTCCAAGTCAATGTCTACAATCCAATCGTTACCATCATTCATCATGTCAAGTGCTGTTATGATTGCTTGCTGTGCACATCTATTCGGTCTGAATCCATAACTATGTTCATGGAATTGTTCCTCGTAGATTGGTGTTAATACCTGTGCAATGGCTTGCTGTATGAATCTGTCTGTTACTGTTGGTACTCCTAGGTTTCTGACACCGCCATCAGGCTTTGGTATCTCCACTCTTCGTACTGGCTGAGGTTTATACTTTCTTGTCCTCAACTGTTCCTTGATGATTTCGCCGTTCTTTGCAAGATGTTCCTTGAGTTCTGTGTACTTCATTCCGTCCACTCCCTCTGCACCTTTATTTCGTACGACTT
>ERZ773145.1713-NODE-1713-length-17086-cov-3.910927_pt1 | contig 17086 bp, 17 predicted proteins | sample MGYA00580848_ERZ773145 | MGnify/ENA primary metagenome ERZ773145 (study PRJEB29015, sample SAMEA2737858) | human gut metagenome | biome: human gut; feature: human-associated habitat; material: faeces | place: China | collected 2012 ... | reverse complement strand
GCGTCAGGGGGTTGGATGAAAGGCCCTCACGCTCCGGTCCGATAGGCGCAACCACACACCGGAAAAGAAGAACCCGGCGGGGAAGCCGCCGGGTGAGAGAAGAGAGAGAAGAAGGGGTTCAATTATGGGGTTTCAACAACCTCGCCAACGTTGTAACAACCGCTGACATGTTCTATATAACCGCATCATGCTTGGAGGAATGATGCATGTTCCTCGGAATTATCTGTGAGATGTGTGCCCGACTTGTGAGCATGTAGTCACATCCCGACACAATGTACGGAAAACCGGCCAATAGGCAAGGAACATGGCCGTTCTTCACCGGTAACAACTCTCCGTCACTTTGCGGCGGGCTGAGCAAACGGCAGAGCTGTTTGTAGACGAAGGCGATCCGACAGGCGAGCAAGTGGGCTGAGGCCGAAGGCCGTCCCCAATTGCAGGGCCCGAATGGCTGTCGCGTAGCGACGGTACCGTTTTGCCCCCGCTGGCGGGGGGCTGTCGCGTAGCGACTGGGGTGGTCACCGGTCGTCGCAATCATCCTCTGCGGACCCACCCGCATCCACATCCTCCCCAACTACCGCAGCCGGGTTCGATGGCAGCAGCGACCACGCGTACGACACCTGATACTCATAATCGCTGCCGCGCCGCTGCTCGCTCAGCCGCAAGTATTCGTCCAGCAGGCCATTGATACGCTGCTGCACGTCCATGAGCTCGTCACGGGTCAGCAGCAGCGTCCCGGTGGTCATCGGCGTGAAGGGGAATTGCCGACGTCTCTCAGCGAGGGGTATGGCCGCGCCAGCTTCCATGACACCGTTGATGCGCATGCGCAGCGCCTTGAGCACCCCGTCCATGACCCTCATGCGCATGGCGGAGTCACGTTGCTCGCTAACGGCCATGCTGAAGGATTCCGCGGCGGGCGCGAACGACTGTTTGGCACCAGAGGGTGCCACATCGGTCAGGTCGACTTGCTCGCCGGCCGTGAAACCGGTACCGGTGGCGGCCGACGCAGCCGGTACTTGCATGATGCCGGTCATCGCAACACATGCGATAGCCGCCAAAGCGCGGAACCATTATCTGTGCGCCATGCTTCTCCTTGTTATTCTTCAATCCCCATATATGAAAGACGCCATATCACGGCGTCACTTCCTTGTATGGCCGTCAGTTGAGCATAATATACGAAAAATATTTCCTATTTTCTACCATTGCTCACGTATTGGACGAAAAATCCCCCTGACATTCATATGTCAGGGGGATTACAACAAAGCCTCAACAGTCAACGGCCCTTGTCAGCGCCTAGATTTCACTGCTTGAGTTCGGCTTGGGCCGCGGCGAACCGCTCAGCCTCGGCCTTCTTGCGGGCGGCTTCGGCGGCGTCATCTTCCACGAGGCCTGCGGCCACGCGCTGGAAGCCACCAGCGTCGCGCCGGGAACGTCCGTTTTTGCAGGCAAGCTGGGGCAGCAGATCGCCGCGCCCTGCGTCACCGCCATCGACGACGGCACCATGCCCAACGAGTGGGGCAGCGAAAACATCGACGACGAGGGCACGCCGACCCAGCGCCTGGTGCTGATTGAAAACGGCATTTTGCGCAGCTACATGGTGGACAGGCTCAACGGCCTCAAGATGGGCATGGCCCCGACCGGCAGCGCCCGCCGCGAAAACTACACCTTCGCGCCGACCAGCCGCATGCACAACACCTTCATCGCCCCCGGCAGCGACGACGAGGACGAGATGATCCGCACCATGGGCGACGGCCTGTACGCCGCGCAGATGGGCGGCGGCAGCGTCAACACGGCGACGGGCGAATTTAACTTCGCCGTGCAGGAGGGCTACCTCATCCGCGACGGCAAAATCGCCTCGCCCGTGCGCGGCGCGTCCCTCATCGGCAAGGGCGAACAGATTTTGATGCGCATCGACCGCGTCGGCCGGCATATGACGATGGGACAGGGCATGTGCGGCTCGCTCAGCGGCAGCGTGCCGACCAACGTCGGCCAGCCGACCATCCGCGTCAGCAGCCTGACGGTCGGCGGAAAGTGAGGATCAGCATGGAACTCAACACGTTTATCTCCCGTCTTTTTGAAGCCGCGCAGGCGGCGGGCGTCGCCCCGGCGGAGGCCGCCTGCGCCCAGAGCGATTCGTTTCAGGTGCGCGTTCGCCGCGGCGAACTGGAGGATTATCAGGTCAGCGAGCGCCTCAGCCTGACTCTGCGCGGTCAGGTGAACGGCCGCATCGGCACGGCGAGCACGCAGGCCGTCACCGAGGAGAGCATCCCCCTGCTGATTCAGGGCGTTTTGGAGAGCGCCGCGCTGATTGAAACCGACGAGCAGGACGCGATACTCCCCCCGGACGACCGCTATTCCTCCGTCTGCAACGCTTCGCAGGCCGTGACCGCCATCACCGCCGGGCAGAAAATCGCGCTTGCGCGCGACATCGACGCGAAGCTGCGCAGCGACGACCCGCGCCTCACGCCGGACACCTGCGCCGTCGCCACCGGGGAGGAAACCTTCACCCTCAAAAACACGCTGGGGCTGGATCTCTCCCACCACAGCAACATGATTTACGCCATGGCGGACGTCGTCGCCCGCGACGGCGAACACGCCGCAACGAATTACGAAATCCGCTGGGGCTACGGGCTGGACGCGATCGACGCGGAAGAGCTGGCCGAAAGCTGCAAGCGCGAAGCGCTGCTCAAGCTGGAAGCCGGGCGCATGAAGAGCGGCGCTTACCCCGTCGTCATCAAAAACACGGCGATGGCCGATCTGCTCGCCACGTTCTGCGGCGTGTTCTCCGCGGATAACGCGCAAAAGGGGCTTTCCCTCCTCGCGGGGCGCGAGGGCGAGGCCGTCGCCAGCGCATCCGTCACGCTGACGGACGACCCGCTGATGCCGATGGGACTGGCAAGCTGCCCGTTCGACCGCGAGGGCGCGGCCACGAAAACCAAGGCCGTCATCGAGGACGGCGTGCTCAAGACACTGCTGCACAACCGCAAGACCGCCAAAAAAGCCGGCTGCCGGACGACCGGCAACGCGGCGGGCGCGGGGCGCGTCGCGCCGACGAACCTCTTTTTCAGACCCGGAAAGCTGACGCGGGAGGAGCTGCTCGCCAACCTCGGCGACGGCCTGTATCTGACCGAGGTATCCGGCCTGCACGCGGGCGCGAACCCCATCAGCGGCGACTTTTCGCTGCTCTCCCGCGGGTTTGAAGTCAAGGGCGGCCGCGTCGTCCGCGCCGTGGAGGAATTCACCGTCGCGGGCAACTTCTACCAGCTTCTCAAGGACATCACCGACGTGGGCGGCGATCTGCTGTTCGAGGCCTCGCCCATCGGCTCACCCTCCGTGCTGGTCAAGCGTCTGGACGTCGCGGGCGCGTAATCGCTTTTTGATCCATCCTCTCCATCCGGGGAGGGTGGATTTTTTGATTCCCTTGATTATCTCACGCCGTAAGATAAATCACAAAAATTGACATTTGAAACCGCCGCGCGTATCATTGAGCGTTTTGCCGTTGCGCCGCCGACGCGCCGCTGATACAATGACCTCATCAAAAGAAACCACAACCCGCACATTGGCGGAGCATGGTGCAAGGAGGAATACGCGATGCGAGTCGTCAAGAAACCGGAAGAACGCAAGGCGGAAATGGTGGCCGCCGCGGCAAAGCTGTTTGCACAGCAGGGCTTTGTGAGAACCTCCGTGTCGGAAATTGTTTCCGCCGTGGACGTGGCCAAAGGGCTGTTCTATTATTACTTCACCACCAAGGACGATATGGTGAAGGCCGTTGTCGAGGGCTATTGCAGCTATCTGGGCACGCTGGCCGAGCAGATTGCCGACGGCGAGGGCACGGCGCGCGAGAAATTCGCCCGGCTGATGCATCCGGAGGTCTGGCACGAGTGCTTCACCGCGCCGCTGACCGCGGATCTCTGCCTGCCGCAGCACGCCGCGCTGTATACCGATATGTGCGACCGCGTGTATGCGCACATGGGTCCCGCGCTGGAAAAGATGACGGCGCAGGCGCTCCGCGAGAGCGGCCGCGACGAAAAGGACGCCAAGCGTCTGACCGGCGTTGCGCTCTACGGTATTCTGATGATGGCGCGCCGGGGCGAAATGACGCTCGAAGGCGCGATGAACATGATCGCGCAGGTGCTCGGCCTCAACGCTTCAAAAGCCTAATCCCTTTGTCAGTCAGGGTTTGACCCTTTTACATAGATGAATAACCTTCAAACATCCCCCCTCTCTCCTTCGTATACGAACACGCCGCGCGGGTCGATCCGCGCGGCGTGTTCGCGTTTAATAATAAAGGCACTGCCCGCTGCATGCATCCACGCAGCAGGAAAAATCGGACGAATTGATGCTGATTTCCGGATTTTCCTCTCTCAGCTTTCTTAAATCCGAATATCCGGAAAACCGCCATACGGGATATGTTATTCCGTCGTTCCCTGCAACCAGATTCAGTTCAACTTCCGTGATGGTCACTTCTTTCTCCGCGAATGACGCCCAAGGCCATTTCATCTATGCATGCCCGCCACGGCAAAACCTTTTGGCGTTCTCCCGTTTCGCCAACCGCGTGAACATACTTTCTGATTTGGGCGCGGATGATTTCGTTGTTCTCGTTGAGCACAAAGATTCCTGCCGAGCCGACCACCTCATCCAAATCGCCTTTTTTCTCGTGCGGCTGCGTATCGCTGATGCAAAGCGGAATATCGTCCATCAAAAATCGAACGACGATCAGATTTCGTTCTTTTCCGAGCACTTCTTTCTCGTAATATTCCCGAATGCTTGAATCGGGAAGTCCCTTGACCCGAATGTATTCTTCTTCCGAGGAAATCGGCTCAATCGCCGTCTCTATGGATTTGCATTGCGAAGTCGCCGTATAGAACGGATACTCGAAATCCGATAGATTCATTTCCTTCAGCAGCGCCAAGACCACATCGCTCGCCGCTTGAATATCCCTGTCGTCTGTTTTTTTACGAGGCCCTATGTAACTGCCGCCCTCACATGCGTATCTTTCATTCTGTTCAAAGTAGCAGAAATTGGTATCGTTCCATTGCCTGTCGTTAATCAAATCCCAAGCGTCGCCGGAACGCGGCTTCTGAACATATGGCTTGAGGATTTGTTCCACCCACCCCAGCTTCATCCGAACAGCTTCCGTCCGATACTGTTTTACGCTTTCCACTTCTTCGGGCACGTCAAAATCGTAGACAATCCGTTTCCCATCTATCTCCTTTTGCCCGTATACATGCCCATCCTGAATGCTCATTTCCGCCGTACATGGACAACAGGCGACCATAAGCGCGGCCATCCATCCGGCAACGCTCGCTATCTTTTTCATGGCACGTCCCTCTCTCTTTGGCTTATCTCACCCTCACCCTTGCATCCCCTGCGGCCAGATACATCGGCTCAGGGTAGCTTTCCAGCGCGTTAAACTCAAAGAAGACTTCCCGCGCGCCCGCGTCCGTCATCCCCCTTGCGCCCAGAACGGCGTGATCGAGCACGCGCCCGCTGCCGTCCGTCAGCACGGCGCGCTTGCCCCAGCGCGCGTTGACCTCGGCGGCGCTCCAGTTTTCATCCACATCAAAATGCCCTGCGGCGGCCTTTTTATCCGCCAGCCTTTGGGCGTGAAGCGCTTCGGGCTTGGGCTGCATCGCCACGCAGAGATACAGCCTGCTCTGCGCATAGATGGCGTGCACGCTCGAAGCGACGCTCTCCCCCAGATCGGAGAGCGCGCGCAGGGTCGCCGTGCGGTTGCCGGGCGTCTCCCGTTCGAGCTTCGGTGCGGTCGTAAAAAAGCGGTTGATGGAAAGCGCGGCGAACGACAACATGTTGTTTCCCTCCCCTGTGTAGGTCTATCTACTATATTAGACGCAAAAACCGCCGGTTTTTTTACTCTGTCCGCGCATTTTTGTAAAAATTACAAATTCTTCATCATTCGTAAAAAAAGTGTTACATTTCGCGCTCATTTTACGTCTATACAAGTGAAAGAACCAACCACCCACCTGCCGCGCGGCCATCCGCCGTCCGGCGCGTCGTTACAGAGGATGCACGCGACCCTTTTTCAACGCATCGACCCTTATGTAAGGAGGAAGAAAAAAGATATGAATCGGTTTTTGCGTCTGTCGTCATCCCTTGCGCTGTGCGCGCTGCTGGCCGTTCCCGCCGCTGCGGGCGCGGCAAGAGACGATTTTGACCTGAGCGCCTCCGGCATTTCATCCAGCGGCTATGCCCAGCAGCTCGGCGCGCCAAAATCCTACGGTTCGGGCAAGATCACCCTGAAAATGCCCAAGGAAAACCCCGTGGCAGAAGGCGTGAACCCCATCACCGGCGAGGCGTTCACCGGCGAATACCGCCCGACGCTCGTTTCCATCGACGCGCACCCGGCGGCGCTGCCGCATTGGGGTGCGGCCGCGGCCGACCTGATCTACGAAATGCCGATTCAGGCGGACGGCTCCACGCGCGAGCTGGCGCTGTTCATGGGCGATTGCCCCGACGGCGCGGGCCCGGTTCGCTCCGCGCGTGTGCCGATGTGCTCCCTGCGGGAGATGTGGGGCGGCGTGTTCGCCTTCTACGGCTATCAGGGCGGGCGCGACAAAAACAACATGAAGAGCTGGGTCGAGGCCAACAGCAGCGTGAAAAAGCTGAAATATCCGTATCTGAACGGCATCAGCAAGCACGCCGACTGGTTCCCCCGCACCAGCGACGGCGGCCACGTCGGCCCTCACAACGTCCGGCTCGACCTGAGCGCCGTATACGCGGATTATTCCGAAACGCCCAAACCGCATCCCTTCACGTTCACCGAAACCGGGCTTGAGCGCGGCGAGGATGTAAACGGCGTCGTCATCAACTACAAGACGACGGCCGACGCTTATATGACCGCTTACGAATACAACCCCACCACCGGGCTGTTCGAGCGCTACCGCAACGGTTACGCCTATACGGACGGCAACACCGGCGAAACCTGCGCCTACGCGAACGTGATCGTCCTGCGCACGGATATCTCCTGGGCGAGCGGCAACCCGTCCCGCCCGGTCATCCGGCTGAACGGTCAGGGCGTGGCCGAAATCTTCCAAAACGGCAAATATATCCGCGGAAGCTGGGCACGCGATTGCAGCGAAACCAAGAACCTGAACAACCGCATGGTGTTCTTCGATGAAAACGGCGAAGAACTGCCCATGAAGGTCGGCAAGACGTTCATCCAGATCGTGGATAACGAGCAGCCGGTCGTCGTCGTCGCGGACGAGGCCGTTTCCGGCAGCATCGAGCCGCAGAAGCAGCGCAGCACGGTCGGAACGGGGAAGAAAAAGAAATAAGCTTTAACTCCTTCAGTCAGCTTCGCTGACAAACCTTCGGCATTTCGCTTGCCTGCCTCCCGCACAGCGGGCGGCAAGCTGCATGCCCTCAAGGAGGGAGCCCTTTATTGCAAAGATAACTGCAATGCAAGTCTACGTCTTTGATGGACGTCGAATCTGTTGCCGCCTGTGGCGGAAGGGGTTACCCGTCATACCAATCCCATATAGCGGCCATCAGCGCCGCGCATAAAAAGAAAAAAACCTGACAATCTTCGGTTTAAGGCGGGGCGTCGGCAGCGCCCCGTTTCTTCTTTATTTTTGGGAAAAATCAGCCTTTTCGACACGTTCTTCCCCCTTCGAAAACCGAAAAAGGACGAAACTTTTTCCAGCCTGCCGAAAAGCTCGTGAATGAATTGACAAAAACGATTTCAAGTGTTACAATGCCTGTGCAAATCAAAGAAGGAGGATATACTTCATGAAGAAATTTGCATCCATTCTTCTGTCCATGCTGATGGCGACCGGCGTGATCGCCGCCGCTTCGGCTGAGACGTACACCGGCACCGCGCAGGGCATCGGCGAGGTTTCCGTCACCCTGACCGTGGAAGACGGCAAGATCACCGCGGCCGAGGTCGCCGGTGAGGGCGAAACCAAGGGCATTGGCTATGAGCCGTGCGCCGACGGCACCTTCGCCGATGCGATCGTCGCCGCGCAGGGCGTGGATTTTGACAGCATCTCCGGCGCGACCGTGACGAGCAACGCCGTGAAGGACGCGGCCAAGAAGGCCATGGCTGCGGCCGGCCTCATCGAGGCTGAGGATACCACCGTGACGGATACCGAGTGCGACGTGGTGATCGTCGGCGCGGGCGGCGCGGGCATGACCGCGGCGCTTCAGGCCGTGGATTCCGGCGTGAACAGCGTCATCATCGTGGAAAAGGGCGGCTCCACCGGCGGCAATACCAGCCGCGCGACCGGCGGCATGAACGCCGCGAAGACCGTCTATCAGGATGAAAACGAATGGTCCGACGCGACCACGACGGCCGTGGAAAAGGCCATCGCGACCGCCGAGGAAAAGTATGCCGACGGCGACAAGATCAGCAACCTGACCGCGACGGTCAAGGAGCAGTTCGAAGCCTACAAGGCCAATCCGGAAGGCTACTTTGATTCCGTCGAGCTGTTTGCCCTCGATACGATCATCGGCGGCAAGGGGCTCAACAACTTCGATCTGGTTATGACCCTGACGGGCAACTCCGCCGAGGCCATCGACTGGCTGGCCACCAAGAACGCGCATCTGACCAACGTCGGCTCCTTCGGCGGCGCGAGCGTCAAGCGCATCCATCGCGCCACCACCGAGGACGGCAAGACCACCCCGGTCGGCGCTTACCTCGTCAAGGTGCTCACCGCCGACGTGGAGGCCGAGGATAAGATCGACCTGCGCACCAACACCGCCGCGACCGAGATCGTCATGGAAGACGGCAAGGCCGTGGGCGTGAAGGTCAAGAGCGAGAACGGCGAATACACCATCCGCGCGAAGGCCGTCATTCTGGCCAGCGGCGGCTTCGGCGCCGACCTCGACCGTGTGGCCGCGCTCAAGCCGGCGCTCGCGGGCTTTGTGACCACCAATGTCTCCACCGTCACCGGCGACGGCATTGACATGGCCGTGGCCGTCGGCGCGGCGACCGTGGATATGGAGCAGATTCAGATTCACCCGTCCGTTTACACCGAGACCACCACGGCGCTGATCACCGAGGGCATCCGCGGCGACGGCGCGATCCTGGTCAATCAGGAAGGCAAGCGCTTCGTCAACGAGCTGGAAACCCGCGACAACGTCTCCGCGGCTGAGCTGGCTCAGGAGGGCGGCTACGCCTACACCATCCTCGACCAGAAGATGATGGACGCTTCCTCCACCTACAACGGCTACTTCACCAAGGGCTACGCCGTGCAGGCGGACAGCTACGAGGCGCTGGCCGAGAAGCTGGGCATTGATCCGGCGACCTTCGCCGCGACCATGGAAACCTGGAACAAGGCCGTCGCCGATCAGAAGGACGACGAGTTCGGCCGCCTGTCCTTCGCCTCCGCGCTGGACACCGCTCCGTACTACGCCATCAAGGTCTCTCCGGGCATCCATCACACCATGGGCGGCGTGAAGATCAACACCAACGCCGAGGTGCTCACCGCTGAGGATCAGGTCATTCCGGGTCTGTACGCGGCGGGCGAGGTCACCGGCGGCGTGCACGGCGCGAACCGCTTGGGCGGCAACGCTGTGGCCGATATCGTGGTCTTTGGCCGTATCGCCGCGCAGAACGCTGCGGCGTACATCGCCAAGTAAATCATCGCCAAACAGGGCGGCTTTCCGAAAGGGAGGCCGCTCTTCTTTTTTACTTGAAAATGGTTGACATCACGGTTCAAGGCGCATATAATAAGACTGACCGAGCCCACCACGCTGAGGTGCTTTGCACATGCGGACCAAGGTGGGACTTTTTGTATCCGAAAGAAGTGCAGCTGATGGAACCCTTAAAGAATCCCCTGAGTTATCAGGAACAAATCACCCATTTACAAAAAAAGCACGGCTTGACCATCGCCAATTCGGATGAAGCCTTGCTCATTTTGGAAAAAGTGAATTATTATCGACTCAGCGCTTACGGTATTGGATTAAAGGATTCTAAAAATCCGGAAATGTATCTGCCCGGTATTTCACTAGAGCACCTCTATCGGCTGTATGCTTTTGACGCACATCTGCGAACGCTCCTTATTCCCGTCATTGAGGAGCTGGAAATTGAATTGCGGACAAAAATTGCGTATCACCTCGCTATGACCTATGGCTCCGAAGGATATAGAGATCCCAATCACTTCCTATCCCTCAATAATAAATTCGGCGAAAGCATCCATGCCAAAACAATAGAAAAACTTGACAAGGAAATTTTCTCTCAAAGGACGATTCCGTTTGTTTTGCACCATCAGAAAAAATACGGTGGCCACTTTCCTATCTGGGTCGCGGTCGAGTTGTTCTCCTTCGGCATGTTGTCTTCTATATTTACGCTGATGCTTCCCGAAGATAAGGCGGTCGTTGCCGCCAACTATCACACGGATGCTTATCACTTAAAAAGCTGGATTCTGGCTCTGGTTGAAATCCGCAACACATGCGCTCATTATGGCAGAATTTACAATATGCCTTTTAAGCAGACCCCTACGCTTTACAAAGAACACCGCCCTTATCAAAGCAATCGACTGTTTTCCATTTTGCTCGTATTGAAGCGAATGACACAAGGGGACGTCGCTTGGCGAAATTTCACAGCTTCCTTGATCGGTTTAATCGAAAACTACCCGGAAGCTGATTTGTTCACAATGGGATTCCCTGAAAACTGGAAAGATGTATTGGCTTAATTTCCTTGTTTCATCCTTAGCGGAGGGGCTTTATCCATGTCGCTTTTCATCCTCGCGACCCTTGCGGCGTTTTTCATCAAGGGGCTCTGCGGTTTCGCCAACACGCTGGTGTTTCAAAGCATTTTGAGCTTCGGCGTCAACAACGCGAGCATTTCCCCGGTCGAGCTGGCGCTCGGCTTTCCGGGCAACGCCATTTTGACGTGGCAAAACCGAAAGAGCCTCGATCCGAAGGTCTTTGGGCCGCTGACGGCGCTGATGCTGGCGGGCAACATCCCCGGCGCGCTGATGCTCAGCAGCATCGACGGGCGCATTGTCAAAATCATCTTCGGCGCGGCCATCATCCTCATCGCGCTGGATATGCTGCGCGGGCAGGGCAAGCCGCGAAAAGAGAAAAAATGGATGACGGCGCTGGTCGGCGTCGCCGCGGGCGTGCTCAGCGGCCTGTTCGGTGTGAGCGCGCTGCTGGCGGCCTACGTCAGCCGCATCACGGAGACAAACGGCGCGTTCAAGGCGAACATCAGCGTCGTGTTTCTGGCGGAAAACGTGTTCCGCTTCGCGCTCTACGCGGCGCTCGGGATTCTGAATCAGGCCGCGCTGATCACGGCGGTCAAGCTCATGCCGTTCATGCTCGTCAGCCTCTTTGCCGGAATTGCGGTCAGCAAAAAAATAGACGACCGGCGAATCAGGAAGCTGGTGCTCCTGCTGCTGGTCGTCTCCGGCGCAATGCTGATTGCGCAGAATCTATAAAACCCTCTCCGGTTTTCCCCGCCGAGAGGGCTTTTTTTAATGGATCGTCAGCGCGTCGTCCTCAATCAGATAGCCTTCGCCGTCCACGCGCAGCAGCAGCTTGGCCTCCGCCAGCGTCGTCTGCGCGCCGGCCTGCGTCAGCGCGATGGAAATCACCGGGTCTTTCGCATCGGCGGCGGGCGTTTGGTCGCTCCAGACGACGGTTTCGCCGTCGCTCTCCGCCGTCGTGCCGACGGTGACGTATGTGCCCAGCAGCGCGTCCCACTTCATAAATATGCCGCTTGTCGCGCTCAGCGTATAGTGCGCGTCCATCGGCGCGCCGTTTGCGTCCGCCACGGAGGGCGTGAGCATCAGGCCGGAGAGCGTGCTGTCCCCCGGTGTGTAGCGCCGCATGGTCATCACGTCCAGCCTGCCGCCCTCAAACGCGGCGGACAGGTTCAGCAGCGTGTCCTCCTCGCGCGTATAGCCGAGCGCGCCGGGCAGATAGCTCACCAGAATCGAGCCGTAGCCGCCGTTCTGAAAAAAATCGCCCAACTGCGCGTCGTGCCATGCCGCCCGATCCTCCTCGGATAGCAGGCCGCGCTCCACCGCCAAATCGCCCAGCTCCGCCAGAAAAGCCTCGTAGCTGTCTTCCAGCGCAAGCAGGTCGTCCACGCTCAGGAGCGGGCTTCCCTCGTCCGCGAGCGCCGGAGGGGCGAACGCCGCCAGCGCAAGCAGGAAAAGCGCGATGCGTTTGCGCATAAATCAAAGCCTCCCGCGTTATTTCGTGAAATAAACGATGTCGCTGACGTCGCGCTCGCGCGAGCCGCTGGTCTTGTTGACGCGCTGGCTGCCGAGGATCATCGTCGCGCTTCCGCCGCCGTCGAGGTTATACGCGACCTTGCAGCCTTGCTCGACAAACACCTGCTGGAGCTCCTGCAAGGTCATGCCCTTGTCGCTCCAGCCGTCGCGGCGGCCGTCGGCGACGACGAGCACATAGTGGTTCGCGTCCACCTGACCGATGGCCGTGCGCGGCTCCCTGATCGTGTCCTTTGTGGAGATGATGTATTTTTCCGGCAGCTCCACCGCCTCGCCGTCGTTGACCAGCAGCGGGCCGAAGGTAAAGCTCTGCACAGCGCCCTCGTCGATGTACTTCTGCCCCTCGCCCGCGGCGTATGTGCCGCGCGGCAGGGCGATAAACGTGCCGTCGCGCATCACCAGAAGCTGGTCGCGGCTGGAAGCCGCGTCGCGGTAGAGCACGCCGTTGCGGATGACCAGCCCGTTTTTATCCTTGTAGTTGTAATAGTCGCCGTTGATGGCCAGAATCGCATCGTGGCGCTCGGCGATGGCGCTGGTGGCCTCCGCGTTGTTCTTGGAATACTGCTCCCCGGCGAACGCGGTCTGCATCTGCGCCGGGTCGCTGACATAGACATTCGCCACAAAGAAGCGCAGGTTCGTGCGGTTGAACGCATAGCACCACTGGTCAATCGTGATCTTGATCGTGTCGCCCTCGTAGGTCGTCGTGTCCTCGATGGTTTTGGCGTTCGGTTCGGTCGCTGCAAGCGCGCAGACCGGCAGGCAGAGCGCCAGCATCAGCGCCGCCCGGCAGATGATTTTTTTCATAAATGTCTCCTTTGGTCACGCATGCCGCGTGTCGGTTCCCTTAAAGTGGGAGCCTCAGCTTGCCCACATAAGCAAACTTGGCTTGAATCGCAAAATCAAGAAATTCAGCTATTCTTTCATTTGCGGAAAGGGCTATTCTCCCCCCTTCGGGGGAGAATAGCTTTTTGTCTACAGTCTGCGGCTCCCTTAAAGCGGGAGCCCTTTGATATGGTTTCCTGGCGGGGTTGGGACGGAACCTCCATCGCTTCCCCTTACTGCGCCGTAAACATGATGACGTCGCTGACGGAGCGCTCCTTGCCGCCGGAGGGCATGTTGACGACCTCGCCCCGGAAATAGAGCGTCGTCGAGCCGCCGCCATCCAGATTGAACGCAAATTCCGCGCCCTCGTCGAGGAAGAGCTGCTGCAGCTGCGGGATGCTCGCGCCGGTGGAATAGCCCTCGCGGCGGCCATCCACCACGATGACGATGTAATGCAGCGGGCCGAGCTGGCCGATTGCCGTTCGCGGCTCGTAATATCCGTCGTGGCAATTCACGTAGAAGCTCGAGGGCAGCGTCGCGGCCTTGCCGTCTTCGACCAGCACCGGGCCGAATTCAAAGGTCTGCCACGTCTTCGCCTGCTCCAGCTTGTTGGCGACGAGCCCCTGCTTGCCGCTTCTGTCCGTCTGGGCGGAGAGGTCGCCGTTTTGATCCACCACCAGCAGGTGGTGCTTCTTGATGTTCTGCCGGCGCAGCACCTCGCCGTTGCGGATAATCACGCCGTCGCGGTGATAGCGGCAGAAATCCGCGTTGATCGCCAGCACCGGGTTGTATCGCCCGGCGATGTCGCTGACCGCCTCGTAAATGCCGCTCTTGAAATCGTCGCCCGCGAACGCCGTTCGGAATTGCTCGACGCGCTCGATCTGGATATCGCAGACGAAATACGTCATGCCGTCCTTCGTCTTCTGCTCGATGGAAACGGTGATGCCGTCGGATTCATAGCGGAGCTGACCCGGCTCGTAGTGCTTGAAGCCGGTGGATGTGTCCGCCGTGGTCTGCGTCTGCGCCGTCTCCTGCCGGGTTTCTTCCTGCGCGAGGATCGTCTCCTGCCTGGCTTCCTGCTTCACTTCCTGCTTTTCCTGATCCGGATTAAAGCTGGCCGCCGCGGCCAGCGCGCTGTCCGGCTCGGGCGTAGCGCCGGGAAGCTGCTGCACCGTCTTTTCGTTCTGGATGACCGCCCACTGGCTGAAACGCTCCTGCACGCTCGGCACGTCGCCCATCGGCGCGCTGGCGTTGCACAGCGTCAGCAGCAAAACGGCGCAGACCGCGCCGCCCAGCCAGCGGTCGATATGCCGATGGTCAAACGTCGGCATATCGAAATATCGCTTGCGAATCGCCGGTTCGAAGGTGCGCTTGTCCCCCGGCGGGGGCGGCGGCGCTTTGTCATAGCGCCGGGGCGGGGTGCGCTTAAACTGGTCAAGCGGCTTCATGGATGTCTCCTCTGCACTGAAATGAAAAAATGCTATCGTTTATTATACTTCGATTGCGGTTTCGTGTCAAACGGGCGCGGGCTTCTTTTTGTCAGCTGCTTAAACTTTCCAGATATCCTTCCAGCGCCTGCACGTCGTCGAACATCCGCCCGTCGCGAAGCTCGTCCTGCTCCTCCCCGGCGGCCAGCGCAACGGGGATATCCGTCCGGCGTACGACGGTCAGCGTCTCCCCGGTCGTGTTCTGCAAAACGGCGAGCAGGCCGTCGTCCCCCGCCCGCAAGACCCAGTGCAGCGGGCAGGGCACGTCCATGCGCGTACTCACGTCCACCTCGGCGGCGGAAAAGCCCGTCACCGCCGCGTTTTCATACAGCCCGCCGATTTCCTTTTCCAGCGCGCCGCGCGTCAGCCCGACGAGCCGGGCGGGCAGCTTTTCCCGCCGCTGGACGCTGTGGCCGCAGGGCGCGTAATACATCGTTCGGTGCAGATATGCGTCTCTGTCCGTTTTGACGGAAAGATCCGCCCCTGCGGGCGCTTCCACGGCGTGCGTTTCCCGCGCCGTCTGCGGTTTCTCCGCGCTCGGCGCATCCGCCCCCTGCGCAGGCAGCAGACAGAGCATCGCGGCCAGCGCCACGACGATCAGCAGATAGCGATAAGAAGCATGCAAACGATCATCTCCTTTTTGCGCTCATTGTGCGCAGGAGAAGGGCGGCGCATGATGGAAATAAATTGTTTTTAGGAAAATCCGAACAAACGGTTCTTCCGCATCGTCTATAAAGTATAGGAGGTGATGCGCACATGGCGGTCATCACAGATGAAAACGCCCGGCAGCGGCTCGTCCGATTGGTTGAACAATACCAAACCGATCTGCTTCGCCTGTGCTATATCCAGTTGCACGATACCGCGTTGGCCGAGGACGCGGTACAGGAAACCTTTATCAAGGCCTACCGCTCATTTCCCGTCTTTCGCGGGGACTGCAGCGAAAAGACTTGGCTGATGCGAATTGCCGTCAACACCTGTCGCGACATGATTCACTCCGCATGGTTTCGCCATCTGGATCGTCGAATTACGCCTGAACAGCTTCCGGAATCCTGCGAACGGGCGGATGAAGAAGCTGTCGATTTGACCATCGAGGTCATGCGGCTTTCGCAAAAGCACCGCGAGGTCATTCTTCTGTACTATTACGAAAACATGACGACCGATGAAATCGCGCAGGCGCTCGGCGTTGCCAAATCAACCGTCTCTGTTCGCCTTGAACAAGGCCGTCAAAATCTTCGGAAAATGTTGGAAAGGAGGCGTTCTCATGGATGAATTTCGCCAGAATAACCGTCTGCGCGGCGCGCTGGATGCGGCGCTTTCCGGGCTGAACGGCGACCCCGCCCTCGCTCAGCGTGTTCTCCGCTGTGCCGAAGAAAAACCAAGGGCGGCGAAGAAGTTGTCCGTCGGTCTTGTATTTGCCCTTGTCGCGCTGCTGGCGGCCACAGGCATTGCCGCCGCGGCGGCGCTCAATCTGTTTGAAAAATTTGGCCAGAATGATCGCCGCTTCGCTGAAATCGCGCCTCAAACCGCCATCAGCGCGGAATCTTCCGTCGCTCAAACCGAGAAAACAGGCACTGTCGCCGCGTCCATCACCAACGCTTATTACGACGGCGAATCGCTGCTCATCGGCTACTCAATTCAAGGCTTTTCGAGCTTTGAGCCTTTTTCGCCGACGGATGAACAGTTGGCGCGGATGCGCCCAACCGACGCTGTTCCTGCGAGGCTGAACGAATCCCATCTTGCCGAGGCGTTTGAAGCCGCGCGGCAGGCCGGAACCCCTTGGGGCATGGCCACCTATCACGTCACGGTATCCGACCACACCTACACGGACGACGGCCTTGATCTCGGCCCTTGGACGGAAACCGAAGACGCTTCCGACCCCGATTGCCTTTTAGCCATCCGTGATTTTGACGCTTTGCCGGAAACCGCAAAAAATCGGGATTCGCTTTCCCTCCATGCCGCCGTCTATCAGTATGCCGTGTTTGATTATTTCGACGGTCATTCCATGTATACGACGACCGAACGCACCGAATTGTTCCCACTGACCGCAACTGTAAATCGCATCAGCCGCGATTCCGCGCTGTTTATGGGCTTCGAAACGGTGAAAGGCGCAAAAATCGGGCTTTCCGTTCAGGTTTCTGAAATCCGCCTGACGGCAAAAATGACGGCCGTTGACGGCACATTTCCTTCGATTCCCGACGATTCTTGGTTCGACCTGTCGCTGACGGATGAAGACGGAGAGGCCTTTTCCCCCGCATCCTTTGAGATTCTGGATCGTCAAACGATGTGCTTCACCTTCGACGGCAACGGCCAAATGCCGACGACCCTCAACGCCAGTCTGTTGATTGTCAGCCCTTCCGGCCAAACGGAATCCATCCCCATCGTGCTTGACGTCAACGGATAATTGATCAAAAATACCCATGAACCCGGCTTCCCAGTTCATGGGCATTTTTTTCTTTCCCATTTTACATCCCGAGCGGCTTTTTCCCCGGCGTTCCGGCCTTGCGCGGGTACGCCTTCGGGGTCGTGCCGGTCTTATCCGTCAGCAGCAGCACGTGCGCCCAGTCCGCCCGGCGGGGGATC
>ERZ773145.1671-NODE-1671-length-17405-cov-4.804957_pt1 | contig 17405 bp, 17 predicted proteins | sample MGYA00580848_ERZ773145 | MGnify/ENA primary metagenome ERZ773145 (study PRJEB29015, sample SAMEA2737858) | human gut metagenome | biome: human gut; feature: human-associated habitat; material: faeces | place: China | collected 2012 ... | reverse complement strand
CGCGTGACGGACGCCCTGAACCGCATCGGCGGGGAAAGCCTGGAAGAAATGCCCATTCTGCCCGCCCCCACCTGCGAGGGCTACCGGAACAAGGCCCAGTACCCTGTGGCCCGAAAAAACGGGAAGGCCTACGCCGGCTTCTTCAAGGAGGGCACCCACGAGGTCGTGCAGATGGACCGCTGCCGGATTCTGCCTGAGGAGACGGACCGGGTCAAATCCATTGTCATAGATTATGTTAACAAGTACAATGTGCCCGTTTACGATGAATCCACCCACCGGGGGCTGCTGCGGCATATCTATGTCCGCCGGGGGGCCGTGTCCCGGCAGATCCTGGTCTGCCTGGTGGTCAATGGAGACGGCCTGCCCAAGCTCCCTGCCCTGATCGAGGCTCTGAAAGCCGCTCCAGGCTTCACCACCCTGGTGCTCAGCGTGAACACAAAAAAGAGTAACGCCGTGCTGGGAGACAAGTTCGTCACCCTTTATGGCCCAGGCTACATTGAGGATACCCTATGCGGCCTGAATTTCCGCCTGTCCGCCCGGTCCTTCTACCAGGTGAACCACGCCCAAGCCCAGCGGCTCTACGAAACCGCCATTGCCATGGCAGGCATTACGAAGAAGGACCTGGTGCTGGACCTCTATTGCGGCGTGGGCACCATCACTCTGGCCATGGCCTCCGCCGCCGGAAGGGTCATTGGCGTAGAGGTGGTTCCCCAGGCCATTGAGGATGCCAAGGACAATGCCAGGCGCAACGGCATTGAGAACGCCGAGTTCTTCTGCGCCGATGCCGGCGCCGCCGCTCTGGAATTAGAGCAAAAGGGCATCCGCCCGGATATCATCACCGTAGACCCGCCCCGCAAGGGCCTGAACGGCAACGCCATCGAGGCCATCGCCAGGATGTCCCCCAAGCGCCTGGTCTATGTCTCCTGCGATCCCGCCACTTTGGCCCGGGACGTGGCCCTGCTGAAGGAGCGGGGCTTCCGGGTAGAAAAGGTCACGGCAGCAGACCTGTTCCCCAGGTGCAGCCATGTAGAGACGATTGTCCTTTTAGGTGGGAAAAATTACAATGGTAAAATCAACATTACCGTTAATACCGATGAATTGGAAAATCTCTCCTACAAAGCAACAACCGCCGAGATAAAAGAGTATATAAAGCAGGAGTTCAATTTAAACGTTACTTCCGCTTATATAGGCCAAGTTAAGGGTAAGTTAGGCATCAGAGAACACGAAAACTTCAGACCAGCAGAAGAGGGAAAGAGAAAACCTTCTCTCTGTCCCCAAGACAAAGAAGAGGCCATTATAGCAGCCCTGAAACACTTTAATATGATATGAAAAGAACCCAGACCCTTAACCGGGCCTGGGCTTCTTCTCTTTGGAGGTAAAAAGGATAAAACTATTTATAGTTATGTATCAGTGTAATGAATTGTGTATTTACCTGTTTTAGAGTTCCAATTACTATGTCTTTTCAAAATTTTTCAAATTATAGGTTTGCTTTTAATAGATTAGATTCAAAATTAGCAAGTCCAGATGCTCAAAAAAGGTATTATAATAAGTGGATGCAAAAATACGCAACAATTTTTAAGGGTGAAGAGAAGGTATCAGTTGCAGTCGAATGGGATTTACGATGTAGAAAAGCTTTGCGTGAGATTTTTTCATCTGCAACTTTTTTTATAGAAGCTAAGAAAGATTTAGAGATGAAATGTTTTTCTTCATATTATTTCTGCTTGTATTATTCATTATTCCACGCAATTTATTCGAGCATATTTTTGGATGCTGATTCTAATATTGACAAGTTGTTGAGCGTTACACACAGGAATATAATTAACATATTTATAAGTGCGTTTGGTAATTCAAAGGCCGATATAATGACAAAAGATATTGCTGATTTATTTGTTGACCTCAAATATAGACGGGAGTACTACTCGTATGCTGCCTACCGCAGAACGAAGGCGGCAGACAAACCGGCTTTCCGTACTGCCCACGAAGCAGATCTGCTTCTTCATGAAGCGGCAAAGCGAGCCTTTGACGCTCAAGGCGTGAAGAAGCTGCCCACGGTCAAAGTTTTGCAAGCGGAGTACACGGAACTGCTGACAAAGAAAAAAGCCGCCTATGAAGATTACAAACGGCTGCGGAAAGAAAATCAGGAATTGCAGGCGGTCAAGTCTAACGTGGATACCCTGCTCCGTATCGAAGAAGAACCGCAGGAAAAGAAACAGGAACAGCATCGTTAAGTCAGAAAAGGCTGGGGGTATTGCAATTTTGCTCTGCCTCCAGCTTCTTTTTTGCCATTCAAGCGCAGCGTAGCCACCACAAATTTTGTGGTGTTCGGTCAGAGGTGCGTCTGCACTCTGCCGGGGGATTAGGGAACTCCCCAACAAGCGGGAAGGGATAAACTTTCGCCGGACAGCACGAAGGGCTGGAGGGCAAAAGGATATCCCTTTCCATTGCTTGCAAAAGAAGTTGTTTTTAATGGAATGCCTTCTGCAAAGGAATTTCCATTTCAAAGGTAGCTCCACCCCCTAAAGTATCTACTAATCGAATTGTGCCTTGATGAGCTTTTACAATCTCTTGTGCAATGCTCAATCCCAATCCATAGTGATTTTTATCCGTTCGAGATGGATCTCCGCAATAAAAGCGGTCGAATACTTTTTCCTTTTCGCTATCGGGGATGCCGGGGCCGTGGTCAATGACGGAGAATACAATTCCTTTTTTTTCAACTCTTGCACCCAACTGAATAACTGTTCCTGCTGGCGAGTAAGAAAGGGCATTATCGATCAAGATAGACAGAGTTTGCGAAATACGTTCTTTATCACAGACGAGCTTCGGATAGTGTTCTTCCATATCCATTTCCAACCGAATTTTCTTTTTACTTGCGGTTTCAATGAACGCATACCATTCTTCAATCAGAATGGTGTCTACATCGGCTTCCTTGATGTTCAGCTTCCAGCTCCCTGCGTCACTGGTTTCCAAAATCAGCAAAGACTGTATTAGGCCTGCCATTCGGCTACATTCTTCTAAAATGGTTTCCTGTTTTCGCACTGAATCTCCGGTGTGAATGGTTTCCGCATTCACCTGAATTACAGACAATGGAGCTTTTAGCTCATGGGATGCTGAGGCAACAAATTCCTTCTGACTTTGGATGGATTTTCCCACCGGATCAAGGGCCTTCGCAATCAGAAATCGACTCATAAAATACATTGTAGTAAAAAGTAGCAGCCATATAACTGGATACCAGCCGCAATATCGCCAGAGAATTCCAACAAGATTTGGGCCAGAGCAAATTAAAACCATCTCCAGCTGCATGTTGCCGCTGAAAATACGGCGAATTCCATACCAGCTTCTGTCTGCATAATCAAAACGTGAGTCAATGTGGGTTTCGATAATTCCATTTAGCGAGGAATACTCCTGAGAAGATGTGATGTTGGCCTCCTCTTTTATTTTTTCAATCAGCTTCGCTGTTTTTTCACCCAGTAAGGCACCACTATCCATTTGGCTTTTTCCATCTGTAACATACACAAAACATTTTGACTGCTTTGCATAGTAGGTCAGGTCAAGCTCATCCAGCGAAGAACCTGATTGCCAGCAGGCTATCTGCCAGATTGTTGACATACTGTGTTTGCGAATTTCGTACCCGTGATACCGTGTATATCCCCATCAATGTCAGAACTACAGAAAAGGCAGACATGGTAAATATCAAAAACAAAATAATTAGTTTTTTGCGGAGTTTTGAAATCATGGCTTTGCCTCCAACCGGTAGCCGACACCATAAACAGACTTAATGCTGACATAACTGTCCAATTCTCGGAGGCGTTTTCTTAGAAAATAAATGCTAGTATCAATATTTCCGTTTTCTACTTCTGCATCTCCGCCCCAAGCTTTCCATAGCAACTCACTACGGCTTAGCGTTTTATCAGGCTTTTCAAGAAAGGCTTTTATCAGTTCCGACTCTTTCGGCGTTAAAATTACAGACCTTCCCTGATTTGTCAGACGTCTATTTTCCGGGTAGAGGGTCAGGCCAAAGGCTGACAAAGTTTTGCGATCAACAATATCCGCTGGGCGTCTGGTGAGTGCTCGGACCCTTGCCAGCAATTCTTGAATATAAAAAGGCTTTATCAGGTAATCATCAGCTCCGCAGTCCAGCCCTGTGATTCTATCATCTAATTCACCCAATGCGGTCATCATTAGAACCGGAGTGGTAATATTCTTCTGACGCATGGCCCGTAAAATGGTTAGTCCATCAATGACTGGCAACATCCGATCCAATAATACGATGTCATAAAGAAGGTCTGGATTCAGAGCGTAATGCAAGGCTGTTTCCCCATCGTAGCAACAGTCTGTAATGTTGCCTTCTTTTTGAAGTTGTTCAGTAATAGCAAAGGACAACTTTTTATCATCTTCTATCAATAAAATACGCATGGGATTGTCCTCCTTATCCTTTCCATTGTATCACTGAATTCTCAAAAAATCCTTAAAGAATTTGCGAACTTTTTCGTGTGATTCTTAAAGATTTTCTGAAATTTTCGACGGTATAATAGACCCATCAATACAAGGAGGTGTTTTCAAAATGAAATACAAATTGAGCTTAATTCTAACAGCAGTAGCACTGACACTGAGTCTTACCGGATGTGGTACCTCAAAAAACAAACCCATGGATTTTTTATCAGAAGGTACTGCTTCTTCAAGTTCTCAAACAACGACTCCAACACAGATTCCAGAAGAAAATCCAGAGAAAGCAGATGATTTGTTTGAGCAAAGTCAATCCAGCGGTACCGTCAGAGATCTGTTTAGCGGCGGTTGTAAGCTGCTACCAACCGTATATGAAGACGGCGAAGCATATGAACCCGCCCCAGGATATGAAAATGAGCAGGAATTGGTAACCATTCAGTATAGTGAAACTTGCTCAATCCAATACGCCTATGCAGATATGCAAACAGGCGAGATTTCATTTCAGGATGCTACATCGGAAAATATCAAAAAGCAAAGCTATATTATTGTCTACGGAGAATATGACAGCAATCATGTCCTCCAGGCCGAGAATATATTTATCTACAGGATTGAGGACTAAGCAAATGAAATTTTATCAGCGTGCATTTCAATATGTCAAATGTAAAAAAAGCAAAAGTATTTTACTTTTTTTATGTTTTCTCGTGTTGGATATATCCATACTTTGTGCATCAATGATTTTACAAACTGCACAGGAAACAAGTGCTTCCATACAGGAAAAAACCGGTGCAAAACTTGTGTTGGAATGTAAAGGAAAATATACAATTCCGATTGTGCTGGCTGATCGGATCGCAGAACTGCCCAATGTAACGGAAGTGAATCGCTCCGCTCTCTATACTGCTTACTTACCTGGACTGATGCCTGTCACAGACAGTGCCAGTACAGACCCGATTAACCGCTCTGTTACGCTATGTGGGTATGACCGGACGGATATGGACAGCCCATTTGCTGAAGGGAAATACCGGTTGCTGGAGGGAACTACCATCACACAGGAGAACAGCGGTGTGATCATCCATTCTTTTTTAGCCCAGGCCAATGGCTTAAAGCTAGGAGACACCATTACTTTTGAAGCAGTTAACGGGAAGCAAGTCTCCGGCCAAATTGTCGGGATATGTTATTCCGGTATGGAACGAAAACAAGAGGGCGAAATTCTGGCGGCCCATCGGATCGAAAACCAGATTTTCATAAGCAATGGGATACTTTCCAAATTGTGTGAATCTGAGGCGTTTCTGTCCCTTTCTGTCTACACCGACAATCCGGCTCATTTGGATGAGCTTCAAAAGCAAGTGGAGCCGCTCGTGGATGATACTGTACGTATCTCATCTTCAGACAGCCTGTACCGACAAATGCAGGCTTCGTTAAAGCAGGTTACCGGGATTACAACCCTTATGCTGGGCATTGTCCTTGTAACGGCGGTAATTGTCATTTCTCTGATGCTCTGTATTTGGATGAGAACCAGAGCAAAGGAAATCGCCGTTCTAATCAGCCTTGGTACATCAAAAGCAAATATCCTGTTGCAGAATATAACGGAAAGCTTTTTTGTTTTCTTTCTTTCCGCAATCGGTTCGATCATAATCAGCAGCCTGATTTCAAATCAGCTTATGGAATACCTGTTTACTTCTGTCTCAATTTCAGCCCATGTACAATTGCAGTGGAAGAACGTTCTCGCGCTGTTTCTCTTGGGAGGTTGCTTAATCTTTTGCGTTGTCACATTCTCTGACTTACCGGTTCTCAGGGCAAGTGTCAGAGACACTTTATCCAGAATGGAGGAATGAGTATGAATACTTTTCAAAGAGCATTGCGTTCCGTTACCCGTAAGCCAATCAAAAGTGCTTTGCTCCTGTTGGTCATTGTAACGGTCAGTTTGCTCCTTTTATGCGGGATGGCCTGTCAGAATGCGAGTATCCAGACTCAGGACAGCACTCGGCAGGCGGTAGGGGCAGGACTGCGTTTGGATGCAAACGAAGCCAACCGTTCTAAACGGCTGGATGAATGTGTGAAGCAAATTGGCGACAGCATGGAAGGCAGCTATGGTGGCGTTCATATGGAAATATTGGAAAATGGCTTCGGCACACAGCTTCTTGTGTATACAGATAATTCTTTTGAATCCCTGGATACAGCCGATATTGAACAACTGGCCTCTGTAAATGGAATTGCGGATTATAACATTACGACCTGTATTACCCCGGTGAATCCGGTAAACTTTCTCAGAATTGAAGATCCTGATGCAGACCAGTACAGCGATATGGGTGGCGTTGTTTTAATCGGAAATCGGAATATGTATTTTGATTCTAATGTTCTTTCCGGCAATGTTTCCCTCATTGACGGTCGAATGCCTGATCAAAATGACAGCAATGTTTGTGTGATTTCACAGGAACTGGCTGAAAAAAACAGCCTGTCTGTCGGTGCCTGTCTCAAATTCAATGACTACCATGACCCGGAAAATTCCACGGTTTATGACGCAGAGGTTATCGGTATCTATCAGGTCAGCCAGTCTATGCAGCCGCTGATGTGGGGAGATACCTTCCGCTCCGAAAATGTGATTTTCACGGATTTGCGTTTCCCGGAGAAAGCAGAAGGGTCTGAAGGAGAACCCTGCTTTGAACACGCTTACTTTCAGGTAGCCGATACAGATAACTATGATGCTGTGAAAAAGGCAGTAGAATCTGTACCGATTGACTGGGCGAGATATGACCTTATTGACCGGAATGGCAATATGCAAACGATGGCAGATAATTTCCATGATCTGGAGCAAGTCAGCACTTTACTAATTTGGATTATATTTGCGGCTGGTTTTGTAATTCTGTTTCTGATTTTCCTCTTCTGGACAAAAACCAGAAATCATGAAATTGGCATCTTACTGTCGCTGGGTTGTAAGAAACTGCAAATACTCGGGCAACTTTTTACAGAAGCTTTCCTCATCGCAGTCCTGTCTTTTGCTATTGCACTCCTGCTGGCTCCAGCGATTTCCAGTGCCGCTGCTGATTATCTGGTGGAATCTCAGGTAGAACAGGCACAGCTTACACAGGAGCGAGAAGCGGACTATGTTTCCACGGGTTCAGATTACCAAAGCAAAGAACCCACCGTTCTGTATGTGGATGCTCAAATTACACCGCCTATGGTGCTGATTTGCGAAACCGGTGTCATTCTGCTGCTCGGTCTGGCAATTGGAACCGCCGGGATCACGGTGCTGCGGAAAAAACCCCATGAAATCTTTGACGAATTAAGTTAAGGAGGGAAATTATGATATTAGAAGCTAAAAATGTATCCTATTTCTATAAATCAAACAAAGAAAAACTGATTTTAGATCATGTGAGCTACCAATTTGAGGAAGGAAAGCTGTATGCCGTGTTAGGCCCCAGTGGTTCCGGTAAGACAACACTCCTGTCATTGCTGGCTGGCTTGGACACACCAACGGAAGGTGAGATTTTATATGCTGGTATCCCAGTTACAGCAAAAGATTTAACAGAACACCGCCGTCATCATATTGCCCTTGTCTTTCAAAGCTACAACCTGATTGACTATTTGACGCCTGTTGAAAATGTCAAGCTGGGAGGCAGCGGAAACCCCCAGGCTCTTTTGACACAGCTGGGAATCGGCAAGGAATACTGGAAGCGCAGCGTTCTCCAGTTGTCTGGCGGCCAACAGCAGCGAGTAGCCATTGCCCGAGCCTTGGCAAGCGATGCAAAAGTTCTTTTGGCAGACGAACCAACTGGCAATCTGGATGAAGCTACTGCTTGGGATGTAATTGAAATTCTAAAAGAGATCGCCCACAAAGAGAAAAAATGTGTGATTGTGGTTACGCACAGTAAGGAACTGGCATCGGAAGCCGATATGATTATTCGCTTAGGTTCTGATTTACGGGATAATCCAATTACAAAATAGCGAACATCAACAATATGTGAAAAGCACCTGCGCTGGATATGGAAAAGCCAGTGGGGAGAGGAATATTCACCCACTGGCTTAATCTTTATCCATCTTTTCTGCAAGAGCAGTCAGTTCCTTGGTAAATGCCTGGATTGTGTTTAACAGCGTTTCCCGCATTTCTGGCGGACAGGAATGGTAATAGGCTTTGAGTTGGTTCAAGCCCTGTTCTTCGGCACTGAGATTTTTTTCTATCAGGTTATCCAGAGACAGATCTAGAGCTTCAGCGAGGGCCTGTAATATTTCAAAAGATGGATTTTTTTGTCCCTTTTCAATGCCCGCAATATGTTTAATTGACACATGGCTACGGTCGGAAAGCTGCTCCTGTGTCAGATTGGCTTTATTTCTGGCGGCTCTTAATCGCTCGCCTAATATGGTTAAGTTGTCTTTCGGCATAAGCGCTGTAGTTATCCTTAAAGGTGTATGCAAGACACTCGTCATAAACGTCTTCATTTGCAAGAGCCAGCTTAATAGCGTGTGTGACCTCGTTCATAGCGCTATTATCTTTTTGAGCACGAGATTCTTCAACATACTTTAACAAAGCGGGGGCCAAGACTGAAGTCATAACAGCCATAATAGCAATAACAACAATCAATTCTACAAGGGAGAAGTGGATCATGATGATCGTGACTATTCTGTCTTTGTTCGTTGCATTGTCCAGTATTATCAATGGCAATGTTGTAAGTGAGATCAAAAATTTAATTGAGTGGATAAAAACACTGATCTCGTAATGAAATCTACTGTTCAATAATACATTGATGCTTACAATTGCCCGTGGGAGAAATTCTGCGGGCAATTTTTTGTATCTTTTCTATGAACTCTATTGATTTTGATTGTCTAATGTGGTAGACTGCTCATGAAGTCTAACCGTGTAGACAAGGAGGCTATGAATATGGAAATTCCGAAGATCCACGAAAGTGAATATCGTTTTTGTTTGATTATGTGGGAGCATGAGCCGGTTACTGCTGTCGAGCTTGTAAAACTGTGCCAGGACCAACTCGGATGGAAAAGGACTACGACTTATACCGTTATCAAGCGTCTTGGAGAGCGTGGTGTGCTGAAGAACGACAATGGCACTGTTACTTCTCTCGTTTCCAAAGATGATGCCCAGGCGTGTGAGATCGACGAACTGGTTGAGAAGAAATTCGAGGGTTCTCTGCCTGCCTTTATCGCTGCTTTTACAAAGCATCAGGCTATGTCCGAAGATGAGCTTGATGAGGTACAGCGCATGATCGACCGCATCAGGAAAGGAGGTTCACAATGAACGAACTCTTTTTGAAAATCATCAACATGAGCATATCGGCAAGCTGGCTTATCCTGGCTGTGCTGATACTCAGGCTTGTTTTGAAGAAAGCTCCCAAGTGGGTCAATGTTCTGCTTTGGGGTATCGTGGCTGTCAGACTGATCTGCCCGTTTTCTTTTGAGAGCGCATTGAGCCTAATTCCGAGTGCTGAAACATTTCCTGAGAAAGTAATCTCCGGGCCAAGTTTTGATATTCAGACCGGTATTAGCCCCGTTGATAACCGGATAAATGACTATCTTGGAGATAGATATTTTGAAGGTGTTACGGTACCTGCAAACAATGGTAATAACATTATGACTATCCTTACCATTGTTTGGATTATTGGTATTCTGCTTTTAGTCGCCTATACTATTATCAGCTATCGACGTCTGCATCGAGAAATTGATACTGCTGTTCACTACAAGGACAACATTTTCCAGAGCGAGAATGTAAGCTCTCCGTTTGTGCTTGGTATTATCAATCCGAGAATCTATCTTCCGTTCAGCATGAACGAACAGGATCTGGAACACGTTGTTGCCCATGAGCAGGCGCACATTCGTCGTAAAGACCATTGGTGGAAACCCCTGGGGTTTCTCTTGCTGACGATCTATTGGTTCAATCCTCTGATGTGGCTGGCTTATGTTCTGTTGTGCCGTGACATTGAGCTTGCCTGTGATGAAAAAGTCATCAAGGAACTTGGCAATGAGCAGAGAGCCGATTACACTCAGGCACTTGTGGTCTGCAGCGTCAACCGTCGCATGATTGCGGCCTGCCCACTCGCCTTTGGTGAAGTTGGTGTTAAAGATCGTGTGAAGTCTGTGATGAATTATAAGAAACCTGCGTTCTGGATTATTATTCTGGCAGTCATTGCCTGTGTGATCGTTGCGGTCTGTTTTTTGACCAACCCGATGGGATTCCAATTCGATGAAGCAACACACACCATCGTTTCCGCAAATTATTTTGATATGCGAAATGCGGATGACACGGTTGCTATTGAAATGAATCCCGCACAGATTAGTGAGTTGAGTTCTCGACTGGCCAGGGTCAAGAACACGAAGAAGAGCGATGAATATGGTGGATTCACACCGGGATATCAAATCAGTGCACTCCTGAAGGATGGCACATATATCCGGATAAACGGTTATTCTTTCTCCAACAATGGTATGGTGGATATAGAGTGGAACGGAGAACGGTATGTTGTATCCGACGGAGAGTTCCAAGATTATTTGAGTAGAATCTGTGTGGGAGGAGATGTCGCAGTTGCTGAACCTGTACCGTCTGTTACAAAATGGTTTGACTATCTTGAAACACCAGATGAGATGCAGTGGGGTGGTCGCCATGAGATTAATCTTCCAGAGTTCCCGGATGTGACTTTCCGTTGGACTTATGGAGAAATGATGGCTGTTACGGGTAACGAAATCACTTCGTTGTATACCGGGATGCCCATCTGGAACGACTATTTCTGCGACCTCACCGGCGACGGCTTGCCTGAGTTGTGTTCTACAATCAGTTGGGGAGCTGGCATGGTTGATAACCGTGTCACCATCTATGACTATGCAAACGGAGCAAGATATGAACTGTCTGACCGAGGATATTTCGATTTTACCCTCAGATTTAATGAAGCTGACGGATACCTCTATGTAGATAAAAAGAAATATAATACTGATGAACTGGTAGAAACTGGTCGATTGGTTTTCAAGAATAATTGTATTCAGATTGAAGGTTTTTCCAACGAAGCGCATCAGGTTTTCCAAGCTGAAATTCTGGAAGATCATAATGGTTATTATCTTGTGAAGCCTGTTGAAGGTAGCTGGGAACTGAATAGTGCAGACCGAATTGAAGTACCTATCAGAAATGCTCATCCATCACCAGAACCTGAAATCGGAGATGTGATTGAAATTGAATACTCCGGTGAAATCCTTGAAACTTATCCTGCACGAATTGCGGATGTTTATGGAATCAAGGTTATAAAGGAAACCGAAACATGGGACTTAATCCCTATGGTTATGGTGAACGGGACACTGTATCTTGATACTGGCCATGAAAGCAAAATAGAAGCAAGATGTGGTGTTATGGATGGAGAAATCACATCCCAGGTTGACGGAAGTAAACAACCCACCGTTGACGATCAGTCCAATTTTGGTACAGGTTATGGTTATCAATACGGGGCAACCGAGGGAACCATTGAACTCTTTATGAATGGCAAGTGGTGGATCTTCGCTACCGAAGAAGCACGACAGAAAATCCAGTTCCCGTCCATAGAGGATGAACTTTCTAAGTTTTATCTGACCATTGGCTCTGAAGGTGTTAAGAGCATCAAGCTTTCAATGCCAAATTCCAGTGGCGGCTTTGAAAATGCAGATGGTTCTCTGCTCAAGAAAGGCGAACGCATCTGGCTCGAAAACCTCGATGGCTACACTGATCTGCGAGGATTAACAATAACTGCCCTGGGTGAAAACGGAGAAATCATCTGGACAGCATCAATTCCAGATGAAGAAGAAAACAAAGGATTTACCCATCTGGTAAATGATGATTGGGAAATCACAAATATCGAATAATTAGTTCCCAGCAAATAAACCGCTGCAATTCTCATTCCAAAGTGGGATGGATGTTGTAGCGGTTTTTCTTTTTATGGTTCAAATGCCACCATTGTTTCCTTTGGCAGTTTCTCGTTTTCACAGTTCAGAAGTAAGCGTCAAACCTCCCCACATCTTGCCTACCATATGGATCGTCACGGTACTTCTTGTCCTTGATTTCCTTTTCGTACATGGGGAACTTCATGTATTTTTCCATTCCATGCTCTTGGCAGTACAGACAATTATTCAGATTGCCATAGCACAGTCATAACTGATAAAATTTAGAAAGCAGTGTATTCTGGCAGTCGTAACTAAAATATTCTCTGATTCGACAGGCATTCTCTTCGCTTACTTGCCCTGCATATAGTCAAAGGCGATCCTGGGTGACCCGTCCGTCAGATAGATGGTGCCGCATTTCCGGAAGCCGTAGCGCAGGACGGCGTTTTGCATGGGGTGATTATCCGCATGGGTATCAATGCGCAGATAGGGAATCTTTTCCCGGCAGAAGTCAAAGCAGGCCTTGGCAACGCCACGGGCTGTGCCCCGGGAAGCCAGGCGGTGAATGGTGCCATAGGGACGGTTCCAGTGCCAGCTGCCGTCTTCAATATACCGATAAGTCGGGTCCTCCCCGGGGATGAAGGCAAAGACACCTTCCATCGCGCCATCGGCACACAGAATATACAGGTTCCCTGCCTGAATGTCGCCCCGGAGGAGTGCCTCCCCCGGATACCCTCCGCCCCACTGGCTCAGGTTCCCATTGGCCCGCATAAACATTCGGGCAATGTCATATACCTTCACGATCTCGGGGATATCCTCCAGGGCTGCTTTTTTGATTTCCATGCTTTGCATTCCCAGTGACTGGGGCCTCCGTTATTTCAGTGTTGGCAAATTCGTATCGGTCAGAAAATTCAGGCAGTTGTAGCAAACGAGGATATTGTCAAACTGCTCCTCGCGCACCAGCTCCGATACCGGGCGGCGGTAATAGCGCAGATCGACCAGCACGACCTCCCCATAGCTTTCCGCCAGGAAGCCGCCCAGGCAGTTTCCGTAGGAATCCCGGATGACCAGAAGCTTTCCTTCCTTCCCGGGATTTTTGACCCGGACAAGGGAGTGGTTTCCATCCAGGAAAACGGTATACATATCGGCAGAGGTCAGGCGCTCTTCATAAAAAATGCCGGTGTGGGTGCCTTCCGTCTCGCCGTTGGTGACGGTAAGCCCTTCGCTTCCCTGCCAGAGCTCCATAGATTCCGCCGGGGTCAGCCACAGAGCACTGCGGGCATAGGTAGAGCCCCGGAATCCATCCACGGTTGTCACACTGTAGCTTGTCCGGAGATCTCTGCCCAGTGCGTTCATATAGCATGCGTAGGCATCGTAGGCCCCCCGGCTCGTCCAATGGTGATCCGTGTTGTAGTACAGCTCCGGTCTTCCTTCGAAGATCTGCTGCACGGGGAGCATCCGGACACCCGAGTCTGCCTTTTGGGCGATGCGCGCCAGGGCATCCGCATCCGTATAGTCCGCTTCCCCGGAGGCCCAGCCTGCGGAGGGCACGACCATCAGGTCTATGGGCTGGCCGACGCTTTCGGCAAAGGCGTTGATGGCATTCATGTTCCGGACAATGGCCGCCTCGTCCACGGCGACAGGGGCCTCCACCAGCTTTTCATCCACGACCCAGATATCCTTCAGCTGCTGGCGGCCTGCAAAATACTCCATGTAGGCATTGATGCCCACCAGCAGATCCCTGCCCAGGACATGATCCGTCAGGTAGGTCTCCACCTCGCCTCCCCATTTTCCGGTGGAAACGGTTTTCCACTGGAACTTCGGCATCTGCGCCAGGTACCGGCGCTCCGAATCGGAGAAGGTCTTTTGGGGAAGCAGATAGCTCAAAGCCATGAGGGCCAGGAAGCCGCAAAACAGGATCGCAGCTGCCATATTGTGTTTTTTCATTTGCAGTCACTCCTCCGCTTGCGCTTGCCCGCAGGTCCGCTCACTGAAGGGCAGCCTCAAAGGCGGCGGCCATGCTTTCAACCTCAGGAGAGATGAACAGCGCCAGATACAACCCATCGGTCAAAACCTGTGCCTGCTGGACAATGGGATACTGGTCGGGCACATAGGATACCGTTTCGTCCAGCTTGGACTGGATCCGGTTGTTGGCCAGAGTCTGCAGCCGCTCCAGGGCGGCCTGGTCCTTTGCCTCGATCAGCCAGACCTCATCCACCCGCAGTCCCTCTGCGCAGATGGCGATCTTATACTTGGTGCAGTCCGCAGCCTGAACACCCAGGAAGTTCAGAAGGGTGTCCTCGTCCGGCTCAAACATCTCCGGCAGATACTGCTCCAGGCTGCCGTAAAGCGCATCGATATCCAGACTTTTTTTCGTGCTTCCGCAGGCGGAAACCGTAAGCAGCATTGCGAAAACCAATAGCAGGGCAATTATTTTTTTCATGACAGAGTGCCTCCCTCAAGTTCGTATTTTGCGTAATAGCGCAGTACCTTCATCCAGCTCAGGCAGCCGGCCTCATTCAGATGGTAGTTGTCCTGGTGGTATATCTTTGCCATTCTTCCGAAATGGTCCTGGATGTAATAGCTGAGATCCAGATAACCGCAGCCATGCTCTTCGGCGTATTGCCGCAGCTGGGCATTGTATTCCACCATCAGCTCATTGTAGGTCCGGATATGTGGCTGCGTCCGCTCCGGTCTGTCCAGATCGTCGTATTGGGGCAGATTGGAGATCATGATTATTTCCACATCGGGGCTCTTCTCCCGGATCCGCTCCAGCATAATGTCCCAGTTTTCGAAGTACAGCAGCCGCTGACTGGGGTCTCCGATGTCATTGGAGCCCAGCAGGAAGTAGACCCGCTCCACGCCGGATTGCTGAATGGCATCCTCCAGGTTGGCCTCTGTGCCTTTGTAATAGATGTTGCTGAACCGGTGGACGATTCCGTTGAGGCTGGTGCCGCCCCGGGCCAGGAACAGCATGTCCCCCAGGTAGTTCGATTTGCTCTCCCACTGGAACATGATAAACGTAATGGAATCGCCAACAATAGCACTGTTGTCAAAATAGGTGCAGGGCTCTTCCAGATCCACCTCCGGCGGCAAACGCTTCGGCGCGCAGAGGATGTCCGTATCCAATTGCAGCAAAGCTTCCTCTGTCTCTGCCAGGCAGCCGACCGTGCAGGAGACGCTGCGGTCTGCATAGGATGCGCGGACGGTCGTGGTACCGACACCGGTGGCAGTCAGAACGCCATTCTCAACGGAAACGACGGACGGGTCGTCGCTTTCCCAGCTCACCAGCTCCCGGGGGATCACCCCCAGATAGATGTCCTCCTGTTCCCCAACCAGGGAAAAGGTCACCGAGGAGGCCTTTAAAAACAGATCTCCCTCCATAACGGTGGGCTCCGTCTCCGCGGTCTCATCCGGGGCCGCCTCCACAGTCGTTTCCGTGGCCGGTTCAACGGTCGCAGCAGCTTCCGCAGGGGGTGCCGTTTCGGATCTGGCCCCACAGGCGCAGAGCGATCCGATCACCGCCGCTGCCAGGAGCAGCATAATTGCCTTCTTTTTCACAAATTCCACCTTCTTTTCCGTTTTCCTCATAGGCCCAGGCTTTTCGCAGGGCGCTCAGAACGCAAAATAGATAAAGGGATTATAAGAGGAGCTGACGATGCAGGCCACTGCTGCCAGGAAAATCACCCCGCAAACGGCGTTTTTCACGGCGTCAGAGTTGCCGAACCTCCCCGTATGCTTCTGAACCCAGCAGGCTATGGGGGTAGATGCCAACGCGCACAGGATCAGTGCCGAGGCATGATTTTTCAGCGCAGTCGCCGCAGCACCGTCTGCCGCAGCGTTTCCCGTCAGGCCAAACATGGCTCCGAAATACTCCAGCGCCCGGTGCATGGAGGTGGAGCGGAACAGCACATAACCCAGCAGCACCAGGATCATGGTGCGCAGGATCTGAAAGGCCGCAAAGGGAACGGACTGGGTATGGATGTGCAGACCCTTTGCCAGCTTCTTGGACAGGGGCGCAAAAATCAGGGCACAGATCAGCAGAATGCCGTAATACACGCCCCACAGGATATAGGTCCAGCTGGCACCGTGCCAGATGCCGGTGCTGAGCCACACCACGGAAAGGGCGATCACCGACGGCACCAGGCGGCCCACCGTTTTTCCCCAGCGCTTTCTGGCCTTCTGGCCCAGGGGCACCGCCTTCCGGGAGACGGGATAAAACAGGTAGTCCCGGAACCAGGAGCTCAGGGAAATATGCCAGCGCTGCCAGAACTCGGATACGGTTCTGGAGATATAGGGGTAATTGAAATTCTCGTCAAAATGGAATCCAAACATCAGGCCCAGCCCGATGGCCATATCGGAATAGCCGCCAAAATCGAAGTAGATCTGGAAGGCATACGCCAGCGCACCCAGCCACGCCGTCGCAACGGAAAGGCTTCCGGGGGCGGCGCAGTCAAAGGTCTGGTCCGCCAGCAGCGCAATGCTGTTGGACAGGAGCATCTTCTTGCCAAGACCTATGACGAATCTCCGGATCCCTCTTGCGAAGTCCTCCAGATTTTCGTTCCGATCCTGTATTTCATCGGCAACGGTCTGGTAGCGGACGATGGGCCCGGCGATCAGCTGCGGGAACAGTGCAATGTACAGCGCCACATTCAGCGGGTTTTTCTGGACCTTTCCGCGCCCCATGGAGACATCGAATACATAGGACATGGCCTGAAAGGTAAAGAAGGAAATGCCGATGGGCAGGACGATATGGGTCTGGGGGATCCGTCCGTGAAAAAGCACATTCAGGTTCGCAACGGTGAAATTCAGATATTTAAAGACGAACAGCAGCGACAGATTGGCGATGACCGTCAGCACCAGGATCCGCTTCCGGCAGGCTTCGTCCTCCTTTTTGACGACCAAAAGTCCAAACAGGTAGTTGATCAGAATGGAGGCGATCATCACGAGCACGAACTTCGGCTCGCCCCAGGCATAGAACACCAGGGATGCAAGCATCAGGTATGCATTGCGCCACTTCCGGGGGAGCAGAAAATATCCGAAAATCGTCAGCGGTAAAAAAGCAAACAAAAATACTGCCGAGGAAAAGACCAAACGCGGCCCCTCCTTTCTTATAGTTGGTAGGG
>ERZ773145.1665-NODE-1665-length-17454-cov-10.692454_pt1 | contig 17454 bp, 13 predicted proteins | sample MGYA00580848_ERZ773145 | MGnify/ENA primary metagenome ERZ773145 (study PRJEB29015, sample SAMEA2737858) | human gut metagenome | biome: human gut; feature: human-associated habitat; material: faeces | place: China | collected 2012 ... | reverse complement strand
TTACCGCAAAGCCCGGCGAGACCACTGCCATCATCGGCTCCACCGGCTGCGGCAAGAGCACCCTGCTGAACCTGATCCCCCGCTTCTACGACGTGACCGGCGGCAGCGTGACCGTGGACGGCATCGACGTGCGCCAGATGCCCCAGGCACAGCTGCACGACCTGCTGGGCTATGTGCCCCAGAAGGGCGTGCTGTTCAGCGGCACCATCGACTCGAACCTGAAGTTCGGCGGGGAGCACATCACCGATGCCGATGTGAAAAAGGCTGCTGCCATTGCGCAGGCCACCGAGTTCATCGACGCAAAGCCCGAGGGCTACCAAAGCCCCATTGCACAGGGCGGCTCCAATGTGTCCGGCGGCCAGAAGCAGCGCCTTTCCATTGCACGCGCCATTGCCAAGGACCCCAAAATTTATCTGTTCGACGACAGCTTTTCTGCCCTCGACTTTAAGACCGATGTTGCCCTGCGCCGTGCACTGAAAGCCCAGACCGATAACGCTACCGTTATCATTGTGGCACAGCGCATCTCCACTGTGCTGCACGCAAACCAGATCCTGGTGCTGGACGAAGGCCGTCTGGTGGGCAAGGGCACCCATGCCCAGCTGATGGCTTCCTGCCCGGAGTATCAGGAGATCGCCCGCAGCCAGCTGAGCCAGAAGGAGCTGGACCTCAAATCTCTGAATACCGAAAAGGAGGGTGAGTGATATGCCAAGACCCGGACGCATGACGACCGAACGCGCCAAGGACTTCAAGGGCACCCTGCTGCAGCTTGTGCGCACCCTTGGCCGCTACCGCCTTTCGCTCGTTACCGCCATTGTATTTGCCATTCTTTCTACCATCTTCAATATTGCAGGCCCTAAGGTGCTGGCAAAGGCCACCACGGCTCTTGCCACCGGCTGGATCGCCAAGCTGCGCGGCACCGGCAGCATCGACTTTGTGTATATCGGCCGCATCCTGCTGTTTTTGCTGGGCATGTACCTGCTGAGCAGCGCGTTCAGCTTTATTCAGGGCTGGCTGATGACCGGCCTTTCGCAGAAAGTCTGCTACGACTTCCGCAAGCAGATCAGCGAAAAGATCAACCGCCTGCCCCTCGCTTACTTTGAAAAGCGCACCGTGGGTGAGGTGCTCTCCCGCATCACCAACGATGTGGACACGCTGGGCCAGAGCCTGAACCAGAGCATCACCCAGCTCATCACCAGCGTCACCACCATGATCGGCGTGCTGGTGATGATGCTTTCCATCAGTCCCCGTATGACCCTGATCGCCCTGCTGATCCTGCCCGTCTCGCTGGTGCTGGTGCTCATCGTGGTCCGGTTCAGCCAGAAATACTTCAAGGCACAGCAGGCCACACTGGGCGTGGTCAATGGTCAGGTCGAGGAGGTCTACGCCGGTCACAACGTGGTCAAGGCCTTCAACCGCGAGGCCGCGGTGCTGAACGATTTCAACGCCGCCAACGATAAACTCTACGAATCCGCGTGGAAAAGCCAGTTCCTCTCCGGCCTGATGATGCCCATCATGAACTTTGTGGGCAACCTGGGCTATGTGGCGGTGGCCATCGTGGGCAGCATTTTTGCTGCAAACGGGGTCATCACCATTGGTGATATTCAGGCCTTTATCCAGTACGTCAAAAACTTTACCCAGCCCATCCAGCAGCTTTCGCAGGTGTCCAATATGCTGCAAAGCATGGCTGCTGCTGCAGAGCGGGTGTTCGAGTTTTTGAGCGAGCCGGAGGAAGCGCAGCTGGCAGACCCCGCCCGCCGCGCCGACCCTGCCGACATTGACGGACAGGTCACCTTTGACCATGTGCGCTTCGGCTACACCCCGGACAAGACCGTCATCCACGACTTCAGCTGCACGGTGCAGCCCGGCCAGAAGGTAGCCATTGTAGGTCCCACCGGCGCAGGCAAGACCACTATGGTCAAGCTGCTGATGCGCTTTTACGATGTGGACGCCGGTTCTATCACCCTGAACGGCCACAATGTGCGGGACTTTGACCGCAGCGCCCTGCGCGAAGGCTTTGGCATGGTGTTGCAGGACACATGGCTGTTCAAGGGCACCATCATGGAGAACATCCGTTACGGCCGGCTGGACGCCACCGATGAAGAGGTGATTGCTGCCGCAAAGGCTGCCAACGCCGACCACTTTATCCGCACCCTGCCCGGCGGCTACCAGATGGAACTGAACGAGGACGCCTCCAACGTCAGTCAGGGGCAGAAGCAGCTGCTTACCATCGCCCGCACCATTCTGGCAGACAACCGCATCCTGATTTTGGACGAGGCCACCAGCAGCGTGGATACTCGCACTGAGCAGCGCATCCAGACCGCCATGGACCGCCTGATGGAGGGGCGCACCAGCTTTATCATCGCCCACCGCCTTTCCACCATCCGGGATGCCGACCTCATCCTTGTGATGCGGGACGGCGACATTGTGGAGCAGGGCACCCACGACCAGCTGATCGAGGCCGGCGGCTTCTACGCCGACCTGTACAACAGCCAGTTCGAGGATGTGGTGGATTAAAGCACCTGTCATCACAATATAATTGCAACAAGAGCACCTGTTGCCTTTTTAGGGCAATAGGTGCTCTTTGTTTTACCCTCTCAGTCATCGCTACGCGATGCCAGCTCCCCCGAGAGGGGGAGCTTTTCAGCAGCTGCCGGTGCCTGAGAGGGTTTTCGTCTTTTCTTTATGATTCCTCCACCGGTTCCAGCTTCAAGCCGAACAGCTTTTCCGAGAGGGACGGCAGCTGTTGCTGCAAGGCGCGGACATAAGCCATTACCACCGGGTCCGGCTCCGCTTTCGTAACAATACCAAACCGCATTCCCTTGTTCCAATCTAGAATAAACACCTGTGAAGGATCCGGTCTGCGGTAGTACACTGCCGGGGTCAGCATCAGGCTGGGCAGTTCATATTGTACACTTTTTACGCTGCGAATGATCTCCGCCTGCCGTCCCGCAGCCTCGTGCAGCAATGCGGTCTCATACAGTGACTGCTCTGGTGTTTCTGCAAACATCCACCGATACTGCACCGCCTGTTCCAGCGTAATATATCCACGGGGCACCTCCGGCGGCGTATGAAATGGGACGCCGATCTCTGGCATATACACTGCCGGATAAAAGTGCAAGCCTCGCGCCGCAATCTCTGCACACTCAATCTGCAATGAAAGATCGATCTCATCATTCAGCAACGCCCTCCAGACATCCTTTATGCTGGCACAGCGGTGCATTATAGGAGAAAAGCGGTTGCTCAACTCCCCTGTAGCGGCAAACAGGTCAAAGCCTAGCATTTGCAGCGGCATATTCTGATGTCCGATCAGTAGATGCCGTTTGGGTGGATTTGCATTCAGCTTTACTGCCTGCGCATGATGCACCGCCTCATTGTACAATTCCAGCAGCTGCTTTGCCTTGGGGTAAAAATCCCATCCCGCCGGGGTCAGCACCACACGGCGCGGCACATGCTGGAACAGTTCAAACTGCAATTGCCCTTCCAGCGTGCGAATCTGCTGCGAAAGTGCCGACTGTGAAAGATACAGCGCCTCTGCCGCCGCAGAAAAGCTGTTCATCTCCACGATCTTTACAAAGCCCGCCATCGCGCTCTGGTTCATTCTTTCCTTCCTCCTGCAATACATTAGGTTTTCCTTAATTATAATATAATAAACTTGAATTGTAAACAGCACCCTTCTACGCTACAATTGTTAAGGATTCAGCAAAGTGGCCTTCACCTTGCTGCACAATAAGAAGGAACAAAAAGAAAGAGAGCGTACCTATGAACAAGATCTCCCGTAAGGGCTTTATCAAGATCGCCGCTGCTGCCGCCATGAGCGGTGTGACCGCCGGTGCTCTGGCTGCCTGCAATGCCGCTTCCGGTTCTACCTCCGCTTCCACTTCCGGTGCTGCCGGTCAGTACATCCCCGGCACCTACGAGGGCACTGCCGAGGGCATCTCCTCCACCGTCAAGGTCACCATGACCTTCTCTGACAGCGCTGTCACCGACGTGGTGGTGGACACCTCCGGCGAGACCGCTTCCTACGGCGCTGCCGCTGCCGATGAGCTGCGCGAGCAGCTGATGGCTGCCGGTTCTGCCGAGATCGACGGTGTTTCCGGCTCCACCGTCACCTCTAACGCCGTGATGAAGGCCGCCAAGAGCTGCTATGCACAGGCAAAGGGCGAGGCCGTGGTCTCCAGCGTGCAGCTGCCCACCGGCGATGAGAACGACTGGCTGGGCAAAGAGCCTGACATCGACGAGGCTGCCATCACCGAGACCGTGGACACCGATATCCTGATCGTGGGCGCTGGCAACGGCGGTATGTTTGCCGCCGCCTATGCTGCTGCCAACGGTCTGAACTTCCGTGTTATCGAGCAGAACGCCAACGTGCAGGACACCCGTCACTGGTACGGAGCTGTTGATTCTGCTGCCGCTAAGGAGGCTGGCGAACCCGCCACCGATAAGGCAAAGCTGCTGAGCGAGATCTCCCGCTACGCCTCCGGCAAGTGCGACCAGCGCGTGGTCAAAACCTGGATCAACGAGTCTGCCGCTATGCACGACTTCATGCGCAGCATTCTGGAGGATAAGTACGGCTGGGTGTGCGATTTCACCTCCGGCAGCGAGGCTGCATGGCCCGCAGAGAATGCCGAGCACAACACCGACTACCTCTACCCTGTGCAGGAGCACAACTACATGGCCAGCGAGAGTGCTTCCGGCACACCCCGCAATGAGCTGCTGCTGCAGTACATTCAGGAGCTGGGCTACGATGTGGACTTCAAGACCAGTCTGGCAAAGCTGGAAAAGAACAGCGATGGCCGCATTACCGGCATCATCGCCCAGAGCACCGAGGATGACCACTTCATCCGCTACAACGCCAACAAGGGCGTGCTGCTGGCCTGCGGCGGCTTCCCCGGCAACCCCTACATGATGGAGCAGCTGGATCCCCTGGGCACTTCCGTCACCACCGCCTGCTCTTACTCTCCCTCCGATAAGGGCTACGGCATCCGGGCTGCAATGTGGGCCGGTGCCAATCTGGACAAGGAGGCCGCTCCCATGCTGTTTGACCGCGGCATCGTGGCCCCCGGCGTGGATGGCGGTTATGTGGACAGCGACACTGCCTTTGGCGGCAAGGCTTTCCCTGGTACCATCCGTCAGTACAACCCCGGCACCCAGCCCTTCCTGAAGGTGAACCGCAACGGCGAGCGCTTTGCCAACGAGAGCAGCCCCTACAATGACATCGTCTACGCCGCTGCTCACCAGCCGGGCCGTGTCTACGCTCAGATCTGCGATGCCAACATTCTGGAGGACGCAAAGCGTTTCCACACCATCGGCTGCTCTGCCCAGACCCGTAACGGCGGTGAGAAGTACATTCAGGGCAAGATGGACGAGGCGATCGAGGCTGGTGCATTGTTCAAGTGCGATACGCTGGACGAGCTGGCTGACAAGATGGGCTTTACTGGCGCTGCCAAGGACACCTTCCTTGCCACCGTGGAGCGCTACAACGAGCTCTACGATAAGCAGAACGACGAGGACTTCGGCAAGCCTGCTTACCGCCTGAGCGCCATCCGCACCGCTCCCTTCTACGGCTATTGGCTGGGTGCCTCTCTGCTGACCACCGAGCAGGGCATTGCCATCAACGAAAAGGGTCAGGCGCTGGACAACAACAACCAGCCCATGGAGGGCCTGTATATCACCGGTGATATGTCCGGCAGCTTCTTTGCCAACAACTACCCCTGCCTGATGGCCGGTGTAGCCATGGGCCGCACCCTGACCTTCGCCATGAAGGCCGTCAAGCAGATGGCGGGTCTGGATAATGCCTGATTCAGCGCGGTTTTCCGGCACAACTTAAGCGTTTTTCCATTTCTTCTTTCTTCATGAAGAGAGGCGGTCCCTGTTTGGGGCCGCCTCTCTTTGCCATTTTTTCGCCACCCGCCCCCTACACAAATCCCCACGATTGTGCTATGATAAAGCTGAACAGCCGGTTTGTGCCAGACAACCGGCAAAATCGAGGTGTTTGTACAAATGTCTGATCTCCTTGAAACTCTGCAGCAGGAAGGGGTAGACCCCGCTCTGCTGGAAGCAGTCCAACAGTACCGCGCTGCCCATGCCCTGCCGGACGCACTGCGCCCGCGCATCCCTTCCCCTGCCTTTACCTACTACGGCAAACAGGTGTGGGAGCAGGCGCTGGCGGCGCTGCTCTGCGGTGAAAACCTGCTGCTGGCAGGTGGAAAAGCCACCGGCAAAAACGTGCTGGCCGAAAACCTTGCCGCCGCCTTTGGCCGTCCTGCGTGGGACATCTCCTTCCATGTGAACATGGATGCAGCATCCCTCATCGGCATGGACACTTTTGCGGACGGTCAGGTGGTGTTCCGGCCCGGCCCGGTATACCGCTGCGCCCAGTGCGGCGGCTTTGGTGTGCTGGATGAGATCAACATGGCCAAAAACGAAGCGCTGGCCGTGCTGCACGCGGTGCTGGACTTCCGCCGCGCCATCGATGTGCCCGGCTACGACCGCATCCCGCTGGCGGAGGAGACCCGCTTTATTGCCACCATGAACTACGGTTATGCCGGCACTCGTGAGCTGAACGAGGCCCTCACCTCCCGTTTCGTGGTCATCCAGATGCCCACCATTACGCAGGACGATCTGGAAAAGCTGCTGCGGACGCAGTTCCCCGATCTTGCTTCCAAGTATGTGCGCCAGTTTGCACTGCTGTTCCTTGACCTGCAGAAAAAGTGCGACAGTGCGGAAATTTCCACCAAGGCGCTGGATCTGCGCGGTATGCTGGATGCCCTGCGGCTGATCCGGCGCGGCATCCCGGCAGGCGCGGCACTGGATATGGGCATCACCAACAAGGCCTTTGACTCCTACGAGCAGGGCCTGATCCGTGATGTGATCGCAGCGCGCATTCCGGCCAAGCTGGATGCCGCCAAGCTCTTTGGCTGATGGACGCCCAGAGTTACACCGCGCAGGAGCGGCGTGCGGCCAATCAAGTCTGGGCTGCTGCAGGAGCCTATGGCTTTGAGCCGTTGTTTCTGGCCCGCTATACCGACGGCACCACCGATTTTTACATGAACACGGTCGTGGGCCTCATCCACAAATATTACGGTGACGCGCTGATCCGCAGCGTCTTTGACGCATGGGACGGTGATCTGCGGCAGACGATGCTGGACGACATGACATGGCTGTATCTGGAAAATGCAGCCTATCGGCTGGAGCTGCCCCGCCGCCCGGTGCTGGAAGCACTGCGCCATGCCCATGCAGATTATTTCTTTGCCATCCAGTACAAGCTTTCGCGGCAGGAGTGGATGGCAAAAAATCAGCTGGTGTACACCATGCAGGCTGCACGCTGGCGGCGTGTACTGGGCCGTGCCGACCCGGTAATGACCCCTTACGAGTCCGGCCTTGCCGCCGCGCTGGCCCCGGAGCATGTGCCGGAGCCGGAACAGCTGAAAGCCGAAATTTTATCGATCTACGCAAAATTCAACCTGTTCGACGGCACTGTGCACCAGAGAGCAGCTTTGCATCTGCATCTGGACGGCCTGCTGGCAAAGCTTGCCACCAAAGCCATGCCCACCCAGATGATCAAAACGGACCGCGTGACCGTGGAGCACTCAAGCTCCGTGGATGCTGTGGGCGGCGGGCTGGCGGTGGACAAGCGCCGGGCCCACATCACCCTGAAGCAGAATGCCGCGCAGGACAGAGCCTACATTGAAAGCTGCTTCGGCCGCTCTCTCTACCCACCGGAACGGCTGCGCAAGGCTGAGCAGGAGCTTTGCGTGGGCGACCATCTGGGGTGCCATTTGTGGTTCAGTGCCGGTGTGCCCAGCCCGGAGCAGGCTCCCACACCGGAAGCAAAGCATCTGGCTGAACAGGCTGAGCTGCAGGCCGACCGCAACCGCGCTTATTACGCCAAAAATCGGGAACTGCACCGCAGTGTGGTGCTGCGGCTCACCGAGCAGATCCGCAACTGCATCCTTGTGCACCAGCAGCCCAACGCCCGTGTTGCCCGCAGTGGCAACCTGAACGCTGGGCGCATCTGGCGCGCACCACTTTTGAACGATGACCGGGTGTTTTTGTGTGCCGAGGAAGAGAACCAGCCCTCTTTTACGGTAGACCTTTTATTGGACGCATCCGCTTCCCGCCTGCACTGTCAGGAAGTGATCGCGGCTCAAGGATCCATTTTGGCCCAGAGCCTTGCGGCCTGCGGTATCCCGGTGCGGGTGTCCAGCTTCAGCAGCCTGCGGGGCTACACCGTACTGCGTGTGCTCAAAGGCTTTGCAGACAAAAACCTGCAGAACATCAACCGATATTTTGCTTCCGGCTGGAACCGTGACGGCCTTGCCCTGCGGGCCGCAGGCGACCTCTTGCAGTATGCGCCCGGTCCTGCGCCGCGGCATCTGCTCATCGTGCTGACGGACGCTTCGCCCAACGACAGCCGCCGCATCCCGCCCAGTGCAGAAAACCCGCTGGGCTGCGGTTACGAGGACGCTGCCGGTGTGGCTGACACTGCCGCGCAGGTGCGTGCGCTGCAGCGCATGGGCATCCGGGTGTCGGCTGTGTTCATGGGTGAGGACAGCTCTGCCGGTGCCGCTGCACAGATCTACGGCAAAAACATGGCCCGTATCCGCGGCATGGACCAACTGGCCCGCGCGGCCGGGCGGCTGATCCAGAACGAGATCCGTGAACTGGGCGATTGAACCATATTTTACCAGAACAGCCCACAGATGGGAGGCTTTGGCCTTGCCGTCTGTGGGCTGTTTTTGATACAGAACACAACTGATTCACTCTTGCAACAACCATGTTTCGGGTCACTGTTGCAGGATGCGCGGAAATATTTTGTTTTTCTGCAAACTTATAGTTGTTTTTTATTGTGAAGTATGCTATACTATGTTCAGTCAATAAAACATTCCTGCGTAAGCCGCCTGCTGTGCACCGGGTCGTTTGGCGCAGTGCCCATCCGTTATACAACGAACTGCTGTGTTATAGTTTCAGGAGGGAACCGATCATGGATGCCAACCGTTATTTTGATGCCATGCACAACGCTATGTCAGCTCAGCACCCCGGTGCGCAGCTGCTGTTAACGGTAAAGCTGCAGGACACCTGCGGCAACGATGCCTGCCTGGAGCTGAAGCAGCTGCCCGGTGAGAGCACCTCCATTCTGTGCTACTCCACCATGGGTCGCCGCTGCCTGAACTTCCAGCTGTTCCGCAAGGGCTGGCAGCTGTGCCACAACGCCGATGGCCAGCTGGTGGGCCGCTTCCCTTCCAGCGCCGACGGCCTGATCGACGAGACCGATTTCCGCGCCTACTGCCGTGAGGACAGGCTGGATCTGGCCCGCACCCAGCGCATCACTGCCGAGCTTCGCCAGTGCGCCGGTATCGATTATCAGGGCAGCATCCCGCAGAACGCCCGCACCGGTGCTGTTATTACCGTGGAGAGTTTTGTAGGGGCCGGTGCCCGCTGGACCTACTGGAGTCAGGATGTTCTGCCCAGCCTGCCGCTGGGTGCCATCCTCTACTGGCTGGCGGATCATCTGGCCGGTGCCGAGCGCCGCACCCTGCAGGCCGACCCGCAGGCAGCCCGCCTTGCCGCCCAGTGGCTGGCCGGTGATACAGCCGTATTCTTCCATCCGTCGGTGCCGATGACCGCCATGAATACGGTCTCTTCCGGCTCTGCACCCGCACGCCGCCGCACCACTGTGCCCGCTGCCCGCAGCAAGAGCTGGCAAAGCATCATGGCCGTGATGGCAGGCATGTGAACGAAAAAGCAAGGAAAGACCGATCGTCTCTCCTTGCTTTTTCAGTATTATTCGAGGTACGGGTCCAGCAGGGCATCCACCGTTTTGTTCCGCTTGGGGTTCGGCTTTTTGATCACATGGCCGCGGCAGACCACCAGTTCCAGATGCTGCAGCGCACGCAGGTCTTCCAGTGGGTTGTGCTTTGTCACAATAAAATCTGCGCTCTTGCCCGGCTCAATGGAACCGGTCACGTCTCCTACTCCGGCCAGCTGAGCATTGCGCAGGGTGGCCGTGTACAGGGCGAACTGGTTGCTTACACCGCAGTATTTGTGGAAGTAGCACAGCTCCCGCCAGAAATCGTACTGGGTGATGTACGGGCAGCCTACATCGTTGCCCAAGGCCACCGGGATGCCGTTGGCAAGGGCGGTCTTTGCGCTTTCCACCACGCCGTCAAACACGATCTTGCCGTTATACTGGTCCTTTTCCGATGCACCGGAAACCGCCGTATCAAACAGTGCGTAGGGCAGCGCCGGGGAGATGGTGGTGCACACAAAGGCTCCCCGCTCCTTGTAAAGCCGGATGGTCTCATCGTCCATCTTTGCTCCGTGCTCAATGGAATCCACGCCGTTTTCCAGCGCCACCTTTACGCCCTCTGGCGACTCGGTGTGTGCCGCCACGGTATAGCCCAGCTTGTGGGCCTCGTCGCAGACGGCTTTGACCATTTCCGGCTTCATCTTCAGCTCGCCGGGGGTTCCCTTTTCGGTGGCATCCAGCACGCCGCCGGTGATCATCAGCTTGACAAGATCCACCTTCTGTCCGCTGGCCTTTTTGAGCTGAGCAAGTGCTTCGGCATTGTTATGGGCTGCCACCGCCACCGAGCCTGCCATATGTCCGCCCGGCACCGAAATGCCTTCGTTGGCAGCAAGGATGCGCGGTGCCAGCAGCTTGCCAGCTGCAGCATCATCACGGCAGCGGGTGTCAAAATCTGCAATGCCGCCCACGGTGCGGATGGTAGTCACGCCACCCAGCAATTCCAGCTTCGCGTAGCTGCATACCAGCCTGTAGGCCACCGCACGGGTCAGGCCATTGCTCAGAATTTTGCGCACCAGCGCAGCATTATCCCGCGGCTTTGCGCTGGGCTTGCCGTTGCCTGCCAGATGCACATGCAGGTTGATCAGGCCCGGGCACAGATAGCCTCCGTGCAGATCGATCACCTCATAACCGTCCAGATCCACGCCCTCATCGACAATGGCAGTGATCTTATCATCCTCGGTCAGCAGGATCTTGTGCGCTTCCGGCTGCATCTGCTCGGTGCCATCCAGCAGGATCCCGTTCGTATAGGCACGTTTCATTGGGAACATCCTCTCTTTTTCAGGTTTTTTCGGACAGGAGTTGTTTTGTTCCAGTATAGCACGTTCCGGCAGATGGTGCAATGCAAAAACGGGCAGGAAAGGTTCAGCCCTCTCCTGCCCGCTCGGTGTTTTTATTTACTGTGCGGCTGCGCTGGAAGCTACTTCGGAAGCAGCAGCCTCAGAAGATGCGGCTTCCGAAGAAGCATCTTCGCTGGATGCGGCATCTGCGCCGCCGGTCACGCCGCCCTCAACGACCAGCTCATCCTCATAGTCAAGGCCGTAGGTATCCACCAGAGTCTCCTCATAGTCCTTGTGGAAGAAGTTCTCCTCGCCCAGAGCCTTGATCTCCTCGTTCAGCCAATCCAGAACGGTGGTGTTGCCCTGGCTCACAGCGGGAGCAATGGTGTCCTGACTGCCCAGAGAGGGAATGCCGACCGTGTAGCCGGTGTTCTGCTTTGCAAATGCAATGACCTCGGTGTTATCGTTGGCCCATGCCACGCCGTTGCCGTTCTCCAGTGCATTCTTGGCCGTTGCATAGGAATCGTACTTCTGCAGCGGAATGTCGGGGTACTCCTTGGTCAGGTAGGTCTCGGCGGTGGTGCCGGAAATGACGATCATCTGGTCGTCAGCGTTCCAGTTGTCCAGAGTGGTGATAACGTTGCTGTCCGGAGAAATGACACCCAGAGCCACGTTCATGTACGGCAGAGCAAAGTCCACTTCCTCTGCGCGCTCCGGGGTCACGGTGAAGTTTGCCAGGATCACATCCGCCTTGCCGGTCTGCAGGTACTCGATGCGGTTGGCAGCCTCGGTGGAAACGAAGTTGATCTCTACGCCCAGATCCTCGCCCAGACGGCGTGCAAAGTAGACATCATAGCCCTGATATTCGCCGTTCTCGTCCACATAGCCGAACGGGTTCTTATCGGAGAACACGCCGATGTTGATGGTGCCGGACTCCTTGATCTGATCCAGCGTGCGGTAGACCACGCTGCTGCCGGATGCTGCAGTTGCAGTAGAAGCAGAAGAAGAGCCGCCGCATGCGGTCAGAACAGCGGCAGCGGAAACTGCACCCAGACCCAGCAGGAAGGAACGACGAGAGATCTTAGACTGTTTCATAATGATTACTCCTTTACAAAATCTTTCCCATTTGGCTGCGGAACACCCGCAGCCTTTATCTTGATCTGTGACTCATTTCACAGCATCAAACGTGAAGGTGCGCAGGAAGCGTTGCGCGCGCTCGGTCTTGGGCCGGTCAAAGAACTCGGCCGGTGCAGCTTCTTCCACGATCTTGCCGCCATCCAGAAAGATGACGCGGTTGGCAATGGCGCGGGCAAACTGCATTTCGTGGGTGACGATGATCATGGTCTTGCCCTGCTTGGCAAGGTCCAGCATAACGTCCAGCACCTCGCGCACCATTTCCGGATCAAGGGCAGCGGTCACTTCGTCAAACAGAAGGATCTCCGGGTGCATACACAGTGCGCGCACGATGGCAACGCGCTGCTTCTGTCCGCCGGAAAGCTCCCGCGGGTAGCTGTTTTTCTTGGCAAGCAGGCCCACACGGTCCAGCAGAGCTTCGGCCTCCTGCTGCACTTCCGCTTTGGGGCGCTTCTGCACCTTGGTGGGTGCCAGAAGCACATTGTCCAGCACCGTCATGTGCGGGAACAGCTCGTAGCTCTGGAACACCATGCCGATGCGCTGGCGCAGCTGAGTCAGATTTTTACCGCCGTAGGCAACGGTCTCATTGCCCAGCCGCACCCGGCCGCTCTGGGTGGGCTCCAGACCATTCAGACAGCGCAGCAGGGTGCTTTTGCCGCAGCCCGAAGGGCCGACCACCACGATGACCTCGCCGGGCTTGACAGCAAAGCTGATATCATCCAGCACGGGGGTCTCGCCATAGGCCTTGATCAGATGTTCAACAGTCAAAATAGGTTCTGCCATGTACGGTCACTTCCATTTCTTTTCGAGATAGGATGCCAGCAGACTGATGGGCCAGCATACGAAGAAATATAACACGAAAACCGTGAGATAAATGCCAAACGCTGCGTTGGGGCTGGCGGTGCGGTTGGCCTCGATGATCTGCTGTGCTACCTTGATCACTTCCACCACACCGATCATCAGCACAAGGCTGGTGGTCTTGATCATGCGGGTAATCAGGTTGATGGACAGCGGGATCAGGCGGCGCACCGTCTGCGGAATGATGATGTACCAGTAGGTCTGCGCACGGCTCATGCCAAGGGCCTCGGCGCTCTCATACTGGTGCTTCGGAATGGCGATCAGCGCACCGCGCACAAGGTCGCTCATTTCTGCGGTGCCCCACAGCACAAACACGATGATGGATGCCGTCTCGCCGGAAAGGTTCCACCCAAAGGCACGGGTGGTGCCGAAGTAAACGAGGAACAGCAGCACCATCTGCGGCATGATGCGGACGAACTCCAGATACAGCCGCAGGATCGCCTTGATAACGGGGTTGCGGGAGGTCATGAGCACGCCCAGCAGGATGCCCAGCGGCAGGCTGATGATCACCGAGACGGCGCTGATCTTGAGTGCAACGCCAAGGCCGCCCAGCAGGCGGGCCATGTTTTTGCCCTTGAACAGGACATCAAGACCCAAATCCAGCATAGCGCAGCCTCCTTTCGATCAGGCTGCCCACAATGGACACCGGCAGCAGAATGATAAGGTAGAACACCACCAGCAGGAACAGACATTCGATGGTTTTGGAGTACATGCCGATCAGGTCCTTTGCCGTGAACATCAGGTCCATCAGGCTGATGGCGCTGAACACGCTGGTCTCCTTGAGCAGGAAGATCACATTTGCCATGAAAGCCGGCATACTGGTGGACATGGCCTGCGGCAGAATGATGTAGCGCATGGTCTGCCAGCGGTTCATGCCAAGGCTGTAGGCACTCTCGGTCTGGATGGGCTCAATGGCTTCCAGACCGCTGCGGAACGCTTCGGCCATGTAGCTGCCGCCCAGAAACGCCAGACCGGCAATGCCGCAGATCTCGGCATTGGTGCGGATGCCCACCTTGGGCAGGCCATAATAAATGAAGAACAGCTGCACCAGCAGCGGTGTGTTGCGGGACAGCTGGATGTAAACACCCACGATCTGCCGCAGAACGGGCACCTTGTCATACTGGATCACTGCGCAGGCAAGGCCAATGATGATGGCAAAAATGATGCCTGCAACGCCCAGCCGCACGGTAAGTACAGCGGCTTTCTGGTAGAGCGGCAAATATTGCTGGATCGCATTCCAGTCCATTGCCGGATTCCTCCCTTGTATCCTGATTTGCGGGTCAAAACAAAACGCCCGGAAGCTCCCTCTTCAAGTAAGCTCCCAGGCGGTCAGCGACAGATCCTTCTGCGTGTTCCCACACAGAATATGCAGATATGCTCACACGGCATACCATACTGCAGGGCGGCCGGTCCGGGAAGCGTTTGCGGTACAACAACACATTGCGCAACAACACATCATAGCCGTTTTCTCCCTGAATGATCTCAATTTTCGGATTTGCTCGACCCGATGCACGTAGTTTACACCCTATTACCCATTATGTCAATATGATTATGGGACTTCTTTCGATTCTTTGCTCATTCAGCCTAAAATCATATCATTCCATGTGTAAATTTTATTCATTTTTCAACTTGACCGTATGCGTCGTGCGGACAGCAAAAAGCCCTCCCGTCGGGGGAGGGCCGGGCCGGATAAAGATTTTTTAGGAAAGTTTAAGAAACAGCCGGTTTTGCTTTCTGCTGCCATATGCTCCCCTCCTGCCTTTTCTTTTATAAATAAGTATCATGATCTCCCGGGAAAAGTGCAATCAAAAGGCACCGGCTTGTGCAAAAAAGCCGGTGCCTTGGGGCAGGAATATTTTACAGGTTCAGCAGCACATTAGTCCGGAAAACGTTGCCGCCCGTTTCCACCGTCAGATTGCCGTGATACCTGTGCACGGCAGTTTCGACGGAAACAAGGCCGATGCCCTGTCCGTCATGCTTGGTAGAGTGCAGAACGCCGCCCTGCTTTTTCAGCACGCCGTCATAGCGGTTCTCCACCATCAGGCCCATCATGGCCGGGCTGAGCATCCGGGCCAGCACCTTGATCTGCCGTTCTTCCGGCGGCAGCTTCTGGCTGGCATGGAGCGCATTTTCCAGCAGGTTGCCAAGAATGGTGCACAGGTCGGCCTCCGGCAGGGGCAGGAGCTTGGGCAGTTCCAGCTTCCATTCGATCTGGATGCCCTGTTTCCGGGCCTCGTAGTCGTAGTGGCCGGCAAGCGCATCCACCGCAGCGTTGACGCACAGGGTGGGTCTGGCATCGCTGAGTTCGCTCTCGTACTGGCTCAGGTAGCTTTTCAGTTCATCCAGCCGCCCGGCCTCGGTCAGGCCGGAGATCACATGCAGGTGCTGGCGGAAATCGTGCCGCAGGTGGCGGGTCTGTTCCAGATAGCTGCGCAGCTCCATATAGCGGCGGGACTCCACGGCCAGCAGCTGGTTTTCGCGGTCCAGCTGGGAGCTGCGGGCATACTCCTTTGCCACGCGGTACATCTCGTACAGCAGCAGAAAGATGCCCAGCAGCGAGATGCTCACTGCCAGCACCGCGATGATGCGGATGCGGTTCATCAGGATGATGCCGGTCTCCTTCGGCATACAGAACACCAGAAACGCCGCGTACAGCGCCGGCAGCGGCCATGCCGACTCCCAGAAGGCTTCGCCGTGGTACTCCTGCAGCAGCCACCGGCTCCAGCGCACTGCCGTAAAGCGGAAGATGGCGCTGAGTATCACCGCGAGGGTCAGGCAGATGACCGAGGTGCTGGGCAGAAACACCGGCTGTGCATTGTCCAGCTCAGCTTCCGCGTTCAGCACAATGGCAAGCAGGGTGCACACAGACATCATCACTGCCGACACCGAGAACAGAAACATGGTCTGGCTGATCGATACTTTCCGGTCGGTGCGCCAGCGCAGCAGCCAGAAGCTGATGATGAGCAGCGGGATGAGCAGGAAGTTCGTTTCCATGTCCAGCATGCAGCACACCGCTGCGCCAGCCAGACCCATCAGTGTGATCGCCGACGCACCGATGGCATAGGTTTTACGCGGTGCACGCAAGTGCTCCTGCAGCGAGGCAAGGCAGAGGTATTCTGCCGGATACATCATTGCAAATTCCAGAAAAAAACGTCCAAACAATGCAAAATTCACAAGCGCTCTCCTTTCCGGGTCAGAATTCCCGCTGCATACCACGGAACTGGTACTGCGTAAATTGGGCAAGCAGGCTGTTTTTGTCCTTCTGCCGCACCGGCAGATGGGTCCCATCCAGCATTTCAATGCAGTCGCCCTCAAACCGCAGCACCTTGGACATGTTGATGATCACGCCGCGGTTGCACACCAGAAATTCCGGCTGGGTCTGAAGCTGTTCCTGCACCTGTGCAAAATTTGCCGTGGCCCGGCACTCGCCGTCATCCGTGACCACACGCACATAATGGTTCTGTGCCGTAGCATAGTAGATCTTGGTCAGCGGCAGCCGCACGATCTGCCGGGCAATGCGCACCTCCAGCTCCGGCTGCTGGCGGCACAGCACCCGCCGCAGCTCCCCTGCCAGCTGCTCAAACTTTTCTTCCTTATAAGGCTTGAGCAGATAATCGAATGGATGTACCGGAAAGGCATCCCACACGTACTCCGGCGAGGATGTCACAAACACGATCAGCAGGTCCGGGTCGGCCGCACGCAGCCGCTGCGCCGTCTCAATGCCATTGGTGCCCTCCATGCAGATGTCCAGAAACACCACCTGATACCCTTCGCGCCAGCCGGCCTGCAAAAATTCATCTCCGCTGGCAAAACAGCTGCAGGATATGTTCTCATTTTCAAATGCCTTTTTCAGCAGCTGTTTCAACCGTTCGGCATCCGGCTTGCTGTCTTCCACGATCGCCGTCTGCAGGTTCATTGCTGCACCCCCTTGTTCCTTCTGCTTCCCTGTTTTTTTATATTATAGCACAAGTTCCGCCTTCCGTGGTCTGCCATTCGCGCACAAAACAGCCCGTTTCGCGCAGGTTGCGGCAAATTTTTGTGTGTTTTCGTGGCTGCTATGATTGTAATGCTGGCAAAGTGGTGGAACCGGAGAACGAAGTGACAGCTGTTCGCATTGACTTCGTTGCACAATATGGATATAATATAATTAGAATTTTACTATTATAGATCGTTCAGGAGCAGGAGGTGCTTTTATGAATATCCGTCCATCTGCAGCGATTCGTCAGAACTACAACGAGATCGCCGATCTGTGCAGAGAAACCGCTGAGCCGATTTTTCTCACCAAAAACGGCGAGGGTGACTTGGTCGTCATGGACATCGAAACCTACAACCGCCGTGAAAAAATGCTGAAGCTCCGTGAAGAGCTGCTTTCCGTGG
>ERZ773145.1650-NODE-1650-length-17597-cov-5.083856_pt1 | contig 17597 bp, 13 predicted proteins | sample MGYA00580848_ERZ773145 | MGnify/ENA primary metagenome ERZ773145 (study PRJEB29015, sample SAMEA2737858) | human gut metagenome | biome: human gut; feature: human-associated habitat; material: faeces | place: China | collected 2012 ... | reverse complement strand
TGGGTCTGCATACAGTTTTATTTGCTCCGTGGATAAGTTGTTTTGGAATCCGTAACGGATTTGTTCCATTTGACAGTGATCAAATTCAGGGGCTGTATACATATTTACCTGTTCGATAGTCAAGTCATTCTGCAATCCTAACCGGATTTCTTTCATTCGTGAATTATTGTATTGTGGATTTGCAAAAATACGTATCTGGTCATTTTGCAGATTACATTCAAACCCTTTACGTATTTCCGACATCTGCATCCAGTCATAATCACAATTAAAAAATGTTTTCACTTGTTCGATAGAAAGACCGTCTTGAAATGCCATTCTGATTTCAATCATCTGATTGCCATCAAACTTTTTATCCATATATATTTTTATTTGCTCAACCGGAAGTCCGTCTAACAAACCGTTTTTTATCTGATTCATCTGAATATCGTCATAATCACAATCAGCAAATAAACTTACCTGTTCTTTTGAAAGTCCCTGCCTTAATCCATATCTTATTTGAGCCATCTGGCGAAAATTATATTTCGGGTCTGCGTATATCTGGATTCCGTCAGCGGTCAAATTATTGGAGATTCCCATTTGTATCTGTATCATCTGCAGTTCGTTATAAACCGGGTTTGCATATAAACGGATAACATCTATCGGATCATCTCTGTGAAATCCTTTTCTGATAAACTGCATCTGTACCGTACTGAATTTTGGATCTGCATACAGTTTTATTTTTTCCGTGGGTAAGTTATCTTGTAATCCGTAGCGGATTTGCTCCATTTGTTCAGAAGTAAATTTTGGGTCTGCATACAGTTTTATTTGCTCCGTGGATAAGTTGTTTTGGAATCCGATACGGATTTGTTCCATTTGATTATTGTCAAATTCCTTATTTTTTATGATTTTTTCTATCATCGTTTCTACATCTGCCATTTTACTTCACCCGCTTTCATTTTAATGGTTCCCATGCTTTTTCTTTTTTTGTATTACTTTTTACTTCTTTATTTGCAGCACTTATAATAAAATCTATCTGTTCTTCCGTAAAATTTTTTCCTACGAAAACATCTAATTTCTTGATATCTACTCCGTTTACTGCATGTTTGATCAAAATTTCTTTTTGCTTATCTGTAATATTGAATTGTTTAAAATGCTGTTCCGCATCAAAATAGCGTTCCGGGTGTGAACACCCTGTTTTTACAAAAAATCTGTATGTTTGTCGCTGATCCTTTGTAGTTTTGCGTTCGATATATGGCTGTATATCTTTTTCTGTAAAATGATATTTTTCAATATCTTCAAATATTTCGCCTAGTATCCTCTTTGCATTTGGATTTTTTAAGTAATAATCCATTTGTTCTATTGTAATACCTGCGTAAAATCCGAGTGCAATAGTCTTCATGTTTGATAATGATATTTTAGGGTCTGACATTATTTTTAACTGTTCTTTTGTAAAGCCTTTAATAATTGCGCGACGTATTTCATTCATTTTATTGCAATCTAGTTCCGGGTTTGCACAAATTTTTATCTGGTCCGTAGTAAATCTATTTTTAAGACAATTTCTGAGTACATCCCATTGCTGTTCATTAAATATTGAAGCATCATCTATCTGAAGATTTTTACATATCAGCTCGGTTTCTAAATTAGATTTGATTTTTTGCATTTCTGTGATGTTTAATTTAGGCTTTGTATACTTCTGTATCTGTTCTATGGAAAATTCCATCATTATCCCTTCATAAACCATTCTTGCCTGTGTATCATCGTAATTCGGATCTAAGATCAGCTTTATTTTATTCATCGGTACATTATTTTTTATACAGCTTTTACATAATGACATTTGAAACCAACTGATTTCCGGCTTTGCAAAAAGAAGAATCTGGTCTTTTGAAAACTTGTCTTCAATAGCGTTTCTTATCTCCGACATCTGGTTTAAAGTAAACTCCGGACGTGCATAAAGCCGAATTTGTTCATCTGTAAGCCCTTCCCGACATCCTATAAAAATTTCACGGAATTGATAAAAATCGCAATTCAAACTTAAATACGATTTCAGCCGGTCAATCTCACAGCCACATAATATACTGTCTAACACCTGCCGCATCACAGTCGGATGCAGCTTGGGATCAGCACAGAATTCTATCGCTTCTTTTGGCAAATTTGCAAAAAATCCTTTACTAATGATTTGAATTTGTTCTGCTGAAAAATCAGGCTTTGCGATGATTTTAAACTCATCAAGCGATATTGCATTTTTCAGCGTTAAACGCAATGCCTTCATTTGTTCCCACGTAAAATTAGGATCTGCATAAAGTTTAACATAATCAGAAATATTTTCTTTGTCTGTAATTGTTAGCCCTTTTGCAATTTCCTCCATTTGTCTTGGATTAAATCTTCGATCTGCGTATAAGCTTACCTGTTCCATCGGTATGTTGAGTGTATAGTTTGCTCTGATTTGAGCCATTTGTACTGCCGAAAACCCACTTTGCGCATATACTGATATCTGCTCGAATGTAAGTCCTTCTTTAATGCCTGATTCAATCTGCTGCTTTTGCCATGTTCCAAATCTCTTTTTATTCGTTAATTTTTCATAAATATCCATGTGTATTCTCCAATTCCATTATAATTTGTAAAAGGAAAGTTTCATACATTGTAAGAACTTCCCTTTTTTAGACGCCGGGTAAGCCGGATCACCGGTTATTATCACCAATCATCCGGCATTCGCCCGACTAAGACAACGTTTTTCTTGCTTCTGTAATCTGCGCATTCACATCAATGCCGCACTTTGCTGCAGTTGTGAGAAAATCATCCCTTCCTCGTTTTGAGTGAAATGTCTCTCCTAATGTGGATAACAGATTTTCAGAATACCATCCTTCCGGGTGATTTTCGTCTCCTGCTTTACGATAAACGAGAATGTTATCTTTATTTGCAGGATCCTGTTTTAACAAACCACTTTTTTTTAGCTCTTCCGCTATGTAAATGAAGGCTAAAAAAGGAATTTTTGAGTCAGCCATAATGTGTTGTCCTCCTTCCGTAAGATTCTTTTATACATATAAATGGAATTTTTTTTGGAAATAAAAAAACCGGGCATAATGCCCGGTTATAAAAACGGCGGAGAAAAACACCATCTTGTTAAAGATGATGAATAAAAATATGGAAATACCGTTTCTGCATATAATATATCACATAAACCGGGTAATGTAAACTAAGAATTTGTTGTAGAGTTAGATTTGCAAAGTATGTAGATTTGCAAAGTAAAAGCAACACTTGTTGCCGTTAGTCTGACATGGAATGAGTGTTGTTTTTAGTCTGAAGAAAAATAACAAAAATAAAGCCCCACATATTGCAGGGCTTCGTTTCTTACCTTACAGCGCTTTTTCATACAGAACTTATGATTACTTTACAATATCCTCTTTTACGGTAACGGATGCGAGTTTTTTCCCTGCTTCAAGCACGTTTAACCTGTCGTTTATCGAAAGAGGTTTTTCTTCTGCCGACTGAGTTTTTTGCAGCTCCCCGAGTTTTAACCGTGTCTGTTGCATCTGTTTCCAGTTAAATTTGGGATCTGCATAGGTCATTACCTGTCCCATGTTGAGTCCGTCCTTGAAACCTGCCCGGATCTCATGCATCTGGTCACTGTTAAATTTCGGATCAGCATAAACGGCTGCCTGCTCCATTGTAAGACCGTCCTTAAAACCATACCGAATTTCAGACATCTGATTATCGTTAAATTTTGGATCAGCGTAAACCGCTACCTGTTTCTCTGTAAGACCATTCTCGAAGCCTGCCCGGATCTCATGCATCTGTTCCCATACAAACTTTGGATCTGCATAAACCGCTACCTGTTCTATTGCTAGACCGTTTTCTAATCCTAACCGGATCTGTTCCATCTGGTTCCATTCAAACTTCGGCTCTGCATAAACCGCAATCTGCTCCATTGTAAGATCTTTTTCAAAACCTGCCCGGATCTGTGCCATCTGAATGCTGTCAAATTTCGAATCAATGTAAACATCTGCCTGCTCTATTGTAAGACCATTCTCGAAGCCTGTCCGAATCTGACACATCTGAGCGCTGTCAAATTTCGGGTCAGCATAACCCGCTGTCTGCTCCATTGTAAGACCATTTCTTAGTCCTAACCGGATCTGAAACATCTGATTACCTCTAAATTTTGAATCAGCGTAAACCGCTACCTGCTCCTCTGTAAGACCATTTTCAAAGCCTGCCCGGATTTCCCACATTTGAGCGCTGTCAAATTTCGGATCAGCGTAAACCGTTACCTGTTCTATTGTTAGACCTTCCCCGAAGCCAACCCGAATCTCATTCATCTGATCATGATTAAATTTCGAATCGGCGTAAACCGCTACCTGTTCCTCTGTAAGACCATTCTCAAAGCCTGTCCGTATCTGTTCCATCTGGTACCAGTTAAATTTCGGATCCGCATAAATAGCAATCCGTTCCGGCGTAAGGTTATCTTCACCCCCCATAGAATCTGATTAAGCTGCTCTTCGTCAAACTCCTGCTGCCAATTACCTTTACTAAAATCTACCATATTTGTACCATCCTGCTTTTTTATTTTATAGATGTGCAGATTTTTACGAATAAAAAATTACTGCCGCAAGCCCGCGGCGATATTTGTATTACGCAAAATAGTTTTACAACTTGAATTTCCTAGTACCTGATGCAGTTGCTACTGAGTAAACTTGGTAGCATGGGTATTTGTCAATATGCCCTTGATGTAACGACACTTTTGATAGCAATATCAATCGACGAAATGTTGGAGATATTATCGTTTGTACCACAGGTCAGTTACAAGCTCCCACCTCTAAGGCGTTAGCCGTAGGTGGGAGTAATTGACTATTGCAATGAATGATTTTTATACATTCTGTGGTAATTATCTTTTTACGCTGTCTCATTCAGCAGTCTCAATCCTTCATGCAGTATGTTGATGGCTGCATTTTGATCCCTGCTCATCATAAGACCGCAGCCGCACTTTAACGCAAATCCAGACAACGGTGTCCTAAATGGGCACCGTTATCTGAATTGTCTATTTATTTTTGAATGTCTTCTGGCTTTTTAGGGAAACACTGCATATGATCAGTATGGCTGGCTGTGAGCTGATCTAACTTTTCGTTAATAGACATTTTTTTGGGGGGAATATCTTTTGTAAGGAAATCAAGTGCTGTTTCGATATCTTTATGTTTATCCACAGCAAGTAAAAATCCATTAACGTTTAGTTGACACCCACCCTTGTATACGAAGCTAACCCCTCTCTATTTCATAGAGAAAGGGGATTGCGCACCTATTCTATATCGTTCAATAAATTCATCTGCTTTCGTAATCTCGTCAATAAAAATCACTTTTTTCCTGATTCTTTCAGGATTTCCTATATTCCGTTAACCCATTTATGAAATAACTGCTCCATTTCATCAAGATCTGTCGACATATCTGTCTGGGTATAATTATTAAACACATTTTTGGTGTTGTCTGTGCTTTTTGCTTCAAAATCAGATTCCGGTATACTGATCTGTGTAAGCGCTATGTCCTTCTTTTTCCATATATCCAGTGTTTCAAATACATCAGATATTTTTGGATTTTCCATATCTAGTATAACATTTTTGAACGCTTCTTTCACGTAGTCAAGATCAAATGTTTCTATTTTTGCTATATATTCCTGCTCTATAGGCGCCAATCTGGTTTTATTTAACTTGAAATAGTGATAATACATGGCGCGGATCAATTTATTTTTCTCATTTATTTCTATTGCCTGCTTTATGGATGTTATACCTTTTTGCTTCCAGTATAAAGCAGCCTGTTTTATATAAGCACCGGATTTTTTTCCGTCTTGTATGCAGATATCAATCAGATAAACTGCGGTTTCGTAATCAAAGTTATCTGCAAGGGTTTCTAAAGCGTCTTTTTCTTTTTTATCTATTGGCTCTCCATATATACCTTCATAATAAATCTTCAAATCTTCAAATATTCCGGTATATTCTTTTTCCACGACGATATTTGGTTCTTCGGTTATTGCAATTTCATTTAATGCGTCATACTGCAGCTTTGGGATTGTGATTATGGTGTTATCGCCTTCTATTCTTGCCTGAAGGACATTTTTTGATGTCCAGTAACGGATTGCACGCTCTACATCCTTTTCGGTAAAATTAAGACGGTCCGCAATGTCTGAAATAGTCGTTGCCATACCGCGGAGCAGACACAGATATACCTTAACGTAGTCACCATCTGCATCTGTCATGCTTTCATCGAGAAACACATTTTGTATAATTGTAAATGTTTCGCACTCCGCGGTTAATGATAGCATCTTTTACTCCTCTTTTTTTCTTGTGATTTTTCGTGCGGCATCTTTTGTAAATCGAAAATCATACGTTGAAGCGAAAGCTTCGATTTTTTTATAATCAGAAACATCCACATTTACTCCGGTTCTATCCCAGTAGGCTTTCGAAAGTTTCTTTGATTCTTTGTACAATTCATCGTTCTTGCCCTTCCAGCGAATCTGCAGATAGGATGTATGTGGTACTGATACGATCCATCTTGTATGTTCTTTTTCGTATTCTCCTGTTTTTGCCTTCTCTAGTATATCATATTCCTTCATGGAAATGGTAAACCCATTTTCAAGAAGTATATGTCCAAGCTCCGCCATACGGTCTTTATAAGAACCACTTGTCTCATCCAAAAACTTCGTCCATGTATAGCAGTGCCAAGAAAGACCAGCGTTCTTTACGAGCTTTATAAAATCATCATTCTTTTCATATGAAAGATAAATCCGCTTATCGTCCTCACGTATATCACTATAGTCGATCTGAACACATCCGGGATACTTTACATTATCCGGCTTTATTTCCCTGTATTCAGATACAGGTTCTAAATTACCGCTTAAGAATTCTACCGGATAACATCCTCTATGGTTGATCCAGAACTCTGATTCTGTTTTTTCTTCGATTACCGGCAACATCCGTTCATCCTGCATAAACAACTTGACGCGGATAATATCCGCCCAGTCTTTTTGCTTTTGTGTGCCGGAAACAAGCTCCGGAAACCCAAGCTCCTTTGCCTTTTTGCCAAGTTCACGTTCTTCTTCTTTGATTTTTCGGCTTTTTTCTTCAGCCTTTGCAGTTGCACATTCCCTGCAATCGTGATTTTCAAAATACCATGGGATTTTTCTGCTTAATTCAGCTTTTGTTCCGGATAAGCGGACTCTTCCATTGTGCCCACAGCGAAATGTTCCATAACACCAACCCATATACTCATCTCCCTTATCTATTTATTATACATAATATATCACATTTTACGTATAATGTCAATTTTAGCGTTCTTTATTATTTTTGCTCTTTGATGATACTTTTGTCTGGCTGGCTTTGGCTTCTAATTTTGGCAGATTGCCAATCAAAAACTCAATTTGTTCTGTTGAAAAATGCCCGTTTGCAATAACATCTAATTTTGCTAATGATATACCGCTATCTGCGGCTTTTGCTAAAATTGCGGATTGTTCGGCGGGTAATCCATTATATCTGCCGATTGCTTTTTCATAGATATTGACGTCTCGTATCCCGCTTTCAAGGAGTTTTCTCATAACTTCCATTTTTGATGATTGAAACTGTTCATGTGCATATTGTTGTACTTGTTCTTTGGTAAGTCTATTTTGAAAACCAAATCGGATTTGAATCATTTGCTCGCAACTGAATTCTGGATCTGCGTATATACGGATTTGATCATTTGATAAACCGTTTGTAAATCCTTCCCGTATTTGATGCATCTGATATCCGTTAAAATCGGTCCGTGCATAAAAACAGACTTGATCTATTGTTAAACCGGTTTGGAATCCTTCTCGGATTTCGTACATCTGATGTGCGTCAAAATTTGTGTTAGCATAAACATTGATTTGATCTTCCGACAAGTTTTCTTTAAATCCACGACGAATTTCATTCATTTGATCCCATGTAAATTTGGTATCGGCATATCTCAATACCTGTTCCGCAGATAATTTGTCATTTATTCCACGCCGGATCTGTTCCATTTGTTTATTGTTATATTTTGGATCTGCATACAGTTCAACTTCGTTTTTGGAAAGACCTATTTCAAACCCTTTTCTGATTTCGAACATTTGCTTGTCATCAAATTCTGGTGTTGCATATACTTGTAGCTGTTGTAATGTTAATTCGCTTATAAGTCCTTTATTTATTTCCTGCATTTGCAAATTATTGAATTGTTCGTTTAGTAACAGCTGAATCTGTTCTTTTGTAAATCCCGATTCGCAGCCAATCCGGATTAGTCGCATTTGCTCTCCACTATAAATAGGGTCAGCATACAAGTTTATCTGTTCCTTTGTGAGTTCACCACGTATTCCGCCTCTTATTTCATACATTTGATGTGCATTGTATTTTTTTGGATCCGCATATAAAAGAATTTGTTCTAAGTTAAGATTTTCTTTAAAACCTATACGGATTTCGCTCATCTGTGCACCAGTATAATCTATTTTTGCATAAAATTTTACCTGTTCGTCCGAAAGACCTTGTTGAAATCCTCTTATTATTTCGTATATCTGTGAAGTGTCGAAATCATTATTCATATAGAGATTGATCTGTTCTTCCGACAGACCTGATTCGATGCCCATTCGGATATTAGCCATCTGTGTATCTTTTATGTCCGGCTTCGCGTATTTTTTTATTTGTTGTAGAGTTAGATTGTTTTTCAACCCTATACGTATCTGGTGCATCTGATTATAGTCAAATTTTGGATCTGCATAAAAAGCGACCTGATCTATGGGTGTGTTATCCCTAAGACCGCCGGCAATTTCCTTTAATTGACTTTTGGAAAATGTTTTTCCTGCTGTAAGTTTTTCAAAATCTGTCATAAGTTGGTCCCCCGTTAAATATCTTCGATTGTTTGTGTGTCTCTGTTTGCCCTATTTTTGTTGTCCGGGCGATTTTTGCTCGTATTTTTTTGAATATTACTGATCAAAAACTCTGTTTGTTCAGCCGTGAAATGCCCTTTTGCAATTACGTCTAGTTTATTTATTGAAACTCCTTTATGTGCAGCTTCCGCTAAAACTTTTGCTCGTTCCTCTGGAATGCCAAGTAAATTGTAATGAATGAGTGCGTTTTTATATAAGTCTATGTGCTGCATTCCTTCTTCAAGTAATTTGCGAATAGATTTCATCTCTTCATCAGAAAGTTTTGAATCTGTGTAAAGCAAAACGTCCTCTGTTTGTAGTCCATTTGCAAATCCTCGGCGAATCTCCTGCATTTGTGTAGCAGTAAAATCCGGAACTGCGAATATATGAACCTGTTCAATAGTTAACATTCCTTTATAAAATTCTTCAAGCCCCAGTCGGATTTCATTCATTTTGTGATCGTCAAATTTAGGATCTGCATAGAGCAAAACTTCTTCTTTGTTTAATTCATGCTCAAAGCCCCATCTCATTTCCCTCATTTGTTCAACAGTAAAATGTGGGATTGCATATATACGTATTTGTTCTAATGACATATTTTCCTCAAGACCTTTTCGAATTTCATACATCTGGTTCTCGGTAAATTTCGGATTTGCAAGTGCCTTAACTTGTTCTTCGGCTAATCCGGACTCAAAACCCAGCCGCATCTCACACATTTGATCTGCATGGAATTTCGGGTCTGCATATATTTTTATTTGTTTTATTGGCAGATTATTGATGAATCCAGTTATAATTTGTCTCATTTGCCCATCATTAAATTTAAGATCAGCGTAAAGCTGTACTTGTTCCATAGATAATCCATTCTCAAACCCGTTTCTGATTTGTTTCATTTGAAGAAAATCAAATTTCGGATCAGCATAAATCTTTATCTGGTTTTCAGACAAACCGTTTTCCAATCCTTTTCGAATTTGTAACATCTGACCGGATTCAAATTTTGGATCTGCATATAAACGGACTTGACTCATTGTTAATCCTTTTTCGAATCCTATTCGTATTTGTTGCATTTGATTATTACATTTGTATGTATCTGCACAAAACGCGTGGTTAGCATAAACCATAATTTGGTCTATTGATAACCCATCTTCAATGCCTGATTCAATTTCCTGCATTTGACGGTGATCAAACTTGGGATCCGCATAGATCTTGATCTTCTCTATAGGAAGTTCAACATTTATTCCGCGTATGATTATAGAAATCTGCTCGTAAGTAAATTGTTTTCCCTCTGTAAGAGACTCTAATATTTTTTCATCCTTCATTTCACAAACCTCATTTTTCTTATCGAATATCTGTATCTGTTATCGAACGATCATGTTGCGATTCTTTGCCCGTCTTTTTATTTGTAGGGGTTATATCCACATTTTTTTTCATGGTTTTGAGTAAAAAATCTGTTTGTTCGATTGTGAATTTTCCGTTTGCTATAACATCTAATTTAGTTAAAGAAATTCCGCTTCCAGCAGCTTTTGCTAAAAGAATAGACTGTTCGGCGGGTAATTCGTTATATCGGGCGATTGCGTCATTATAAGCTTTTATGTTTTGAACCCCGTTTTCGAGGTGCTTTCGCATAGATTCCATTTCCGACGAGTCAATATGCGCATATGCGTATTGCTGTACCTGTTCTTCAGTAAGACCATTTCGAAATCCTAATCGAATTTGAGCCATTTGGTCAGGCGTGTATTTGAAATTGGCAAATGCATTCACCTGTTCAAACGTTAATCTATCTGCAAAACCAGAGCTGATTTCACTCATTTGTCCACTTCCAAAGGAAGGATTTGCAAACGTGAGAACCTGATCTATAGTAAGATTATTTTCAAAGCCTTTTCTAATAACGTACATCTGACTAAAATCAAAATCAGGTAAAGCGAACACACGGACTTGTTCCAATGGCAACGCTTGTAATCCACATAGAATTTCATTCATTTGGTTTTCGTTAAACCCCGGATATGCATATAATCCGACTTGTTCAAAAGAAAGACCATTTTTAAATCCTGTGCGTATTTGCTGCATTTGTTCGGCAGAGTATCTTGGATCAGCAAATACATTCACCTGTTCAAATGTTAATCCATCTGCAAAGCCAAAACCAATTTCTCTCATTTGTCCACTTCCAAAGGAAGGATTTGCAAACGTGAGAACCTGATCTATGGTAAGATTATTTTCAAAGCCTTTTCGGATAGAGCACATCTGACTAAAATCAAATTCGGGTAAAGCAAACACACGGACTTGTTCCAGTGATAAGCCGGAATCAAAGCCTTTTCGGATTTCGTACATCTGGTGTTCGTTAAATGCCCGGTTAGCGTATAAGTTTATCTGTTCTGGAGTTAAATTGTGTTCAAGACCCAATCTGACTTGTCGCATCTGGTATTTGTTGAACTTTGGATTCGCATATAGAGATACTTGTCTTGCGGACAATCTATTTGAAAATCCTAATAGAATTTCATCCATTTGCAGGTGGTTGAATTTTTGCGTTGCATATACTTGTATTTGCTCATTGGTAAGTCCGTACATCAACCCTAATTGAATTTTATCCATTTGTTCATCGCTTGTTTTGAAATGTTCGAAACCTGTCATAGCCACACCTCCTGCTTATCGAATATCCGTATCTGTTATCGAACGATCATGTTGGGATTCTTTACTTGTTCTTACATTCTCAGATATTGTATTTGTGTTTTTTTGCATGTTTTTAAGCAAAAACTCTGTTTGTTCCGCCGTGAAATGCCCGTTTGCAATAACATCTAATTTTGATAATGAAATACCATTACTCGCAGCTTTTGCTAAGACTTTGGATTGTTCTTCTGGTATCTCTAGCTTGGTATAATGAGTAAGTGCATGTTTGTATAATTTGATATCCTGCACACCATCGCTTAAAAGACATCTCATAGAAATCATTTTATTACAGGGAAACTTTGAATCGGCATATTGCTGTACCTGTTCTATTGACAGCCCTTTATAAAATCCCTTTTGAATTTCTCGCATCTGAAGAACATCTAATTTGGGATTTGCATATAAATTCACCTGTTCGGCTGTTAAATTAGACGTGAATCCTTCACGAATTTCCTGCATTTGTCCGGTGGAGTATTTGGGATCAGCAAATACATTCACCTGTTCAAATGTTAATCCATCTGCAAAGCCAGAGGCTATTTCTTGCATTTGTTCGTTTGCAAAAGAAGGATTCGCAAACGTGAGAACCTGATCTATGGTAAGATTATTTTCAAAGCCTTTTCGGATAGAGCACATCTGACTAAAATCAAATTCGGGTAAAGCAAACACACGGACTTGTTCCAGTGATAAGCCGGAATTAAAGCCTGTTCGTATTTCGTACATCTGGTGTGCGTTAAATTCCGGATTTGCATATAAGCTCATTTGTTCTTGATTTAATCCGTTTTCAATACCGGTTCTGATTTGCTCCATCTGGTGATTGTTGAACTTTGGATCAGTGTATAGGAATATTTGATCTGCAGTCAATTTGTTCTGAAGACCTTTTCGGATTTCATACATCTGGTATTCGTTAAATTCCGGATTTGCATATAACGACACCTGTTTTATAGACAATTCATTTTCTAATCCGTGTCGGATTTCGTTCATCTGATACCTTTTAAATTTCGGGTCTGCATATACTGATATCTGCTCATCCGTAAGACCATTTTCGAACCCTGACCTGATTTCCTCCATCTGATCATTGGCAAATTTCAGATCGGCATATAATAATATTTGTTCTGTTGTCAATTTATGTTTTAAGCCTAGTCTGATTTCTTCCATTTGCCGGGCACCAAACTTTGGATCCGCATATATTGATATCTGTGCATTGGTGAGACCGTTTGTTAATCCTACCTGAATTTGATGCATCTGCTGACCGCTGAATTTCTGATTCGCATATAATTTTACCTGTTTTATTGACAATCCTGATTCAAGCCCCTCCCGAATTTCACGCATTTGCAGATCATTAAATTCCGGATTTGCATACATAGCAATCTGCTCTTTATTAAGACCATATTCAAGACCTAATCGGATTTGTGCCATCTGGAAGTCATTAAATTCCGGATCAGCGTATGTCCATATTTGATTTAATGATAATCCTTTTTCCAAACCATCAAAAATTTGACTCATTTGATAGTGATCAAATTCCGGATCTGCAAAAATAGCAACCTTTTCTGCCGGGATTTTATCTGCAAGAGCATCCTCGATTGCTGCCATCTGTCTTCCTGTAAATTCCACTTTTGAAGTGAGGTATTTTTTTTTGAAATATTCAAAATCTGTCATAAATTCAGTTGTCCTTTCCTATCTATCTTTATATCTATTGATGGATAATCTCGTTGTGTTACTTTGTTTTGCTTTTTACTTGTATATGATGTGTTTACGCCTTCTTGCATATTCTTTAGTAAAAACTCTGTTTGTTCCGTTGAAAAATGCCCGTTTGCAATAACATCTAATTTTGCTAATGATATGCCATTACTCGCAGCTTTCGCTAAAAGGATAGACTGCTCGGTGGGTAATTCGTTATATCGGGCGATTGCGTCATTATAAGCTTTTATGTTTTGAACCCCATTTTCGAGGTATTTTCGCATAGATTCCATTTCCGACGAGTCAATATGTGCATATGCATATTGCTGTACCTGCTCTTCGGTAAGACCATTTCGAAATCCCAATCGGATTTGACACATTTGCTTGTAACTGAATTTTGGATCTGCATATATACGGATTTGATCACATGATAAATTGTTTGCCCACCCTTCCCGTATTTGATGCATCTGACTGGCGCTAAATTTTGGATCCGCATATATGTGTATCTGATCCGCAGAAAGACCTCTTTCGAAGCTGTCCCTGATCACATACATTTGATCAGAATTAAATTCTGGCAAAGCAAATACGCGTACTTGATCTAATGGCAACGCATTTAGTCCAAGCCGAATTTCAGACATTTGGCTTTCATTAAATGCTGGGTTCGCGTATAAATTTATTTGCGCATTAGTAAGTCCGTTTGTTAGTCCTAATCGGAGTTCATACATCTGAATTGAATCAAATTCAGGATTTGCATATATTTTTATCTGGTCTTCTGTAAGCCCTTGTTCTAACCCACCTACAATTTCTTTCATTTGAAAAAAATTAAAATTAGGATCCGCATATAATTCGACCTGTTGTATAGATAGACCACTATCTAATCCGCGCTGAATTTCTTTTTGCTGGCGTTTATTAAAATTTTTATCCTTCGTAAGTGTTTCAAAATCCGTCATAATAATACATGCCTCCTATCGAATATCTTTCTTTACTTTTTTTGTAAATTGCAAAGCAAAAAAATTATTTGTTCTATTGAAAAATGCCCACCAGCAATAATATCCAATTTTTGCATCGAAACTCCATTATATGCCCCGGCTGCTAAGATTTTAGATTGTGGCATCGGATTGCCAAGTTTGTTGAAATACAGTAAATAATCAATATATAGTTCAACGTCTTGTACTCCGTCTTCAAGAAGGTGCCGCATAGTTCTCATTTTTGCGCAGGTAAATTCCGGATTCGCGTAATGCCGTACTTGGTCTTCTGTTAATTTATTTTCAAGTCCTCTGCGGATTTCCTGCATCTGTGACTTAGTAAACTCCGGATTCGCATATATATGAATCTGCTCTATTGTTAGCTCGTTCTTAAACCCTAATCGGATTTGCTCCATTTGATGATCGGTAAATTTAGGATCTGCAAATATTCCGATTTGTTCTTTCAATAGTCCAGATGCAAGTCCTGTTTGTATTTCATACATCTGATCCGAATCAAATTCAGGGTTCACGAATATTTTCAACTGGTCTTCTGAAAATCCTTGTTCAAAGCCTTTTATAATTGCTCTCATTTGGGAAAAATCAAAATTAGGATCCGCATATAATTCTACTTTTTGTACAGATAAACCATTATCTAATCCACGCTGAATTTCTTTGAGCTGGTATATATCAAAATTTTTACCCTTCGTAAGTGTTTCAAAATCAGTTTTCATATTTCTCCTATCTAGTGTCCTTGTCTGTTGATACATGTTTGTTTCTTGTATTTTTTTCCGCAAGTTTCTTACCATTTTCTTTCTGCAGATTACTGAGTAAAAATTCCATTTGTTCCACTGAAAATTGTCCCTTTGCTATAACGTCTAATTTAGTTATCGAAATCCCGTTGCCAGCAGCATTCGCTAAAAGTTTAGATTGTTCGGCTGGTAATCCGTTATATCTGTTAAGTGCATTGCTATAAGATTCAACGTCTTTTATTACTCCGTCTTCGAGAAGACATCGTAAAAATCCCATTTTAACAGACGATATTTCTGGGATTGCAAATTGCTGTACTTGTTCTGTTGTCAATTTATGTTCAAGTCCATGCCGGATTTGTGACATTTGTTCGGCATCAAATTCTTTTTTTGCAAAAATACCTATCTGTTCACCGGAAAGACCATTTTTAAGTCCTGTTCGGATTTGTTCCATCTGGTATTCATTAAATTCTGGATTTGCATATAGCTTTATATATTCAGTTGGTAATCCACATTCAATGCCTTCCTTTATTATGAACATTTGATGATCTGTAAATTTTGGATCTGCATATAGCTTTATCTGTTCGACTGCCATGTTTGCCATGATCCCATACTGGATTGCAGCCATTTGAGATTTATCGAATTGTGGGTTTGCATATAACTTAACCTGTTCTAGTGTATAATTTTCTAATCCGAAACGAATGAGTTCCATCTGGTTATGATCAAATTTATTGTCTGCGTATAATTTCACTTGCTCCATCGTTAAATTGTTCTTAAATCCCTTGCAGATTTCATTCATTTGACGGGAATTAAATTTTGGATCCGCAAATACATGTATCTGTTCAAAAGAAAGCTTATCCTCAAAACCCTTACATATTGCTGACATTTGCAGATCATTAAACTTTGGATCTGCATACAGTTTTATTTGCTCTTCTGTTAGATGTTTCTGAAATCCTTCCTGAATTTCGTACATTTGACCGATAGTGAACTTATGGTTTACAAATATCATAACCTGTGTTGCCGAAAGACCATTCATCAAGCCAAGCCGCATTTGTTCCATTTGTAGCGGGCTGAATTTTGGATTGGCGTATATTTCCACCTGTTCTATAGTCAAATTATTCTTAAAACCTTCATAAATTTGCTCTAGTTGCTCATCATTAAATTTCGAATTGGCGAACATGTTTATTTTTTCTGAAGAGAAATTTTCTCGAAGACCGTTACGAATTACACACATTTGCATATAACTAAATTTCGGATCTGCATATAGCTTTACCTGTTCAAAAGAAAGATTACTTCTAAAGCCTTCTCGGATTTCCTGCATTTGCCGATAGCTATACCGTGTATCTGTATACAGTTTTACCTGTTCGACAGTCAGATTATCCAGTAATCCGTACATAATCGCCCTCATTTGCATCTCGTTATATTTTGGATCACAAAATATTTTAATCTTCTCTTCGCTGAGTTCAAATTTTATTGCGTCTTTTATTGTTTCTTTCTGATGTTTATCAAAGTCTTTCCCATCTGTTAAATCTTTTAATGATAGCATTTTTTCTCCTTTTGAATCATAGTGTCGGATTGATCATCGGTCTTTCATATCGCCTTTATTTTTCCCAGCATATTTATGTGTTTCTTCGTTTGTTTTAGTTGCTATATCTTTTTGCAAATGGTCTAGTAAAAATTTAGTTTGTTCGATGGAAAAATTCTTTTCTGCTATATAATCGAGTTTGTTTAGAGAAATTCCACTTTCTGCCGCCTGTGCGAGTATGTTTGCATATTTCATAGGTAAATCTAATGCTCGGTATCGTTTAAGAAACTGGATGTATTCATTTTCTCCGTTTTTCTCAATATATGTCCTGTAAGAGTTCATTTCATATAGCGACATAGAGGCGTCTGCATATGGCTGAACTTGTTCCATTGTGAGTCCGGCTAGAAATCCGGACAGTATCTCATTCATTTGGGTTTCATCAAATTTAGGATCTGCGTAAAGCTGGATTTGTTGGACTGACAACCCCTGCTTTATGCCTTCCTGAATTTCCCATATCTGTTCTCTGGTAAATTGGGGGTTTGCGTAGAGCTGTAATTGTTCTGTATTTAGCTTATGTTGTATTCCGTTTCTGATTTCAAACATTTGTATTGGATCGAACTCTGGTTTTGCATAAATACATATCTGCTCTTCGGATAATCCATTGAGAAAACCGTTTCGAATTTCCCGCATCTGGTTTTTGCCGAATCTGTTGTCTGCATATATTTTTACTTGATTTATCGTTAGCCCATTTTGAAATCCCAACCGGATCTGTTCCATTTCGTCGGAAGTAAACTTTGGGTTTTCAAGCAGTTCCATCTGTTCTTTCGAAAAATTACTCTTGATTCCGCAAATAATCTCCGCAAGTTGGTTAGGGTTAAATTTCCCTTCGTTTATAATATTTTCTATAGTTTTTTCGTATCTGTTCTCCATATATATTTTTCCTTTTCAGAAATCAGGTTTTATATTCATAGAATACACATATATATGAGTGGATTTTTATAAATGAAATAAATAAAAATTCCCGGTTATAAATAACCGGGATAAAATTTGTTTTCCCCTTAACAAAACAATCCCCGCCCGGATTTTACCCGGACGGGGGTGTTTTATTACTTACGTTTCTTGCGTGTGATGAATAATCCTGCAAGGCTTATTCCTGC
>ERZ773145.1630-NODE-1630-length-17720-cov-4.639853_pt1 | contig 17720 bp, 15 predicted proteins | sample MGYA00580848_ERZ773145 | MGnify/ENA primary metagenome ERZ773145 (study PRJEB29015, sample SAMEA2737858) | human gut metagenome | biome: human gut; feature: human-associated habitat; material: faeces | place: China | collected 2012 ... | reverse complement strand
ATAGATTGCGACAAAATCGGGCATCATCCCGCGCCACAAATGGAACGAATGGGCAGCTTGCGCCACCAACATACCAAAGCCATCGCTAACATTATTTAGACCTAAGGATTTACAGTAGGCAATAAAAGGTGTGTCACTACCTTTGGCATATTGCATGTCATAGCAAGCTCGGGCTAATGATAAGATTGAGCCATCAACAGCGGCGGTATGCCCACTTAATCCGGCCGAAGTTGCATTGATCACCAAGTCATAGGTTTGTACGGGAATCGCATCTATTGCGACAGCTTCAATTGTGCCGTAAGGCTTGAACTTATCTGCCAGTTGTTGCGCTTTTTCTAGGGTGCGGTTAGCCAAGACAATCTGTTGTTGTGCTTCCAATAAAGGCAGTAATACCCCTTTGGTTGCTCCGCCAGCACCTAAAATTAAAATGCGTTGTTGTGGCTGAATCCAACCTAAGCGTTGTAAATCCGTCACTAAACCAATGCCATCGGTGTTGTCCGCATAGAGTTTGCCGTTAGCCAATTTTTTTAATGTATTACAGGCTTCTGCCATTTTCGCCCGTTCGCTATGTTCTTCAGCGAGTGCATAGGCGCGTTCTTTAAATGGTGCGGTGATATTGCAACCTTGTGCTCCTTCAGCAAAAAAGGCCTGTAATTGCTGCTCAAAATCCTCAAGGTCACCTAATTTGGCAACATATTCCATCGTTTGCTGGGTTTGCTTGGCAAATAAGCGATGAATCACCGGGGATTTACTTTGGGCAATCGGATTGCCCCAAACGGCATAGTGCTGCATGTTTTATCCTTGTCTGAAAAGTTGGTTTGTGAGCAAATCACGAATTTCCGATGGATTTTGTGCTTGACCAACAGCTTCATCAAGCACGGGAAAATCTGCCCCAAATTGGGAACGCACGGCATCTGCGCTGCGGCAAGGTGATTGACCGGTTAAGTTAGCACTGGTCGAGGTCAGAGCAAAGCCTGTTTCTTCGCATAAGGCTTTGACGGCAGGATGAGTACATAAACGCACCGCAATGCTATTAAATTGTCCTGTCAGAAAATGTGGAATTTCTGCCCTTGCCGGCACTACCCAGGTGATTGGATATTCATATTGTGCCTGTAAGCGTGCAAGCTGTTCGTCAGACAAATGGGAAAAATCAACAAAGGGCTGCAAAAAATGCAAGCTAGGCGCAACTAAAATAAGGCCTTTTTCAATCGGACGTTGTTTTAAATCAAGCAATTTTCTGACCGCACTTTCACTTAGCGGATTACAGCCCAAACCGAATACCGCCTCAGTAGGATAGGCAACCACTTCGTCTTGCATTAAACGGGCGGCAATTTGTTGTACATTCATTTTTCGTTCTCAAAAATATGTCGGCAGGCTCTATTTGCACATTGCCAAACTTGGTGTTCGGCATTTTCACTTTTTAATAGTGCTAGTGGAAAATAGCATTGTGGACAAGGAATAGCATAGGGTTTTGCTGGCAAGGAAAATTTGCAATGGGGAAAGTTATCGCAACCATAAAAGATTTTCCCTTGTCGTCCACGTCGAGCAACTAAATGCCCTTTATGGCACTCTGGGCAGTCAATAGATTGTTCTTCATCCTGTTGCTCATGTACCACAAAATCACAATCGGGATAATGGCTGCAGCCAATAAACATACCAAAGGCACCTTGTTTGAGTTGGAGTGGGTTGCCACATTGCGGACAGGTTTCATCAAGCTCCTTCAACACCTTATGCTCCACCTTATGTAGAGGACGCAAATAATCACAGGCGGGATATGCGGTACAACCTAAAAACAGTCCTTTTTTACCCTGTTTCATTTGCAAAGGTGCGCCGCATTGTGGGCAATATTCTTCGTGTTTTGTGTGTTGGAAAAGACTTTGACTCATACGCTGTCCCTATGCTTGTAGCATTGTTTCCAATTCTTCCTGGGCCGCTAACCAATCCATTTCGACTTCTTCCAATGCTTTCTTCACCTCTACTTGCTGTGCCAAAAGTGCGGTCAATTTTTCTTTATTTTCTGCGCTGTAGAGTTCGGAATCTGCCAATTGGTTTTCAATCTCCGCAAGTTTGGAGGCATGTTTATTCATTTTTTCCTCCAATTGAGTGATTTGTTTACGAAGAGGCGCAGTTTGTTGGCGAAGTTCGGCCTCACGACGTTTTTGTTCCTTGCGGTTTTGCATGGAATTTTCATTGTCGTCATTTTTCTCCAAGGATTTATTTTCTGGTGCACTATTTTGTTCATTCAGCCATTTTTGATAATCCTCTAAATCGCCTTTGAATTCTTCCACTTTTTTATCGTGTACCAAATAGAATTCTTCCACGGTATTACGTAACAAGTGGCGATCGTGAGAAACTACCACCAAAGATCCTTCGTAATCTACTAGCGCTTCGGTCAATGCCTGACGCATATCCAAATCCAAATGGTTAGTTGGTTCGTCGAGCAGTAATAAGTTTGGACGTTGCCAAACAATCAGTGCAAGCACCAAACGAGCTTTTTCTCCACCGGAAAAGGCTTTCACCTCTTGGTTAACTTTGTCGCCATGGAACGCAAAACTCCCAAGATAATCCCGAACCTGTTGCTCCGTTTGCTCCGGTGCGAGTTTCTGCATGTGCCAGAGAGCGGATTCGTCTGCACGTAGCGTATCAAGCTGATGTTGCGCAAAATAGCCAAGTTGCACGCCTTTAGCTAATTGTACTGTACCAGAAAGGGCTGTGAGCTCGCCGGCTAACAATTTAATTAAGGTTGATTTCCCTGCACCATTTTTCCCGAGCAAACCGATGCGCGAACCCGGTACTAAATTCAGTTTAATTTTACTTAAAATTTCTACCGCACTTTCACCGCTGCCATAACCTGCGCTCGCCTGTTCAATCATCACCAATGGATTCGGCAAGGATAGTGGTGGACGGAATTCAAAGGTAAAAGGATTATCCACATAAGCCGGTGCAATCAGTTCCATGCGCTCTAAGGCTTTCATACGGCTTTGTGCTTGTTTGGCTTTGGTTGCTTTGGCTTTAAAGCGGTCGATATATTTTTGTAAATGAGAGATCTTTTGTTGTTGCTGACGATACATGGCAGTTTGTTGTGCCAGTTTGGTTGCTCGTTGCACTTCAAAGGAAGAATAATCGCCCGTGTATTCGTTGAGCTTCTGATTTTCGATATGGAGGATTTTTGTCACAATCGGATCGAGAAAATCACGGTCGTGGGAAATTAATACCAAGGTGCCTTGATATTGCACTAACCAACGTTCTAACCAAATAACCGCATCCAAATCCAAATGGTTGGTCGGCTCATCCAGTAATAATAAATCCGATGGACAAAGCAATGCTTGCGCCAAATTTAAACGCATCCGCCAACCACCGGAGAAGGATTTCACAGGCTGAGTGATTTCTTCTTGGTTAAACCCTAAACCATGCAATAAGGACGCTGCGCGAGATTGAATAGTCCAAGCATCCAAGGTTTCTAATTGCCCGTGAATGCGCGCAATTGCATGACCATCATTACGTTCATTTGCTTCGTTAAGTTCCTGCTGTAAACGGCAATATTCACGATCCCCTTGAATCACATAATCAATGGCGGGAATATCCAATGCAGGCGTTTCTTGATTCACCCAAGATACCCGCCAGTTGGATGGATAAGTGACCTCGCCCCCCTCTGGTGTTAATTCTTTTTTTAATAGGGCAAAAAGAGAAGATTTACCGCAACCATTCTTACCCACCAAACCGACTTTTTGTTTCGGATTAATGGTTGCAGTGACATTTTCGAGCAATTCGGTTTGCCCGCGCTTTAGGGAAATATTATTAAATACAATCATTTTTTCGAATACATCTGAATTTGTGCCTATTTTGCAATATTTTTCCTTTTCTCGGAACAGTCTATTCCAATTTTATCGATATTTCTGCCTGAAAAAACACGTATAATGACGCTCAACAAATCAATCATGAGGAAATAAAATGAAGCTCTCTATTCTTAATCTCGCCCCTGTTCGAGAAGGACAAACTTATTTGCAAGCCGTTGAGTCGATGGTCAATCTTGCAAAACACGCTGAGAACATTGGCATTGAACGCTATTGGATTGCTGAGCATCATAATATGAAAAATTTGGTGAGTTCAGCGACCGCACTTTTAATTCAACATACGCTAGCCAATACGAAAACTTTGCGCGTGGGGTCAGGTGGTGTGATGTTACCGAATCATTCGCCGTATGTAGTCGCTGAGCAATATGGCACACTGGAGACGCTTTATCCAAACCGTGTTGAACTCGGTTTAGGCCGTGCACCAGGAACTGATATGCAAACGGCTGCAGCACTTCGTCGTGGACGAAACAGTCTGGATTTCCCTGCGGAAATTGCAGAACTTCGCGGTTACTTTAAAGATTCCAACCCTGTTTCGGCTTATCCTTCCGCTGGCTTGAATATACCGTTTTACATTTTAGGATCTAGCACCGAAAGTGCCTATCTTGCGGCAGAGCTTGGCTTGCCTTATGCCTTTGCTTCACACTTTGCGCCACGCATGATGGAAATGGCGGTGGAGATTTATCGCAAAAACTTCAAACCCTCTACCTATCTTGCTGAGCCTTATGTCATCTTAGGTGTGAACGCGATTGTTGCCGAAACCGATAATGAAGCGAGACAACTGGCGACAACACAAACACTATTTTTCTTAAATGTGGTCACTAATGCGCAACAAAATTTACAGCCGCCAATGGCATCAGAAGAAGATGTTTGGAAAGCTCAAATGCACGCCCAAAAGAAGCCGCACTTTGGCCCAGTCGATTTCGAGGAGATCCCGATTTACAACCAAGAGCGTGCCGTAGTGGAACAAATGACCGCTTGTTCGCTTATCGGTAGTCCTGAAAGCGTAGAATTCCAACTCAAGCAACTGCGTGAACGGGTACATTTTGATGAAATTATGGCGGTGAGCTATATTTTTGATGAGCAAAAGCAAGCCCAATCTTACACGATGTTGAAAGCGATTGTGGATAAGCAATAGCGAGACAAAAAGAAAAGTGCGGTGAATTTCACCGCACTTTTTGTTTATAAGGTTGATTAGATTACGATTTGACCTTGTTCTTTACTTAATTAATAAGCCGTTTCTATCGGTAAACCAGCTTTTACCCAACCATCAAATCCACCAATGACGCTAAACACATTTTCATAGCCTTGCTCAACCAGGAAAGTCGCCACATTTCGACTACTCACGCCATGATAACAACTCACAATAATCGGGGAATCGAAATCCACCTGTTCTTCAAATTGTAAAAAACTTTGGTTGGTTAAATGAAACGCCCCTTTCGCATGGGAATAGGTGAAACGTTGTGGATCCCGAATGTCTGCAAGCATGGCACCATTTTGCACCATTTCCCAAGCTTGTTCTGGACTAATTTCTTTAAACGACATGGTTTGTTCCCTTTACGCGCTGTTTATACACGCCATCAAAAATAATCAGGCTCATCGCCAATACTAAACAAATGAATAACGGATAACTGTCCGCATCCATTTCCTCTCCAATTAAAAATGAAATAATCACCATCAAAATGGTTTCAACATAACCTAAAAGGCCAAGCAAATTCATCGGTAGCATATTGCTGGCAATCACATAAGCAATTAATGCAGCACCACTAATAAGCCCGAGTAATACCAATAATCCCCAAATATTAGGATTCGATTCCTGCACCGTAGCAAAATCGGTTTGAAGCGCAAAGTAAATGCTAACTGGCAATAATGAGATTATTTCTAAGCAAAAGGCACCAAGATCGGTATTTTTTAAGGCTTTTCGTATGGAGAAATAGGCGGTGTAACCTACACAGATAACAATGGCTTCCCAAGATAATTCGCCTTTTAAGATGATATTAGAAATCACCCCCACTGCTGCAATTAACACGGCAATGAATTTCAATGTTGAAATTCGTTCTTTAAAAATGATCCGCCCTGCGGCCACCATCACAATTGGCAACAATAAATAACCGAAAGAAACACTTAAGGAGCTGCCATTATTGGGTGCCCACAAAAAGAGCCACATTTGATAACCCATTAATGCGCCACAAGTGATATAGGAAAGGGCAAAGAGCGGTTGTTTTTTGATGCGTTTTATATGTTCCACTAATGCCTGTTTCTGCTTAAACATGATGACGGAAAGGGCGACGAAAGGGAATGTAAAAATCATTCGATAGCCGAAAATATCCGTGCCGCTAAGTGGTTTCAGCAGCGTGGAAAAATAATACATATAGCCAAATAAAAATGAGGCTAAAAGTGAAATGAGTACGCCTCTTAACATAATAATCCTTAGGTTAATTCTACTTATTATTCTAGTCTAACATCTCCCAAAATGCACGAATTAAGGGGTTTGCCAAATTTCTTTTTTGCACACAAACGCCCAAATCAAATGCTTCTACCGGATTATCCAAATTTAAACGGGAAACTTCTTTTGCCATTGGACTATTATCAATTACTGCATCGGGTAGCATAGCCAATCCAAAACCGAGCGCTACCATCGGCACGATCCCTTCGTGTCCTGCTACGGTGGCATAGATTTTCGGATGTTTAATGTGTTTGCTACGTAGCCATTGTTCAATACGCTGGCGTGCCATTCCATCTAACGGCAAAATGAAAGGCATTTGCTGCCAATTGATGGGGTCTTCCTGTAGTAATTGTGTGGCTAAACAAGCTACTCGAGGCGCAATTAATGAAAGGGAAATATCATCAATCTTATAAAATTCCAATCCTGTCGGTAGATTGTTAGGTTTTCCCGCCAAAGCGAGATCCACTTGCTCTGATTGGATGAGTTGCACCGCTGAAGCAGGGTCACCAGTTGTCAGTTGAATTTCAACTTTCGGATAACGTGTACGAAACTTGGCTAACACCTGTGGCAAGTGGCTATATGAAGCCGTTACCGAACAAAATAAACGTAACTCTCCACTTAATTCCGCTGAATTATCCCGAAGTTGGCGCTTAAACTGTTGCCAGTTTTGCCATTCCGTTTTCGCAAATTGCAAAAATTTCTCACCTTGTTCGGTTAAACGCACTTGTCGATTATCACGAATAAATAAAGGCTGCTCTAATTCTTCTTCCATTCGTTGAATTTGACGAGAAAGTGTGGACGGCGACATATGATTTTGCGTAGCGGTTTTTGCAAAATTTTGTGTGTCCGCAAGATGAAGAAATATTTGAAGGTCTTGAAAGTTCATATGTATTACTAAAATGCAAATATCGTTGCAAAAAATGCAACACTAAGTGTCAATAATATCACTTTACGCAATAATTAAAAATCTTATAATCCATGACACAACAAAAAACTATATTCAAACACAACCTCATACACATTAATCAACATCATATTAAGGATGAAAAATGGCTAACTATTTCAACACATTAAATTTACGCGAAAAATTAGATCAATTAGGTCGTTGTCGTTTTATGGATCGCAGCGAATTTGCTGACGGTTGCAACTACTTAAAAGGCAAAAAAATCGTTATCGTAGGTTGTGGCGCACAAGGTTTAAACCAAGGTTTAAATATGCGTGATTCTGGCTTAGACATCGCTTATGCATTACGCCCTGAAGCAATTGCGGAAAAACGTGCTTCATTCCAACGTGCAACTGAAAATGGCTTTAAAGTGGGCACTTACCAAGAATTAATTCCAACAGCAGACTTAGTGATCAACTTAACACCAGACAAACAACACTCTAAAGTGGTGGCTGATGTAATGCCATTAATGAAAAAAGATTCTGCATTCGGTTACTCACATGGTTTCAACATTGTTGAAGTGGGTGAGCAAATCCGTGAAGACATCACTGTAGTCATGACTGCACCAAAATGTCCAGGTACTGAAGTACGTGAAGAATACAAACGTGGTTTCGGTGTACCAACATTAATCGCGGTTCACCCTGCAAATGACCCACGTGGTGAAGGTATGGCAATTGCAAAAGCATGGGCAGCAGCAACGGGTGGTGACCGTGCAGGTGTATTAGAATCTTCATTCGTCGCAGAAGTAAAATCTGACTTAATGGGTGAACAAACCATTCTTTGCGGTATGTTACAAGCAGGTTCTATCATATGTTACGACAAACTTGTTGCAGACGGTAAAGATCCAGCATACGCAGGTAAATTGATCCAATACGGTTGGGAAACCATTACTGAAGCATTAAAACAAGGCGGTATCACATTAATGATGGATCGCTTATCAAACAGCGCAAAATTACGTGCATTTGAACTAGCTGAACAAATCAAAGAAAGCCTTGGTTTCTTATATTACAAACACATGGATGACATTATCAGCGGTCACTTCTCTGCAACAATGATGGCTGACTGGGCAAATGGCGACAAAGATTTATTCGCATGGCGTGAAGCAACTGGCAAAACTGCCTTTGAAAATGCACCAAAAGCAGACGGCATCAAAATCTCTGAACAAGAATACTTTGATAACGGTGTATTAATGGTAGCGATGGTGAAAGCAGGTGTTGAATTAGCCTTTGATGCAATGGTGGCAAGCGGTATCTATGAAGAATCAGCTTACTATGAATCACTTCACGAATTACCGTTAATCGCTAACACTATCGCGCGTAAACGTTTATACGAAATGAACGTGGTCATTTCTGATACTGCAGAATACGGTAACTACTTATTCTCTAACGTAGCAACCCCAATTCTTGCTAAAGAAATCATCCCAACCTTACAAAAAGGTGACTTAGGTGAACCAACACCAGCAGTTGCTATCGACAACATCACTTTACGCGATGTAAATGATGCAATCCGTAACCACCCGGTTGAATTAATCGGTCAAGAGTTACGTGGCTACATGACAGATATGAAACGTATCGCTGTTGCAGGTTAATTATTAAATCGGTAAAATTTAAGCCAGCTTATTCAATAAGTTGGCTTTTTTATAATCCCAAGGAATTAATATGAAAAACAATACAATTTTTAACCGCACTTTTAAAGTGAGTTTAGTCGCTGCAGCTCTTGGATTGGTAAATTCAGCGCTAGCAGCCGATGTGGCTTGTAATAGTAGTAGCGTGACAATTACTGGACAAAGTGGGGTTGTGTTGAATCAATGTTCGATTAATCCAACCAGTCCAACAAATGAGCCTGAATGGGTTCTCTATCCGCAGTAACAATGACAAACTCAAGCGGGCAATTAAATAATGTTAATGCTTCGCTATCTATTCCAGCAAATAGACATCATTCTTTTGCGGTAATGAATATCACTAATTCCACAACTGAAATCAATGGTGGAACCTATAGTATTACTAATCCTAACAATGCAGATGCTAGTGGTTATTTATTTGAGTTAAATAATTCAACGGTAACCGTGCAAAACTCAAAAGTTTTGATAAGTGATAGCAACCAAGACTCCATATTAGAGGCATTTGCTCTGAATCAGAAGAGTAAATTAACATTAAACAATGTGAATATAACATCAAACAATGATAGTTCTATTTTTGTATATGAAGCGGAGAATCAAGCTCGGCCAGAATTGATCGTTAATAATTCCAATGTTTCAATTCCTCAAGGTAGAATCATTGGTTTAAGATCTGGGGTTGGTGAAGTTATCAACAGCCACTTCTCTGCGACTTTTAATAACTCAGCAATAAGTGGTTTTGCGCTCACTGGTGCTGAAAGCATTAAGTTAAGTGGCACAGAAAGCCTTACAGAAAACATCCAACTAACCTTTAATAATTCTACTGTTTCTGGAGTTACTACTACCGACAGCAATAGCGTGCTCAACTTAAACTTAAATAATAGCAATTGGACAACTAAAGCTTTCACTGATGAAGATGGCGTGGTTCAAACAACAAGCTTAACTAATTTGGCTCTTAATAATGGCGTAGTAAATCTAGCCAATGATAACTATCAAGGTATCATTGTTCGTGGTAATCTCACTGGCTCAGGCACATTCAATCTAAACACGAATATCGCTGAAAACAAAAGCGATAAAATCGTTGTTAAAGGCACTGCTGAAGGTAATCATAAAATTGGTGTAACTAATCAAGGCGCGAATGTTGCTGACGGTAAAGTAACTCTTGTCGAAACCAATGGCGGTAATGGTGCATTTAGCTTAACGAACCCGAATAATCGTGTAGATTTAGGGGCTTACCAATATTTCCTAACAAAAGAAGGAAATAATTGGGTATTAGCGAACTCTAAAAATGAAGTCACCCCAACTCCACCTGTTGCACCAGTTACACCAAGCAAACAAGTGGTGACTCCAAGCAAACCTGCGGTAACGCCTAGCACCCCAGTAGTAACCCCAAGTAATCCAGTAGTACCACCTGCAGTTCTACCAAGCGCACCGTTACTTTCAGACTTAGCAAATGCACAAGTTTCTCTTCGTCAAGCACAATTGCTTTTAGCAGAAGATGATTTAAGTGGCATCCATCAACGTCTAGGTGAAGTGAAAAATGGTGAAAAAGGCAATGTGTGGGTTCGTAATGTGAATTCTCACCAAAAATTAGCCGCACTTTCGACAGGTGAGAGTGAAACTTCTGGCTTTAAACAAAACGTACATAGCTTACAAGTGGGCGCTGATGCTGCTGTAACTGATAACCTCCGTGTTGGTGGATTTGTTGGCCGTAGCCAAGCTAACGTTGATTTTAATGGTCATTACGGTGATGGCAAAGTAAGAAGCAATAGCGTGGGCTTATATGCAGCTTACCTTACAGATAACGGTATTTATGTAGATAACATCGTGAAATACAGCCGTTTACACGCTAACTCAAATCACACTGAAAAACGCCATTACAACGCTTATACTATTTCGAGTGAATTAGGCAAACGCTTTAGCCTTGCGAACGATTGGACAATTACTCCGCAAGCACAAATAGCGTGGACACATATTTCATCACAAGGGAATGAAGATAGCTTATCTTCTGTTTATTCTCGAATTGGTTTACGTGTAACCAAAGGCTTTGCATTAAGTAATGGTTGGAATTTACAACCTTATGCAGAAGTAAATGCGATTACTAGCAAAAACCGTAGTAGCAAAATTCATTACACAAACAGCGCGCTTGATGTCGCAAACAGCCGTGGACGTTTTGAAAGTGCGGTCGGTTTAAATGCTGGATTTGCAAATCATCGTTTTGGTTTAGAAGTAAGCCGTGCTGACGGTAAAAACTTCGACAAACCTTATGCAATTCAAGCGGTTTATCGCTATCAATGGTAATATAAAAGGGCGGAGTAAAATCCGCCCTTTTTCTCTTTTTACTGAATAAATAATATGTCGAAATCTTTCCCTTCTCGCTTATTTACAACCAAACGACCGGCAAAACCTACTCGTTCATTTAAGCCTAAAGCGAAGCTACTCACACTAGAACAAACAATCGTTGTTTTATTTAACAAACCTTTTGATGTGCTAACACAATTCACCGATGAAAATGGCCGATCTACGTTAAAAGATTTTATTGCTATTCCGAATGTGTATGCGGCAGGACGATTGGATCGTGATAGCGAAGGGTTACTGATTTTAACGAATAATGGTGAAGTACAACATCGTTTGGCGGATCCTAAGTTTAAAACAGAAAAAACGTATTTTGTGCAAGTGGAAGGGATTCCTGAGGAGTCTGATTTAGACAAGCTTCGTCAAGGTGTTGAATTGAAAGATGGGATGACGAAGCCGGCAAAAGTGCGGTTGATTTCAGAACCAGATTTTCTCTGGCCTCGCAATCCACCTATTCGTGAACGTCAAAGTATTCCAACGAGCTGGTTGGAAATTAAAATTAGTGAAGGGCGTAATCGACAAGTGCGTAGAATGACGGCACATATCGGCTTTCCGACATTACGACTTATCCGTTATCAAATGAGCCATTTAACACTTGATGGATTAAGCAATGGTGAATATCGCCGTTTGAATGAAGAAGAAATGCGTGCGTTATTCAAACAACTTCATTTAAATAACGCACGTTAAGATTAGAAACGTTGAGCGGGTTGTGCGTTTTCAACTTGCACGAAGAAGCCTTTATCATTCAAGATAATGCTGTAATCGGTAACATATTTAACGCCATTGGTTTCCACTATCGCATTACAGCTGCGAATGCCTTGTTGTGGATAAGATTGCGTTTCACGGGCTTGCGTAATTTGTTTCACTGTCATTTGAGTGTTAGTAGCAGCACCTTGTTTTTTGAAGGCATCAGATAATACCGCAAAAACTTTTGAATCATTACATCTTGGTACAACAACGGATTTTGTCACCATACTCGCTGTTTTTTGTGCGACAGTATCTACTTTCTTTTCAGTCACTTTTTCAACGGCTTTGGGTTCCGCTTTCTTCACTTCAGTTTTAACCGCTGGTGTTTTTTTAGCAATCACCTTTTCAGGTTTAGCGGATTCTTTAACGGCACTTTGTTTGCTTTTCGCTACCGTCTTTTTGTCTTTTACTGCAGTTTGCTTAGTTTTTTCTACTGGCTGTTTGCCTTTCGTTTTTGTCGGCTCTGCTTTAGCGGCTTTATTTGTCGTTTTATTTTTTATTTTTTCTTTTTTCGTTACCGCTTTTTTCGCTTCGACAATTTTAGCTGGCTTTTTAGCTTCTGCTTTTTTGGCATCTGCTTTCTTTTTCGCTGTTTTGGCTACGGTTTTAGACGTAGTTGCTTTCTTGGCTTCCACTTTTTTAACTGCCGTTTTCACTGACTTGGTTTGAGTTGATTTTGCCGTATGATTTGGCGATGCTGCAAAGGCCAAAACAGGTAATAAGGCAAAAATCACCACGAGTAATTTTTTCATCTGTTATTCTCCTTAAACAAAAAGTGCGGTCAATATTAACCGCACTTTGAAATTCATTTATAAATTAAAGATAGTAGTGTTCTACGTAGTTTAATTTATCGTCAAGTTTTAACACTAACGGTTGACCGGTTGGGATTTCAAAATCCATGATTTCCGCATCAGAAATACCGATGATGTGTTTTGCTAATGCACGAAGTGAGTTACCGTGCGCCACCACTAAAACACGTTTACCAGAAAGCATTGCTGGAGCAATTTGATCTTCCCAGAATGGTAATGCACGTTCTAAGGTTAATTTTAAGTTTTCTGCGTTTGGTACAACATCAGATGGGATGTTTGCATAACGACGGTCGTTATGGGCAGAGTTTGGATCTTTCGGATCTAAATCTGGAGGAGAAATGTCATAAGAACGACGCCAGATATGAACTTGTTCGTCACCGTATTGTTCTGCGGTTGCTTTTTTATCTAAGCCTTGTAATGCACCGTAGTGACGCTCATTTAAACGCCAGTTTTTCACTTGAGGAATCCATAATTGGTGAGATTCTTCTAACACGATGTTACAGGTTTTGATTGCACGAGTTAAAACAGAGGTGAAGGCGATATCGAACTCATAGCCTTTCTCGAACAATTTTTTGCCTGCCGCTTTTGCTTCTTCTACGCCGCGCTCGGTTAAATTTACATCACGCCAACCGGTGAATAAATTTTTTGCGTTCCACTCACTGAAACCGTGACGAATGAATACTAATTCCATAAGGATCTCCTAAGTATTAATAAAAAAATGAATGGCTCTGTTATAGCAAAAAATCGTTATGTTTAAAAGTAAAAAGGCGGCATTTACTGATCTTTCGCAAAAAATCGCCTGTAAACTTTTAGCCACTCAAAAATAATGCTAGTATTTAAGCTTTATTCGTCCCTTAATTTCTCTCAAGTTTAGATGTATGCAGCAAAGCAATCGTAGAAAAAAAATCTTATCAAAACTGACCGCACTTTTGGCTTGTGGTCTGCTTGGCTTTTCATCTTTCGCGCAAGGCAACGATCTCAATCAAATTCAAAAACAAATTAAACAACAAGAATCGAAGATCGCCGAGCAAAAACGCGCACAAGCTAAACTCCAAGCCAGTCTTAAAGATCAAGAAAGCAAAATTAATAGCGTTGTCGGTGAATTACGTGAAACAGAATTAAGCTTAAAAGAAATTCGCAAGCAAATGGCGGAAACCGAAAAGCAAATCAAGCAATTAGAAAAGCAAGAGCGTGTGCAAAAAGCGAAGCTCGCAAAGCAAGTAGATGCCATCTATCGTTCAGGTGTAAATCCTTCTACCTTGGAAAGAATGCTTTCGGAAGATGCCCAAAAAGCTGAACGCATGAAAGTGTATTATCAGCACTTAAATCAAGTTCGCATCGATATGATCAACAATCTGAAAGCGACACAAGAGAATTTAGCGAAACAACGCGAAGCGATTTCAGGGCAACAAAAAAATCATCGCGATCAACTTTCTACACAAAAGAAACAGCAGCAAGAATTACAAAAAGCGCAACAAGAACGCCAATCTACGTTAAATGAACTCAACAAAAACTTAACGAAAGATCAGAATAAGCTGGAAACGTTGAAAGCGAATGAAAATGCCCTTCGCCAAGAAATTCAACGTGCAGAACAAGCCGCTCGCCAACAAGAACAACGTGAGCGTGAAGCCCTTGCGCAGAAAAAACAAGCGGAAGAAAAACGGACCTCAAAACCTTATCAACCAACCGATCAAGAGCGTAAGTTGATTAACAGCACCAGTGGTTTAGGTACCGCAGCTCGTCAATACAGTCGCCCGGTTTCCGGTCCGATATTGCATTCCTTTGGCTCAATCCAAGCAGGTGAAGTGCGCTGGAAAGGTATGGTTATCGGTGCTCCAACGGGGACAGCGGTAAAAGCCATTGCAAGTGGTCGTGTCATTTTAGCGGGTCATCTTAATGGTTATGGTTATATGGTGATTGTGAAGCACGGCGACAGCGACTTGAGTTTGTATGGTTTCAACCAAGCGGTATTTGTGAAACAAGGTCAGCTGGTGTCTGCAGGACAAACCATTGCACAAGTGGGGAATACGGGGGAGCTCTCAAAACCGGCGCTTTACTTTGGTATCAGCCGTAAAGGGGTACCTGTGAATCCGGCTGGGTGGATTAAATAATGGCAACATTCTTTCAAAGTGCGGTCAAAAATACGATTATTTTTTCAACCGCACTTTTCTCTGCATTTACTTTTGCACAAGGCAAACTGGCCATTGTGATTGATGATATTGGCTATCATCCGAAAGAAGATGCGGAAATTTTGGCGATGCCTAAAGAAATCTCTGTCGCCATCATTCCTGCCGCACCCTATGCCAAAATTCGCAATCAGCAAGCGAAAGCGCAAAATCACGATATTCTCATTCATATGCCGATGCAGCCTGTCAGCAATATTAAAATTGAGGAAGGTGGTTTGACTTTAGGCTTGTCCGAAGCGCAAGTAAATGAACGAGTGAAAAAGGCCAAATCTATTGTACCAAATGCTATCGGAATGAATAATCATATGGGTAGTGCAGCCACGGCCGATGCCACATTAATGACTTATTTAATGATCGCACTTCGCGAGCAGCATTTATTCTTTTTAGATAGCCGTACTATCGGAAAATCAGTTGCGGGAAAAATAGCAAAAGAACAAGGCGTACGTGTATTAGAACGCCATGTGTTTTTAGATGACAGTGATAATTTAGTGGATGTGCAACGCCAATTTCAAAGTGCGATTCAATATGCACGTAAACATGGCACAGCCATTGCTATTGGCCACCCTCGTCCAAATACAGTAGCCGTATTAAAATCAGGAATAAAAAATTTACCCGATGATATTCAATTAGTGGGCATGGGAAGTTTATGGCGAAATGAAAAAATCTTGCCACCTAAACCATTTATCTTAATTTTTAATGATATTCCTGCGCCAACCTCGGTTGCGCCGTTTGAGCCAATTCCTTTATTAAGGGGTGTGCCAAGATAACAAAAAGAGCGGTTAAAATTGACCGCTCTTTTTGTTTTTGATTAATGTTGATCGCGTTCCCATAAATCAGCATACTTCACAAAGGTGGAGTGGGCCGAAAGTACAGCAAGAAGAAAACCTTGTTTTCCATCTAAGAAACCGGCTTTTAAAATGTACATTTTGACAAAGCACCCAATGGCATGGCTAACACCTTGCCATAATGTTGCTTTTTTACCTTTAGCTTGGCGTTGATCTGCCCAAGCTTTGGCGTAGCCCGCAGATTTTACCAAATAGTGATGAATGCTTTTATAAGTGAAATGCTCTAAATCCCCAGTTAATTTCTGTACTTTCGTGTTTTCAGGATAAACCACTTTTTCATGTACCAGAGAATCATTATATCCTGCATAATTTGTACGATATAAACGCACCACATAATCGGGGTACCAACCTGAATGACGAATTTCACGTCCAAACACTTCACTCACACGAGGAATATCATAAACCGTATTTGGTGCATCTTGTTGAACGGCTTGTTGAATGGATTCACGCAGTTTCGGTGTGACACGTTCATCGGCATCTAACCACAAAACATAATCACTGGTGACATATTGTTGTGCCCGTTGGCGTTGTTTGCCAAAACCTGGCCAATCAGAATGCGAATAAAATTTTGCACCATATTGTTCCGCGATTTCTTGGGTGTTATCAGTACTGCCTGAATCGACAATAATGATTTCATCTACCCAATCTTTTACCGTATCAAGACATTGAGCAAGATCTGCCGCTTCATTTTTGACAATCATGGCAACGCTAATTGTTGGCATATTTTGATCCTTTTTTTGCTATACTAGCCGAAGTTTTTGTAAGTATAACCGAATTTATTTTATGTGGCGTTTTTTTTATACCTGCCTGATGTATCTAATTCAGCCTTTTGTGCTGCTATTTATGTTACTACGAAGTCTCAAGGCTCCGAATTATCGCAAGCGTTTAGGCGAGCGATATGGTATTTATGCGAATCTTGCTAAGCCTACACAAGATGGGATCGTCATTCATGCTGCATCGGTAGGGGAAGTGATTGCCGCTACGCCGCTAGTAAAACGTATTCAGAAGGAATACCCGAATTTACCAATCACATTTACAACGGTCACGCCAACAGGCTCTGAACGTGTAAAAGCGGCGTTCGGGGAAACTGTGACGCATTGTTATTTGCCTTACGATTTACCTTGTGTCATCAATCGTTTTATTGATTTTATTCAACCTAAAGTATTCATTGTGATTGAAACGGAACTTTGGCCAAATTTGATTGATTGTTTGGCTCGTCGAAATATTCCTTTCATTGTGGCGAATGCACGCCTTTCTGCACGTTCAGCTAGACGCTATGGCAAAGTCAAACAACACTTGCAGTATATGCTTTCTCAAATCAGCTTGATTGCGCCACAAGATAGCATCAGTGGAAAACGTTATTTAGAGTTAGGTTATGAGAAAGATCGTCTGCAATTAACCGGCAATATTAAATATGATCTTGTGGTCAGTGACGAATTACTCAAAGACATTGCAACACTTCATGAAAGCTGGGCGAAAGATCGTCAGATTTGGATTGCGGCGAGTACCCATGAAGGGGAAGAAGAACTCATTTTACAAGCACATCATTTGTTACTGAAAAAACATCCAAACTTGCTGTTATTGCTAGTACCTCGTCATCCTGAGCGTTTTAATTCTGTGGCGGATTTAATTGAAAAAGCTAACTTTAACTTTATTCGTCGTTCAACAGGTGAGATTCCTTCAGAAAATACCCAAGTGATTCTGGGTGATACCATGGGCGAGTTGATGTTGATGTATGGTATTTCAGATATTGCGTTTGTAGGCGGAAGTTTGGTCAAACATGGGGGACATAATCCTTTAGAGCCTTTGGCATTTAAATTACCCGTTGTGAGTGGAAAGCATACCTTCAATTTCCCTGAAGTTTTTACTTCGCTCTTAGAAGTGCAAGGTGTGTTGCAAATCAACTCAACAGAAAAAGCATTG